>Ga0307374_10004072_pt1 | contig 24562 bp, 27 predicted proteins | sample OX3MG_FD_202532 | JGI IMG/M metagenome (GOLD analysis project Ga0307374, IMG submission 202532) | Soil microbial communities from Risofladan, Vaasa, Finland - OX-3 | ecosystem: Environmental > Terrestrial > Soil > Coastal area > Acid sulfate soil | place: Finland: Risofladan, Vaasa | collected... | reverse complement strand
CCAATTTGACCCTTGAGCTGGCGGAATGCCGCCCGCAATTGTGCCGGCGTTTCCGCCGCGATCAGGTCGGCCAATCCTTCCGCTTCGGTCAGGTCGAGCTTGCCGTTGTCAAAGGCGCGGCGGGTGAACTCGCCGGGCTCGGCCGGGCGAAAGCCGGGTATGGCACCCAGCGCCGCGAACGTGGCGGCGATGACCGCCGGCCCGCCGTGCAACTGCAACTCGGCCATGTCCTCGCCGGTCTCGCTACGCGGTCCCGGGAACCACAGCGCCAGCGCTTCATCGATGACGTCGCCGTTGCCGGGATCACGCACGCGCGCCAGCGCCGCTTGTCGCGGCGGCGGCACGCGGCCGATCAACCGCTCCAATGCGAGACGGGCTTGCGATCCGGAAATACGGATCACCGCAATCGCCGCCGGTGGACGGCCGGAGGACAAAGCGAAAATAGTTTGGCGAGGATCGGACGTCAGCGGTTGAATCCGTGTCACGCGAGCGTTTCGCTGCCTGCGGGCTACTTGCTATGGTGCGGTTATGTCAACGTCGCCGAGTGCTTCAGTGCGTCAGCCAAACCGCCTCGCGCACGAGACCAGTCCCTATCTCCTGCAGCACAAGGACAATCCGGTCGATTGGTGGGCCTGGGGACCCGACGCCTTGGCCGAAGCCAAGCGGAGCAATAAGCCGATCCTGCTGTCGGTCGGTTATGCCGCCTGTCACTGGTGCCACGTGATGGCGCATGAAAGCTTCGAGAACGATGCCACCGCGCAGGTGATGAACGAGCTGTTCGTCAACATCAAAGTCGATCGCGAGGAACGCCCCGACATCGATCAGATTTACATGTCGGCGCTGCATCTGCTCGGCGAGCAGGGCGGTTGGCCGCTGACCATGTTTCTCACGCCCGCCGGCGAGCCGATCTGGGGTGGCACTTATTTTCCGAATGTACCGGACTTCGGCAAACCGGCCTTCGACGACGTGCTGCGCGAAGTGGCGCGGCTGTTCTGCGAGGAGCCGCAGAAAATTGAGCAAAATCGTGCGGCACTGATGGCGCGGCTGGCCGAAGCGGCGCGGCCTGCCGGCAAAGCCACCATCGGGTTGACCGAACTCGACAACGTCGCCCGGCAACTCGGCGGCATTATCGATCCGGTGAACGGCGGCACCCGGGGCGCACCGAAGTTTCCGCAGGCCTCGTTATTCGAGTTGCTCTGGCGCGGCGGCTTGCGCACCGGCGAGGCGCGCTACTTCGCCGCCGTCGACGTCACTTTGCACCACATCTGCGAAGGCGGAATCTACGATCATCTGGGTGGCGGCTTCGCGCGCTATTCGGTCGATGAGCGGTGGCTGGCGCCGCATTTCGAAAAGATGCTGTACGACAACGCGCTACTCCTCGAATTGCTGGCGATCGGGTATCTGCGGTTCAACAAGCCGTTATACCGGCAGCGCGCGCGCGAAACCGTCGCCTGGCTGGCGCGTGAAATGACCACGCCCGAAGGCGCATTTTGCGCCTCGCTCGATGCCGATTCCGAAGGCGTGGAGGGTAAATTCTACGTCTGGTCGCGGGACGAGGTGATTGGGCATCTCGGCGCCGAGGATGGCGAATTCTTTGCCCGCCATTACGACGTCACTGCGCGCGGCAATTTCGAAGGCCACAACATTCTCAATCGGCTCAAACCGCAGGAGCGCAGCGATGCCGACGAGGCGCGGCTCACCGCCTTGCGGGCAAAGCTTCTCGCCGCGCGCGCCCCCCGCATCCGGCCGGGACTCGACGACAAGGTGCTGGCCGACTGGAACGGATTGATGATCGCGACGCTCGCCAATGCGAGCTGCATGCTCGACGAGCCGGTATGGCTGACGATGGCGGAGCGCGCTTTTGCGTTCATCGCGCAGACGATGACGAACGGCGATCGGCTCGGCCACTCCTGGCGGCAACACAAGCTGAAATTTCCGGGGCTCGCTTCCGATTTCGCCGCCATGATCCGCGCCGCGCTTGCGCTCTATGAAGCGACCGGCACGACGAATTATCTCGACCAGGCGCTCACCTGGCAGCGCGCGCTCGACCGCGATTATATCAACGCCGAAACCGGGATCTATTATCTCACCGCCGCCGACGCCGAAGGACTGGTGATCCGGCCGGCTGCCACGACGGACGAAGCGACGCCGAACCACAATGCCGTCGCCGCGCAAAACCTTGTGCGGCTGGCGCTTTTATCCGGTGACGATGGCTGGCGGCACAAGGCGGACCGCCTGATCGGGGCGATCGCGCCGGCTGCGGTCGAGAATGTTTACATGCACATGGAATTGTTCAACGCGATCGATCTGCGGCTGCGCGCCGCCGAGATCGTGGTGACCGGGGAGGGGCCGCGGAGCGAAGAACTCCTCAACGCCGCGCGGAAAATCCCGCCACTCGACCGCATCGTGCTGCATGCGCCATCGGCGGCCGCGCTGCCGGCCACGCACCCGGCGCTGGCGCAGGCACGCGCCACGGCCGAGCCGCAAGCTTTCGTCTGTGTCGCGGAAACCTGTTCGCTGCCGGTAGCCGACGCCGCCGGCCTGATGCGCACGCTCGCCGCCGTGCGGCAGCCAACGGCCGCCGCAGGCTGACGTTCTTACTAGCGCATGACCTCTTCGGAAAATCGGCGTCCACTTTTCCGAATCGCGCGCTTACGTATTCATCGACTCGAAGAACTCGGAATTGTTCTTGGTGTTGCGCAGCTTGTCGAGCAGGAAGTCGATGGCGTCCATCGTGCCCATCGGATTGAGAATACGACGGAGCACGTACATTTTCTTGAGCTGATCGGGCGCCACCAGAAGCTCTTCCTTGCGGGTGCCCGAGCGGGTGATGTCCATGGCCGGGAAGGTGCGCTTGTCGGCCACCTTGCGGTCGAGGATCAGTTCGGAATTGCCGGTGCCCTTGAACTCTTCGAAAATCACTTCGTCCATGCGGCTCCCGGTATCGATCAAAGCGGTAGCGATGATGGTGAGCGAGCCGCCTTCCTCGATGTTGCGCGCGGCGCCGAAGAAGCGCTTCGGCCGTTGCAGCGCGTTGGCGTCGACACCGCCGGTCAGCACCTTGCCGGATGACGGAACGACCGTGTTGTAGGCGCGGCCGAGACGGGTGATCGAGTCCAGCAAAATCACCACATCGCGGCCGTGTTCGACCAGGCGCTTGGCCTTCTCGATGACCATCTCGGCGACCTGGACGTGGCGCACGGCCGGCTCGTCGAAAGTTGAGGAGATCACCTCGCCCTTCACCGAACGCTGCATGTCGGTCACTTCCTCCGGCCGCTCGTCGATCAACAACACGATCAGGTAACATTCCGGATGATTGTGGGTGATCGAGTGGGCGATGTTCTGCAACAGCACCGTCTTGCCGGTACGCGGCGGCGACACGATCAGCGCGCGCTGGCCTTTGCCGACCGGCGCCACGATGTCGATGACGCGGGCGGAGAGATCCTTCTTGGTCGGATCCTCGTATTCCATCTTCAGCCACTCATCCGGATAGAGCGGCGTCAAATTGTCGAAATTGACCTTGTGGCGGGCTTTTTCGGGGTCTTCGAAATTGAGCGAATTGACCTTGAGCAAGGCGAAATAGCGCTCGCCTTCTTTCGGACTGCGGATGTGGCCGTCGATGGTGTCGCCGGTACGCAATCCGAAACGCCGGATCTGCGAGGGTGAGACGTAAATGTCGTCGGGGCCGGGCAGGTAGTTCGCTTCCGGCGACCGCAAAAAGCCGAAGCCATCCGGCAAGATCTCGACCACACCTTCACCGACAATATCGGTTTCGCGGGCGGAGAGCTGTTTGAGGATGCCGAACATCAGCTCCTGCTTGCGCATGGTCGAAGCGTTTTCGACCTGAAGCTCTTCAGCGAAGGAGACGAGCTCAGCCGGAGACTTGATCTTCAGTTCTTGGAGTTTCATTTCCTGCATACGGAATGTCCTATGGAAATCGGGCCAGCGGCGGGATTGGGGTGGCAGGATCGCTGGCGAAAGAAAGCGAGAAGTCGCAGGGTCTTGGGCCGCGCGGGGCTTAACACCCCGGTCCCCGATGCATCAGCAGGCTCCAATCCATTGGAGCCAGAACTCAATTGCATCCGCCTACGTTCGGTGGGATGCCGCCAACATAAGAAAAGACCGCACTTTACGCAAGTGCAGAGCCGCACTGTGCACAGGCAACGTGTGCCGATCAAAACGGTTTCAGCACCACCAAAAGCACGATTGCAATCGTCAGCGCTGCCGGTATCTCGTTGATTATTCTATAGAATTTTTCAGAATGCCGATTCTGATCGCGGCCGAAGGCTGCCATCCAGCGAGCCATAAAACCGTGCAGTCCGGCTAGCGCCAGCACGAGCACGATCTTGGCTTGCAGCCAACCGCTCGCGAACCATCCGTAGTGAGAATCAGGACCAAGCCAGCCGAGCCACAGCCCCAACGCGAACGCCACGAACATCGCCGGGTTGATGATGCCGCGCAGCAACCGGCGCTCCATCACCTTGAACGTCTCCGATTGCACCGAGCCCGGTTCAGCCGCGCAATGATAAACGAACAGCCGCGGCAGATAGAGCATCCCGGCCATCCAGGCGATCACCGCGATGATGTGAAAGGCAAGGATCCATTGATACATGGCCGACCCGTGTCAGTTGTTGGCGCCGCGCACGCGCGCAACCAGTCGTTCGACGTGGGCGATCGGCGTCTCCGGCAGAATGCCGTGGCCCAGATTGAAAATAAACGGACCGCTTGAAAACGCATCGAGGATCGCATCGACCGAGCGGTCCAGCGCGGTGCCGCCGACCAGCAAAGCGAGCGGATCGAGATTGCCCTGGACCGGCCGGCGCGATTGTACCTGCTCGCGCGCGAAGCCAAGCTCCACAGTCCAGTCCAGGCTGATCGCATCGACTGCGACATCGTCGAGATAACGGCCGAGCTCGCTCGCCGCGCCGCGGGGAAATCCAATGATCTTCGCCTGCGGAAACTTTTCCCGGACCGCGGCGGTAATGCGAGCGCAGGGCTCGATACACCAGCGTCGAAATTCCGCCGCCGGCAACACGCCCGCCCAGCTATCGAAAATCTGCACGGCATCGACGCCGGCCTCGAATTGCCGGACCAGATAGGTGGCTGAAGCTTCCACCAAAATTTCGATCAGCTGCGCAAATGCATCCGGAAACCGGTATGCGAACAACCGTGCCGGGAGCTGATCGGCGCTCCCGCCGCCGGCAATCATGTAGGTTGCCACCGTCCATGGAGCGCCGCAAAAACCAAGCAGCGCAACGTTCAACGGCAATTCCGATTTCACTCGCCCGATTGCTTCATACACCGGCTCAAGCCGAGCCTGATCGATCTCACGCGGCAGCCGTGCAATAGCTGAAATATCTTTCAGCGCGTCAAGCTTCGGCCCCACACCTTCCTCGAAATCCACACGCTGACCGAGCGCGTGCGGCACGACCAAAATATCGGAAAATAGGATCGCGGCATCAAATCCGAAGCGCCGGATCGGTTGTAACGTCACCTCAGCGGCGGATTTTGGGTTGAAGCACAGATCAAGGAAGCTTCCGGATTTCTCGCGGATTGCCCGGTATTCCGGCAGGTAACGTCCAGCCTGCCGCATCAACCAGATCGGCGGGATGGTTTGGCGCACACCGGCAAGCACGCCGCCGATTGGATGGGTCACAGGATTTCCCGTCATGCCGCTATTCTCTAACAATCATTCTAAAAGAATCTGTTGTAGTTATTGGACGGTTGGTTGGACTCATACCTATTTGCGCACACGCAATCCACGCTTGACCCACATACCCACACTGGCCGTGTCGAAATTCAGTTTATGAGGGTTAGTCATTCCTGGCGCGATTATTCCGGCTTTATGCGCTGAGTTATTTGGCCGCTATCCACATTTCACCGGTACTCGATGCGACCGACCAATCGATGCTCCGGACGGCACGAATGTGGATGGATTTGCAGCTGCATCCCCTATTAGTCTTGCGCGGCATAGCGAGGCATGACTTTGTCCCCACTGATCGACAGGTTATTCAGTCAGCCATGACCGCTGCGCCCAACCATTTTCATTTGCATCTGGTCTCCGACTCAACCGGAGAAACGCTGATTACCGTCGCGCGCGCGGCCGCGGCGCAATACACCAAAATCATGCCGGTCGAGCATGTGCACCCGCTGATCCGAACCGCCAAGCAGCTCGACCGTGTGTTGAGCGAAATAGGCGAAGCACCCGGCATCGTGCTCTACACGTTGTTGCAGCGGAACTTAGTCGACAAGCTTGAAGAAAAGTGCCGCACGCTTGGGGTGCCATGCCTGTCGATTCTCGGTCCGGTGCTAAACCTATTTCAGGCCTATCTCGGCGCTGAATCCACCCACAAGGTCGGCGCGCAACATACGCTCAACGCCGATTATTTTCGCCGCATCGATGCGCTTAATTACACCATGATGCACGACGACGGGCAGCACGCCGACGATCTCGAAGAGGCCGACGTTCTACTGATCGGCGTGTCGCGGACGTCGAAGACCCCGACTTCGATCTACCTCGCCAACCGTGGCGTGAAGACCGCGAATATCCCGCTGGTTCCCGGTATGACGCTGCCGCCTGGCATCGAAAATCTCAAACGGCCGTTGGTGGTCTGTCTCTACGCGTCGCCGGAGCGAATCGTGCAAATTCGGCAGAATCGCCTGCTTGGCCTCAAAGCGCATCGCCCCGACGACAAATACATCGACCAGCAATCGGTGGCCGAGGAAGTCGCTGCGTCGCGACGGCTTTGCGCCAAGCACAACTGGCCATTGATTGATGTCACCCGCCGTTCGATCGAAGAGACCGCGGCGGGTGTGTTGGCGCTGCTCGGCGAACGCCGGCGGCATATGGCTTTATGAGCGATGACGCTGTGGCTTGCCGCGCAACCCCTCGTGCTCGCTTCGCGAAGCGCGGCACGGCGGACGATGCTTAAGGCTGCTGGCATTCCGATCGAACTGCATCCAGCGGATCTCGACGAACGGGCATTGGCCGTACGCGCGGCGTTGCAGCAGCCCGCCGGGGTTGCCGCGTTGCTGGCAAAGGAAAAAGCCGCGGTCGTCGGGCGCGTGCATCCTGGCCGTCTCGTGCTGGGTGCCGACCAGACGCTCGCGCTCGGCGCCAACCATTTCACAAAGCCGGCCGATCGGAGTGCGGCGAAGGCGCAGCTTCGTGCCTTGTCCGGCCAGTGTCATGAGCTTCACTCGGCGGTCGCTTTCGTGCAGGACGGCGCGGTGCTATTCGAGCATGCCGACACCGCGCGCCTGACCATGCGCACGCTCTCCGACCGCTTCATCGATCTTTATCTCGATGCCATCGGCGAAGCGGCGACCACCAGCGTCGGCGCGTATCAACTGGAAGGTCTCGGCAGTCAGTTGTTCGAGCGGGTGGACGGTGATTATTTCACGATCCTCGGATTGCCGCTGGTTCCGGCGCTCGATTTCCTGCGCCGGCATGGATGCCTGGCATCATGACCGGCGTTCGGCCTTTCATCCTGTGCCTCACCGGCTCGCTCGGCATGGGCAAATCGCGGACTGCCGCGGTTTTTGCCGAACACGGCGTGCCGGTCCATGATTCGGACGCGGTCGTACACGCGCTCTATGCGGGCGAGGCGGCGCCGTTGATCGAGCAGGCGTTTCCAGGCTCGAGCGCCGGCGGCAAAGTCGATCGGCAGAAGCTCGCCGACATGGTGCTTGGCGACGCCGCGGCGCTGGCCCGGCTCGAGGCTATCGTGCATCCGTTGGTGGCGGCCGAGCGCGATAAGTTCCTCGCGGCGGCCCACGCGCGTGGCGCGCCGGTGGTGGTGATCGACGTGCCGCTGTTGTTCGAAACCGGCGGCGAGCGCGGCTGCGACGCCGTGGTCGTGGTTTCGGCCCCGCCGGAGGTGCAAAGGCGGCGGGCCTTCGAGCGGCCCGGCATGACCGAAGAAAAATTCACAGCGCTGGTTGCCAAGCAGATGCCCGATCCGGAAAAACGCCGGCGCGCCGATTTTATCGTGGATAGCTCGCAGTCCTTCGATCACGCCCGCGCACAGGTGCGCGACATCCTCCGCGCGGTTGCTAAAATGCGCGCCAGCTCCGGTGATTCGTGACGCCGGGGCGCGGAAAACCTGCATGCGCGAAATCGTAGTCGACACCGAAACAACCGGCCTCGATCCTTATCAGGGCCATCGCATGGTCGAGATCGGCTGCATCGAGCTGGTCAACCGTATTCCGTCCGGCAACGTCTTCCACCGCTATTTCAATCCGGAACGCGGCATGCCGGCGGAGGCCTTTGCGGTACACGGCCTCAGCGACGAATTCCTCAAGGACAAGCTGTTCTTCGTCGAAATCGCCGACGAGCTGATCGCTTTCCTCGGCGATGCGCCATTGGTCGCCCACAATGCCAGCTTCGATCACGGCTTCCTCAATGCCGAACTGGAGCGGGCCGGCCGGCCGTTGATCGGGCGCGAACGCCTGGTCGATACGTTGCTGATTGCCCGGCGCAAGCATCCGGGGGGATCGAACCGGCTCGACGATCTATGCGCACGCTACGCAATCGACAATTCGCGCCGCACCAAGCACGGCGCGTTGCTCGATGCTGAATTGTTGGCCGAGGTCTATGTCGAATTGATCGGCGCCCGTCAGGCGCAGCTCGTTCTGGCGCAAACAAACGTGACCAGCCGGGCGGCCGGCGAACCGATCATTGTGCGCGAGCGCCTGGTGCCGCTTATTGCCGCCGTTACCGAGCAAGACCGGGCGGCGCATCGTGCGTTCGTTGCCACGCTTGGCGATGCGATTTGGGCCGACTACGTCAGTTTGGATTGATCGGGCTACCCGGTGCTGGCGTCTGCGCGGCGGCAAGACGCTGCCGGTAGAGATTAACGAAATCGATCGGATCGAGCAGCAGCGGTGGAAATCCGCCGTTGCGTACCGTAGCTGCGACGATCTCGCGTGCGAATGGAAACATCAGCCGCGGACATTCGATCATCACCACCGGCTGTAGGTTTTCCGGCGCCACATTCTGGACGCGGAAGACGCCGCCGTAGACCAACTCGAAGCTGAACAGCAGCATTTTTTGGGCTTCGGCCTTGCCGTCCAGCCGTAGCGTCACCTCGAAGTCGGTCCCGCTGACGGGAGCGGCGCTGACGGGCGCTGCGCTAAGGGGAGCGGCATCGACATTCACCCGGATGCCGATGCTCGGTGGTTGGTCGCCCGGCGTCAATGAGCGCGGTGCATTCGGATTTTCGAACGAAAAATCCTTTACGTACTGCGCGAGTACGGCGATTTGCGGCATTTCCGCCTGATCCGAAGGTATCGGCGGAATCGCAGGGCCGCCATTGCTTGCCGACATGATTAATCTCCCGGCCCACTTAAACGGGCGCAAACGCTTTAGCTAACCGAGGCTTGAGCTAACTGAGGCTTGGCTAGCATGGAGATGGGGGGCCGAACAATGCCGCAAACCCCGCAATCGGCGGCGCTTTGGCAGGAAATCGACACAAAGCGGAACAGTTGGGCCGACAGCGATGTTGGCGCGGAGACGCTGATCGTTTAAAGTTCGGCGTCGGCACGCTAACTGGATAGCGGCCACTGGATGGTTCGTCGCCGCTAATTACATTAAGCGGGAACCTGGGCCACTGCGGTCAGTAGCTTCGAACCGCAATTGGGATGTGCCGTCCCGTCACGACGCGACGCCGAGAGAAGACAGAACTTGTTCGACATTTACACCATCATTTTTCTGGCCCTCGCGGTGTTCATTTTCCTGCGGCTCCGTAGCGTTTTGGGGCAGCGGACCGGCCGTGAGCGGCCGCCCTATGATCCCTATTCCGCCCGCGAGGCGCGCAGCCCCGTCGCCGACAAGGTCGTGACCCTACCGCCGCGACCGGCCGCCGCGGCCGCCCCGTCCGATCCGGTGACGACGCGGCCGACCGAGACGCCCCCGACACAGCCGGCCGACCGCTGGAAGGATGTCGCCGATTCCGGATCGGGCATCGCCGGCGGGCTCGACGCAATCATCGCCGCCGAGCCGGACTTCGATGCCAAGCACTTCATCGCCGGTGCGCGCGCGGCCTATGAGATGATCGTTACCGCCTTCGCGGAAGGCGACCGCGGCCAATTGCGCAATCTGTTGTCGCGCGAAGTCTTCGATGGCTTCGACGCGGCGATCGGCGAGCGTGAACGGCGCAGCGAGACCGCCGAATCTCGGTTCGTTTCCGTCGACGGTTCCACGATCACCGCCGCCGAATTGCGCGCCCGTACCGCGCAGATCACCGTTCGCTTCGTTTCCAAGCTGGTTTCCGCCACGCGGGATCGGTCCGGTACCGTGATCGATGGCAGCGCCGACAAGGTCAGTGACGTCACCGACGTCTGGACTTTTGCGCGCGATGTGTCGTCGCGCGATCCGAACTGGAAGGTTGTTGCTACCGAAGCCGGACAGTGAAGTATGGCGGCAGGTTGTCGAGTGTTACTGGCGGTCGCCTTCTTGCTTGCTTTGGCTGCGCCGGCGGCGGCGCAGAGCGGCGAATCCGGGCCGATCAAATTTCCTGATACCCAATACGAGCCGGTCGATTGGTCCGATATCGACGGCTGGGCCGATGACGATCACGCCACCGCCTTTGCCGCCTTCCTCGAAAGCTGCCGGGCGCTGAACGCTAGCCGCCAGGCGCCTCCGCCCGGGACGGTTGCGGTCACCGTCGCGTTGAAGGGTGTGTGCGCCCGCGGTTTTGCCGCCGTTCCGCTTGAGGAAGCTGGCGCCCGCGAATTTTTCGAGGACAATTTCCGGCCAGTGCGCATCAGCAAACTGGGCGACAGCGACGGCTTCCTCACCGGTTATTACGAACCGGTCATCGAAGGTTCACGCGTCCCGACCGGCGAATTCACCGCGCCGCTCTATCGACGTCCGCCTAACCTGGTGGTGTCCGGCCGGCGCAAGCTTGGAAAGGACGCGTTTCCGAGCAAGGGGGTCAAAGTCGGCCGTCGCGTCGGCCGCCGCAAAATCGTGCCCTATTACACGCGCGGCGAGATCGAAGACGGCGTGCTGGACGGCTGGCATCTGGAAATCTGTTACCTGCGCAGCCAGATCGACGTGCTGTTCGCGCAAATCCAGGGGTCCGCCCGCATCAGGCTCGAGGATGGCACCATTCTGCGCGTCAATTACGACTCGCATAATGGCTGGCCTTACGTGCCGGTCGGCCGCATGCTCGCGGAGCAAAAAGCATTGTCCAAGAACGACGTAACCATGCAGGGTATCCGCGCCTGGATGGAGTCGAACGCGGATCAGGCCAAAGACATACGGCGGCAGAACAAGTCTTATGTCTTCTTCCGCATCACCGATCTGGCAACCGCCGACGAAGCGGTAGGCGGTGAGGGTGTGCCGCTGGTGCCGGGCCGTTCCATCGCCGTCGACCGGTCTCTGCACGCTTACGGCACGCCGTTCTTCATCACCGCCGATTTGCCGATCGCCAACGACAAGGCGGCAACGCATTTTCGCCGACTGGTTTTCGCGCAGGACACCGGTTCGGCGATCGTTGGTCCGGCGCGCGCCGACATCTTTTTCGGCGCCGGCGCCGAAGCCGCCCGCATTGCCGGCCGGATCCGTCAACACGGTCAATTCGTGATGCTGCTGCCGCGCGAGCTCGACCCGGTCGAGGCGGCGCATAACATGCCGCTGCCGCCGGAGCGCCTGGGCTTCTTTGCCCAATTCACCGCCAGCGACATGATCGATCCGACCGCCGAAGAGGTGCCGGTACCGGAAGCCAAGCCCGCGATCGAAGCGCAATCGCAGCCGAAAGCCAAAGCGCGGCGGAAACAATGAGCCGGCGACGGTCGCTGACCGAGGAGGAGCGCGCGCTCTGGCGCGGCGTGGCACGGTCGATCGCACCGATGCGGCGGCTAAGGCCGTCAGCCGAAACGGCTGGGGAAAACGATCTCGCGCCGCTGGAGGCAAAGCCTGCTGCAGCCGCCACCGTACGTCCGGCCGCGCCCGGCAAACCCGCGCTGCTGAAACAGCCGCCGCCGGCGCCGCCGCTGGCGCCGCTCGGCCGGCGATTGAAGCAACGCGTGGCGCACGGTCGCGAGCCGATCGAGGCGCGGCTTGATCTGCACGGTTTTACCCAAGCCGAGGCGCACGCGGCGCTGCTGCGCTTTCTGCGTCGCGCCCAGGCGGACCGCCTCAAGACGGTACTGGTGGTGACCGGCAAGGGCAGCACGCGCGATGTTCGCGATACCCGTGCCGAGCGCGGCGTACTCAAACGGGCGGTGCCGCAATGGCTGGCGCTGCCGGAATTCCGCTCGCTGGTGCTCGGCTTCGAGGACGCCCATAGCGCGCACGGCGGGCAGGGCGCGCTCTATCTGCGGCTGCGCCGCGCACGGTAGTGCATTGTTAACCATGCCAACCGGAAACGACTATCATGTTCTCGCAACCGTCAATTTCGTCTGCGAAAACGATCGCAGTCGAATGAGGTCCTGCGCGCCATGAACGAATCCGCCACTGCACCGTCCAAGCCCGGTTCGTCGCCGACCGGCAGAGCCGACCGGCAAACGCTTGCGCATGTCGAGAAATGGCTGGCGGTCATTCGCGAGATCAGCAGCGCACGCGGGAAATGATCCTGGCTGGCCGCACCTGCGGCCGCCGCTGCTGCAAAGCTCAAGCGCTAAAGAATAAACCGGCTCAGATCGGCGTTCTTGGCCAAATCGGCAACACGCTTGTTCACGTAAGCCGCATCGATCTCGACCGTTTCTCCGGATCGGTCGGGCGCTGCGAAAGAAATTTCATCGAGCACGCGCTCCATCACCGTTTGCAGCCGCCGCGCGCCGATATTCTCGACGCTTGAATTCACCGCCACCGCCGTGTCGGCGACGGCATCGATGGCGTCCTCGGAAAATTCCAGCGTCACGCCCTCGGTCTTCAACAGCGCGATGTATTGCTTAATCAGCGACGCTTCGGGTTCGGTCAGAATGCGTCGCATGTCGTCGCGCGTCAGCGGTTTCAATTCAACCCGGATCGGCAGCCGGCCCTGCAGCTCCGGCAACAGGTCGGACGGCTTGGAGATATGGAAAGCGCCCGAGGCGATAAACAGGATATGATCGGTTTTTACTGCTCCATGCTTGGTGGCGACCGTGGTGCCTTCGATCAGCGGCAACAGATCGCGCTGCACCCCCTCGCGCGAAACATCGGCGCCGGCCCGGCCGTCGCGCGCGCAAATCTTGTCGATTTCGTCGAGAAAGACGATGCCGTTACTCTCCACCGATTTGATCGCTTCCTGCGTAAGCTGATCGGTGTCGAGTAGCTTGTCGGATTCTTCGTTGATCAGGATATCGTAGGACTCGTGCACGGTGACGCGCCGCGTCTTGGTGCGACCGCCGCCGAGCTTGCCGAAAATATCGCCAATCGAGACGGCGCCCATCTGCGCGCCCGGCATGCCGGGAATCTCGAACAACGGCATGCCGCCGGACGCTTGCACCTCGATCTCGATTTCTTTGTCGTTGAGTTCGCCGTCGCGCAATTTGCGGCGGAACGCTTCTTTGGTTGCGGCGCTGGCGCCGGCGCCGACCAGCGCGTCGAGCACGCGGTTTTCCGCCGCCTGCTGCGCGCGCGTGCGTACGTCCTTGCGCTTTCGTTCACGCGTCAAGGTAATCGCGATCTCGACCAGATCGCGCACGATCTGTTCGACGTCGCGACCGACATAACCGACCTCGGTGAATTTGGTCGCCTCGATTTTGAGGAACGGCGCGCCCGCGAGTCTCGCCAACCGCCGCGCGATTTCGGTCTTGCCGACGCCGGTCGGCCCGATCATCAGAATGTTCTTCGGCAGTACTTCCTCGCGCAGCCGCTCCTCGAGTTGCAGCCGGCGCCAGCGGTTGCGCAACGCGATCGCGACCGCGCGCTTGGCGTCGGTCTGGCCGATAATGAAACGGTCGAGTTCGGAGACGATTTCACGCGGAGAAAAATCACTCATGCGTTGCGCACCATCAGAAGCGCCGGGCCGTCGGGCGTCTGGACCGGATGATCGCGGTGAAACCCGGCTTTTTCATAGGCTCTGATCGCGCCCGCGTTCTGCGGGCTCGGATCGGGGACGACGCGCGGAGCGCCCGCGGCGAGCAAGTCATCGACGAAAGCGCGGATCAAAGCGGAACCGTGCCCTTGGCCGATCATACTTGTTTCGCCAATGAACTGATCGATCCCGCGTGTACCGGCCGTGAGCTTGCCGAAACCGTGCTGCGGCCAGGCGAGCGGATCGTAACATTGCAAATAGGCGAACGGCCGATCGTCGCGCGCAACAATAAATTGATCCATCGCCGGATGATGCAGGTCTTCGCTGACCAACCCGAATTGTTCGTCCGGATCGCCCCGCCATTCGGCAACGTGCGGCATCCCCAACCACCGCCGGACCGTCGGCAGGTCCGCCGCGGCCATCGGATGAAACGCGTATGGGCGTGCCGCCATCGGTCAAGCGCTCTTCAACGTTTCGATGGTGACGTTGCGGTTGGTATAGACACAGATATCGGCGGCAATATCGAGCGAGCGGCGCACGATCGCCTCCGCATCGAGCGGGCCGTCGGTAAGCGCGCGGGCGGCGGCGAGCGCGTAGTTGCCGCCCGAGCCGATCCCGGCAATTCCGGCCTCGGGCTCAAGCACGTCGCCGGTTCCGGTGAGCACCAACGATATGTCCTTGTCGGCAACGAGCATCATGGCTTCAAGCCGCCGCAGATACCGGTCGGTGCGCCAGTCCTTGGCAAGTTCCACCGCCGCCCGCATCAATTGTCCGCGATATTGCTCAAGCTTGGCCTCAAGCCGCTCGAACAGCGTGAAGGCGTCGGCGGTCGCACCGGCAAAGCCGCCGATCACGTCGCCGCTGGCCAGGCGGCGCACTTTGCGCGCATTGGATTTGACGATGGTTTGGCCGATCGTCACTTGGCCGTCGCCGCCGAGCGCGACCATGCCGGCCTTGCGCACGGTCAGGATGGTGGTGCCGTGCCAAGGGCCGGATGTGCCGGAGAAACCGGTTTCAGAGACTGACATTCGCTGGAAAGCCTTGGTTTACGCCATGATTTAGGAGTTGCCGGCCATCATTGCAAATGCGCCGTCCGCCGATTGGCGGATCGGCCAAAGCCCTGATAAAAGGCGGCGCGTCGCGGAGAGCATAATGCGCAAGGCGTCGGTCAAGCGGACCACCAAGGAAACCGCAGTCGAGGTTGCCATCAACCTTGACGGCGAAGGCCGTTCCGCGATCGCCACCGGAATAGGATTTCTCGATCACATGCTCGAATTGTTGGCGCGCCACTCGCACATCGACATGGAGATCAAGGCCAAGGGCGACCTGCACATCGATCACCACCACACCACCGAGGATGTCGGAATAGCACTCGGTCAGGCGGTAAAACAGGCACTTGGCGACATGAAAGGCATCACCCGCTACGCCGACGTGCACGTCCCGATGGACGAGGCGCTCACGCGGGTAGCGATCGATATTTCCGGCCGGCCATACCTGATATTCGAATCGGAGTTCGTGCGCGACAAGGTCGGTCCGTTCGACACCGAACTGGTGCAGGAATGGTTTCAGGCCTTCGCCATCAACGCCGCGGTGACGCTGCACGTGGCCACGCTCTCCGGCACCAACGACCACCACATCGCCGAATCCTGCTTTAAGGGCTTGGCGCGGGCGTTGCGAGCGGCGGTGGCGATCGATCCGCGCGCCGCGCAGGAAGTGCCATCGACCAAGGGTACGCTCGGCGGTTGACCTTAAATCGTCTCTGCGAAAACGCCGAGACAGCGTTGGAATTATTTCATGCCTGTATTCACCGTTCACGAACCGCCGCGGCGCGCCGCGGACGCCGTTTCCGATCCGGAGCGCATCGTTTTTGTGCGTGAGGGCTTCTCGTTCTGGGCGTTGCTGTTCACGGTGCTGTGGATGGCGCGCTATCGGATGTGGCTGGTGCTGGTGCTTTATCTGGTGATCACCGGGATCGTGGAGACGGCGATGCATTTGGCCGGCGTCGGGGTCGCCGGTATCGCTCTGGTGGGACTTGCCATCGCGCTTTTGGTCGGCATGGAAGCTGCGACGCTGCGCCGTTTCGCGCTGCGGCGGCGCGGCTTTCGGGACATCGGGATCGTCAGCGGCGCCGATCTGGAAGACGCCGAGCGCCGCTTTTTCGATTCGTGGGTCGGTTCCGTAGCGGAACAACGCAGCCCGCCGCCTGCCGCATCCGGCGGTCCGTCGGCGCCTTCGGTACCGCCGGTACCGCCTTCGCACCCACCGGATATCGTCGGCTTGTTCCCCGAGGCGGGAGCAAACCGGTGACCGTCGCCATCGTTGATTATGGCTCCGGCAATCTGCACTCGGCCGCCAAAGCGTTCGAGCGCGCCGCTCATGCGGCCGGCTTCGACCAGCCGATCCTGGTGACCAACGATCCGGGCGCTGTCGCTGCCGCCGATCGTGTCGTGCTGCCCGGCGTCGGCGCCTTCGCCGACTGCCGTCGCGGTCTCGATGCAATCGACGGCATGGTTGCCGCGCTTGACGAAGCCGTGCGGCGGAAGGGCCGGCCATTCTTCGGCATCTGCGTCGGCATGCAGCTTCTGGCCGAACGCGGGCGCGAATATCAGGTGACGGAGGGGCTCGGCTGGATCGCCGGCGAAGTCGATCGCATCGCGCCGCAGGACCCCAGCCTGAAAATTCCGCACATGGGATGGAACACGCTCAACGTTGCGCGGCCGCACAAGCTGGTCGAGGGTTTGAACCTCGGCCCGCAGGGTCTGCACGCTTATTTCGTGCATTCCTATTCATTCAACGCGGCGCGGCGTGAAGACGTTCTGGCGGAATCCGATTACGGCGGATCGGTCACCGCGATTGTTGCGCGCGACAACATCGTCGGCACCCAATTTCATCCGGAGAAGAGCCAGAAGCTCGGTCTGGCGCTGATTGCCAATTTTCTCACGTGGAAGCCGTGATCCTGTTTCCCGCGATCGATCTGAAAAACGGCGAGGTTGTGCGCCTGCAACAAGGTGACATGGCGCGGGTGACGGTATTTCATCGCGACCCGGCCGAGCAGGCGCGCGCTTTCGCCGCGCAGGGTTTCGAATATCTCCACGTGGTCGATCTCGACGGTGCGTTTGCCGGCAAGCCGGTGAACGCCACCGCAGTCGAGCGCATCCTGGCCGCGGTGAAGATGCCGCTGCAACTCGGCGGCGGCGTCCGCGACCGCGCCACCATCGATGGCTGGCTTGGCAGGGGCGTGACGCGCGTCATCATCGGCACCGCCGCGGTGCGCGATCCGGCGCTGGTCAAGCAAGCGGCAAAAGACTTGCCCGGCCGCATTGCCGTCGGCCTCGACGCCCGCGACGGCAAGGTTGCGGTGGAGGGTTGGGCAACAGCATCGGAATTGTCCGCGCTCGATATCGCCAGACGGTTCGAAGATGCCGGCGTCGCGGCGATCATCTACACCGACATTGCGCGCGACGGCATGCTCAAGGGGTTGAATATCGACGCCACCGTCGCGCTTGCCGACGCGGTATCGATTCCAGTGATTGCGTCCGGTGGGCTCGCGTCGCTCGACGACGTGCGCGCGCTCACTGCGCCGCGCGCCAAAAAACTCGCCGGCGCCATTGCCGGCCGCGCGCTTTATGACGGCCGGCTCGACGTGGCGGCGGCGCTCGCGCTGGTTCGCGCGGCGCGGGCGGCCTGAGCGCGATGTTCGAAGTCCGCATCATTCCCTGCCTTGACGTCAAGGACGGTCGCGTGGTCAAGGGCGTCAATTTCGTCAATCTACGTGACGCCGGCGATCCGGTCGAAGCCGCCATCGCCTATGATGCCGCCGGGGCCGACGAACTCACCTTCCTCGACATCACTGCAAGCCACGAGGACCGCGGCATCATGCTCGACGTTGTGCGGCGGACCGCCGAAGCCTGCTTCATGCCGCTCACGGTCGGTGGCGGTGTGCGCACCATTGATGATATCCGCACCCTGCTGGCTTCGGGCGCCGACAAAGTATCGATCAACACCGCCGCGGTTGCACGCCGCTCCTTCGTTAAGGAAGCGGCGGAGAAATTTGGCGATCAATGCATCGTGGTGGCGATCGATGCAAAGAAGGTGTCAAAGCCGCCGGAGCAGGATCGCTGGGAAATCTTCACGCATGGCGGCCGCCACCCGACCGGCATCGATGCGGTTGTTTACGCCCGCGAAGTGGTGGCGCTCGGCGCCGGCGAAATCCTGCTCACCTCCATGGATCGCGACGGCACCCGCAAGGGCTTCGATATCGCGCTTACCCGCGCCATCGCCGACGCGGTGACGGTGCCGGTGATCGCCTCGGGCGGCGTCGGCACGCTCGAACATTTTGTCGAGGGCATTCGCGACGGCCACGCCAGCGCCGTGCTGGCGGCATCGATCTTTCATTTCGGCGAGCATTCGGTCCGCGAAGCGAAAGACTACATGGCGCGTGCCGGCTTGCCGGTGCGGCTCGATCCTTAGGGCACAATCCGGAAAAAAAAGCCGTCACCGGTTTTCCGAACCGATCACGCTCCAACTTATTTGCCTCGTTGCGTCCAGGCGAGAGCGCGTTCGAGCCGGTCGTTGCCCCAGAACAACTCGCCGTCGGCGGTGATAAAAGTCGGCGCGCCGAAGATGCCGAGCCGCTGCGCCTCCGCGGTCACCGCCCGCAGCTTGTCCTTGATCGCGTCGGTTTGAGCGGCGGCGAGCAAAGCTGTCGGGTCGGTTTCGAGGCCGGCGAGGATCGTGCCGATGGCATCCGGTTGATCGATGCGCCGGCCGTTGGCGAATTGCATGCGGAAGATGGCGGTGCAGAAATCCTCGCGCTTCGTCTCCGGCACGGCCAACGCGACGCGGGCGGCCAGCAGACTGTTTTGCGGGAACGGATCGGGCCGGGCGAACGGCTGAGACAAATCGGCGCACAGCCGTTCGAGGTCGCGCCACATGTTGCGGCCCTTGGCCGGGTAGAGATTGAATGGCGAGGTTTCCCAGCCCTGTGCCTTGAAGATCGGACCGAGCAGGAACGGACGAAACCGGACGTCGATTCCGGCCGCCTCCGCCAGCGAGCCGATGCGCATGGCAGCCGGGTAGGAATAGGTGGAAGCGAAATCGAACCAGAAATCCAGAACCGGCCGCGCCATAGTTCGATCCTCATATCTTCCGGTGTCGGGATGAACTACCGGATGCGGTCTTACAACGGGCCGGGCCTCCCCGCACCGGTGTAGAGGTGCTAAAGAACGGCATGGCCGCGTTCACACTCGAGGATCTCGAAAAGCGGGTAAAGGCGCGCGCGCAAGCCGGTGCCGACGCCTCCTATACGCGCTCGCTACTCGACAAGGGCGTGATCCACTGCGCCAAGAAATTCGGCGAGGAAGCCGTTGAAATGGCGATCGCCGCCGTCGGCGAAGACCGCGACCGCGTGGTCGCGGAGGCCGCCGATGTGCTCTACCATCTGCTTGTTGTGCTGCACGCGCGCGGCATCACGCTGGCCGAAGTCGAGTCCGCGCTGGCGGAGCGCACGCGTCAGTCCGGTCTTGATGAAAAAGCTGCACGCAAGGGCGGCGACTAGTGGAGTGGATTTAACATTCGCTACCCACCTGGCGGCAGCCTCGTGAAGCGAATGTCAAATCCAAAGCTCCACTAAGACTCATATTTGCTAGTGGTCCTTTTGATTCTAACATTCGCATGAGAAGCTGCCGAATACGGATGCGAATGTTAGAATCGGACCACTAGCAGGTATTCAAAGGTATCGGCATGGAGCAGCGTAACGAGCCTGACGTCTCGCCGTATCGTGTGTTCTTGCGGGCGGAGTGGGCGCAGTTGCGCGCCGACACGCCGCTGACGCTAGAACCAGCGGAAATCCTCCGGCTACGCTCGCTGCACGACCGGCTCGACATTTCGGAAGTCGAAGAAATTTATTTGCCGCTGTCGCGGCTCCTCTCGCTCTATGTCGCAGCGACGCAGCGGCTGTTCCGTGCGCAGCAAGGTTTCCTCGGCACCGAAGACACGAAGATGCCGTATATCATCGGCGTGGGCGGTTCGGTCGCTGCCGGCAAATCCACGACCGCGCGCGTGCTGCAAGCCCTGCTGGCGCGCTGGCCGAACGTGCCCAAGGTCGATCTGATCACCACCGATGGTTTTCTGTTGCCGAACGCGGTGCTCGAACGCGAAGGCCTGATGGAGAAAAAGGGCTTTCCGGAAAGCTACGACCTGCCCGCGCTGCTGCGCTTTCTGTCCGACATCAAGGCCGGACGGCGCCCGGTGCGCGCGCCGGTCTATTCGCATCTGATCTACGACGTTATTCCTAATCAGTGGATCGAGATCGACCGGCCGGAGATTCTCGTCGTTGAAGGGCTCAATGTGTTGCAAGCCGGGCGCTTACCGAGGGACGGCCAAGCGGTGCCGTTCGTGTCCGACTTTTTCGATTTTTCGGTTTATCTCGACGCCGACGAAGGTGTGCTGCTGTCCTGGTATGTCAACCGCTTCCTGACGCTGCGCGGCACCGCTTTCGCCGACCCGAAATCCTATTTCCATCGCTACGCCAAAATCTCCGACACGGAAGCCATCGACACCGCCACCGCGATCTGGAACCGCATCAATCTCGTCAATCTGCGGGAAAACATCCTGCCGACGCGGCCGCGCGCCGATCTCATCTTGACCAAACGTGAAAGCCATGAGGTCGATAAAGTGGCGCTGCGGCGCCTGTAAGGGTTACGCCGCTAGCGCCGAGCGTGCGGAATCGTCAAGCGCGGCGGCAAGCCGCTCGCGGTCGAACGGCTTCACCAGGAAACCATCCATGCCGGCGGCGAGGCAGGCCTCGCGGTCTTCGGTGGACGTGTTCGCGGTCAGCGCCAGGATCGGCGTTCGCGGAGTTTCCGATTCCGCTTCCAGCGCGCGGATGTGCCGGCTTGCTTCCATCCCGTCCATGCCCGGCATGTGCAGGTCCATCAGGACACGGTCGAACGGCGTGCCGGCCGCCCGTGCGGCGAGCCAGGAATCGACTGCTGCGGCGCCGGTCCCGGCCATTGTCGGACGGTGTCCGAGCTTGACCAGTAACGCACGCGCCAACAGCGCGTTGATCTGGTTGTCTTCGGCAACAAGAATTGAGAGTCCGCCACCCGCAAGCGTCGCGCCCGGCAGCTCCGGTAGCTCCATCGCCGCGCCGGCATCGAACGCATCGCCGTCGGAAAAGCGTGCCGCCAGCGAAGCGGCGCGCACCGGCTTGATCAGGTAGCCAGTGAAGCCCGCTTCCTTCAGCGCGGCGAGATCGGCGCGCATCGCCGGCGTCACTAATACGATCCGCCGCTGCACGCTGCCTGCCGCGCGCGCGAGCCGTTCGCTCGCCGGCGTGCCGAGCGTGTGATCGACCAGCACCGCGCTCCACATCTGTTCCGGCAACAGCGCTTCCGCTACACCGCCGTCGGGAACGATCTTGGCGTGCGCGCCCCAGCGCTGCAGCCGCCGCGCCAACAGCGCCGCTTCGAGGGCGGCCGGTGCAACAATCAGAATATCCTCGCCGGTGAGATCCGGCACCGCCAGCGCCGGCTCCTCGTCGGCATCGGCAGTGCGAACAAGTGGCACGGTCACGCGGAATGTCGATCCGTTGTCGGGAGCGCTTTCGACGGTAATCGCTCCGCCCATGCTCTCGACGATTCTGTTGGAGATGGTCAGCCCGAGACCGGTGCCGCCGAATTTGCGGGTCGAACTACCGTCGGCCTGCTCGAATTCGAGAAAGATGCGAGCCTGGTCTTCCGGCGAGATGCCGATGCCGGTGTCGCGCACGATGATGGCAATCTCGTCGGCACGCGCGCCCGGCTCGACGATGATGGTGACGCCGCCCTGCTCGGTGAATTTGACGGCGTTGCCGGCGAGGTTGAACAGCACCTGGCGCAGCCTTGCCGCGTCGCCGACCACGCGCGCCGGCAGGCGTTCATCGACGTAAGCGCAGATTTCGAGACCCTTGGCTTGCGCGCGGGGACCGAGCAGTTCGACCGCTTCCTCGACGAATGCCGCGAGCGGGAACGGCCGCGCCGCGAGATCAAGTCGCCCGGCCTCGATCTTGGAGAAATCCAGCACCTCCTCGATCAGCGACAACAGCGTCTCGCCCGAGGTTTTCACCGCCTTGAGATAGGTCGTCTGCTCGGCGCTCAATTGGGTGTCGTCGAGCAGCTCGGCCATGCCGAGAATGCCGTTCAATGGCGTGCGAATTTCATGCGACACCATGGTGAGGAAACGCGATTTGGCCCGGTTGGCGGCTTCGGCCTGATCGCGTGCCTCGGCCAGCGCCTGCTCGCCGAGCACGCGCTCGGTCACGTCGCGGCCGACACTTTGCATTTGGCTGTCATCGTCGGTGCGCACCGTCACTTCGCGCCAAGCGATCCAGCGCGCGCCGGAAGCGGCGGCGATCTTCTGGTCGTAAGCACGCGCGCCGTCGGCAAGCAGCGTTGTTTCGCCTTGCTCGACGACCGGCGGAGCAAAGGTCGTGCCGACAAGATTCTCCCGGCTGCGGCCGGCCAGCGCGCAGAACGCGTCATTGGCGTAGGTGATGGCGCCATCGCCGTTACGGCGAACGATCACGTCGTCCTGCGCCTCAAAGAAGCTTTTGGTGCGCTCCTGCGCCTCGCGGATTTCCCAATTGCGGTCGGCGGCCTCGTCAAGGCGCGTCTCGAAATCGCGCAGCTCGCGCTTCATCTGCCGGATCCGCGACATCAAAATCCCGAGCGCGCCACACGACGCGCCAAACAGTGACGCGACGCCGATTGCGAACATATATGGATCGTAATGGGCTACCGGCGACGTCGCCCCGGCAAGGAAGCCGAAAGCGACCGAGAACGACATCGCGATGATGACGGCCGAGCGGACGACGAACGAGAGGCCCCGGCGGGCAATAATGGCGGGTTTTCCGAGGGTGGCGCGACGGCGCATGGTCCCTTTCCCGCCCGGCACGCCGCGACAAGAAGGGGCGGCGCCGGTGTCCTTGTGTTGACTATGCAGTCATGCGGATTTTGGCTTATGAACCTTGCGCATCCCTTGATTTTCAGAACAACGATGGAGCAAGGGTTGACGCTTTGTTAACATCGTCACGGCGGTTCGTTACCGAGCGCCGAGACTAGGCGTCATGAACGCGACCGGAGAAACGCGTATGGACAAGATGGTGAATGCCAACCGCGCGCGGCCCAAAACCTCCGGGCCGGGGTCACGCCGACCGACACGAACCGAGGCCGAAGCCGCGGTGCGAACGCTGATCCAGTGGTCCGGCGATAATCCCGACCGCGAAGGGCTCCTCGCCACGCCCGCCCGGGTGGTGCGCGCCTACGAGGAATGGTTCGCCGGCTACCAGGACGACCCGAGCGAGTATCTCAAGCGCACCTTCGATGAAACCGGCGGCTATGACGAAGTGGTGGTGCTACGCGATATCCGGTTCGAGTCGCATTGCGAGCACCACATGGCGCCGATCATCGGCCGCGTCCATATCGGCTATCTGCCGCAAAATCGCGTGGTCGGAATTTCCAAGCTGGCACGGTTGGTCGAGGTCTATTCGCGCCGGTTGCAAATCCAGGAGAAGATGACCGCCGAGATCGCCACCTGTCTCGACGAGGTGCTCAAGCCTCATGGCGTTGCGGTGGTCACCGAGGCGACGCATCAATGCATGACCACGCGTGGCGTGCACAAAACCGGCGTCAGCATGGTGACCAGCCGTATGCTCGGCGTCTTCCGCGACCATGCCGAGACGCGGCATGAATTCCTCGCCGCCATCGGCATGCGCGGCGCGATCAACGTCTCCAACGGCGGATGATCGATGAGTGGCGCATGATCTTATCCGAAAACCGGCAGCCGCTTTTCGGGATCATGTGCTAAGCGCTAAGCCGCGCGCCGCACTTCGTCGGTCAGTGCCCGGTAGGACAAAGCTTCGGCCAGATGCACGCGGGCAATCTTGTCGGCGCCGTCGAGGTCGGCAAGGGTGCGGGCAACGCGGAGCACGCGATGATAGCCGCGCGCCGATAGCCGCATCGCGTCGGCGGCTTCGCGCAGCAGCGAGAGCCCGCCAGAATCCGGCCGCGCCACGTCTTCCAGCACCGCGCCGGAAACCGCGGCATTGCTGCGCAGATGCGGCAAGCCGATCGCGGCGTAGCGCGCCGCCTGCCGCTCGCGCGCGGCTGCTACGCGCTCGGCAATCTCGCGGCTGCCTTCGCTCGGCGCCGGCAGAATAAGGTCGCTCGCCGTCACCGCCGGCACTTCGATGTGCAGGTCGATGCGGTCGAGCAGCGGACCGGAGATGCGCGCCTGATAGTCGGCGACGCAACGGGTGTTGATCCCGCGCCGGCAGGTATAGCCGGGATCGTTGGCGTGCCCGCAGCGGCATGGATTCATCGCCGCCACCAGCATGAAGCGCGCCGGATAGGTGACGCGATGATTGGCGCGGGCGATCGCGACTTCACCGGTCTCCAGCGGCTGACGCAGCGAGTCGAGCGCTTGCGGCGAGAATTCCGGCAATTCGTCGAGAAACAAAACGCCGTGATGCGCGAGCGAGATTTCACCCGGACGTGCATGGATGCCGCCGCCGACCAGCGCCGGCATGCTGGCCGAATGATGCGGTGCCCGGAACG
>Ga0307374_10004068_pt1 | contig 24580 bp, 26 predicted proteins | sample OX3MG_FD_202532 | JGI IMG/M metagenome (GOLD analysis project Ga0307374, IMG submission 202532) | Soil microbial communities from Risofladan, Vaasa, Finland - OX-3 | ecosystem: Environmental > Terrestrial > Soil > Coastal area > Acid sulfate soil | place: Finland: Risofladan, Vaasa | collected... | reverse complement strand
CCTCGAGGAGAAGGGCGGCCGTGTCGATGTCACGCATGGCGTCGAAGGCCACCAGATCGCCCAGCGTTCCGAGCACACCCGGCGCTGCGTCGTCGGCTTCGGGAAGCCATCGCGGCTCGTCATGGGGCCGACGGAGCCCGAGCACCACGTGCACCAGGCGATCGCCCAGTTCGGCCACCACGTCGAGCAGGCCCGGGTCCCCCCTTCGAAGGTGCTCGACATGGACGAGGCGCACGTCGCCGGCCGCCACATCGGCGTGGTTCCACCCCGGCCGGGTGGCCGCGTAGGCGGCCACTAGGGCGGCAAGCTCCTGGTCCGAAGGCTCCATAGGGCCGCTCCCCACGTCACTGGTCATGATCCTGGGCCCCCAGCCAGGTCGTCGGCATCGGCCGGTAGCTCCTCGAGCAACTCGAACCAGTAGAAGCCGTAGGGCCCCAGGGACATGGCATAGGTGGAGGCGCCGATGGTCGGGAAGGGCACTCGGCCGAGCACCTCCACTGGTGAGCGGCCCGTGAAACGGGCCAGGTCGAGGTCGGCGGGCTGGGCGAAGCGGCTCAGGTTGTGGACGCACAACACGGGGTTGTCGGTCCGCCGGCCGTCCTCCGGGCGTTCGTCGTCGGACGGCGACTGGCTGCGCACGTAGGCCAGGATCGAGGGATTGGCGCAGGCCACCAGGTCGAAGCTTCCCGTGCCGAAGACCGGGAACTGCTTGCGTGTCTGGATCATGCTTCGGGTCCAGTGCAGGAACGAGCTCGGGTTGCGCTGCTGCGCCTCGACGTTCACCGCCTCGTATCCGTAGACGGGGTCCATGAGCGGTGGGAGGTAGAGCTGGGCGAAATCGGCCCGGCTGAAGCCGCCGTTGCGATCGGGGCTCCATTGCATAGGGGTGCGGACCGAATCGCGGTCCCCCAGGTAGACGTTGTCCCCCATGAGCAACTCGTCCCCGTAGTAGATCACCGGGCTCCCGGGCAAGGAGAACAGCAGGGCGTTGAGCAGCTCGGCCAACCGGCGGTCGCCGTCGAGCAAGGGGGCGAGGCGGCGACCGATACCCATGTGCCGCCGCATGCGAGGGTCCTTCACGTACTCCGCCACCATGTAGTCGCGCTCCTCGCCGCTCACCTTCTCCAAGGTGAGCTCGTCGTGGTTGCGGAGGAAGATGGCCCATTGGCACGAGTCGGGGATCTCAGGGGTCTGCGTAAGGATCTCGGTCACCGGGAAGCGCTGCTCGCGCCGGACGGCCATGAACAACCTCGGCATGAGCGGGAAGTGGAAGCACATGTGGCACTCGTCGCCGTCGCCGAAGTAGTCGACCAGGTCAGCAGGCCACTGGTTGGCTTCAGCCAGCAGGACGCGATCGGGGTAGTCGGCCTCCACCTCCTTGCGCAGCTGTCGCAGCAGGGCGTGGGTTTCGGGAAGGTTCTCCCCCGACGTGCCGTCACGCTGGAACAGGTACGGCACGGCGTCGAGGCGGAAGCCGTCGAGGCCAAGGTCGAGCCAGTGACGCACTACGCGGAACATGGCGTCGACCACTTCGGGGTTCTCGTAGTTGAGGTCAGGCTGGTGCGAGTAGAAGCGGTGCCAGTAGTACTGCTGGCGCTCGGGGACCCACGTCCAGTTGGACGTTTCCACATCCACAAACACGACCCGGGCGTCGGACCAACGCTGGTCGTCGTCGTTCCACACGTACCAGTCGGCCTTGGCATTGTTGGGAGACGAACTCGATTCCACGAACCACGGGTGCTGGTCGCTGGTGTGATTCATGACGAGGTCGGCGATAACGCGGATGTTGCGACGATGGGCGTCGTCGAGGAAGGCGACGAGGTCGTCGAGTGTCCCGAGCACGGGGTGAACGGTCAGGAAGTCACTGATGTCGTAGCCGCCGTCGCGCATGGGCGACGGGTAGTAGGGCAGCAGCCACAAACAATCGACACCGAGCCACTCGAGGTAGTCGAGCTTGGCCCGAAGCCCAGCCAGGTCGCCGATGCCGTCGTCATTGCCGTCGAAGAAGCCGCGGGTGGCCACTTCGTAGAACACGGCCCGCCGGTACCAGTCGAGATCCCCATGCGCCGGCAAGGCGGTGGGCCGGATTCCCGGCAGTCGGGCACCGAGGGATCGGCGGGCCGGCAGCGGCCCGCGCCGGGGACGGGGGGGACGCGGGGACGGCACCACCTCAGCCCGCTTCCGGCGAAGACTGGATGTGCTCGAGCAGGCGGTCGGCGGCTTCATAGGGATCTAGACGGTGCTCGACCACGTCCTCGGCCAGCTGGGCCAACTCCCCGTGCTGCATCCTGCGCTCGAGGTCCAGCTCGATGCGGGCCGCCAACACCGCCTTGAACTCGCGCTCGAGACGCCGCCGGCGCTCCCCGGCCAGGTCGCCCTTCTCCTCGAGGAAGCGTCGGTGCTCCCCTATGGCCTCCCACAGGTCGCTCACCCCGTTACCGGTGGAGGCCACGGTGTCGATGATGGGCGGCACCCAGTCGCCCGAGGCGCTCAATTCCAGCATCTGCTCGAGGTCGCGCCGCGTCTCGCGGGCGCCGGGGTGGTCGGCCTTGTTGATGACGAAGATGTCGGCTGTCTCGAGCAGCCCGGCCTTGTTGGCCTGGATGGCGTCGCCCCAGCGCGGATTCACTACCACCACCGTGGTGTCGGTGGCCGAAGCCACCTCCACCTCGACCTGGCCCACCCCCACCGTCTCCACCAGGACCAGGGGGAGCCCGGCGGCGGCCAGGACCCTGATGGCCTCGGGCACGGCCACGGCCAGGCCGCCCAGGTGGCCACGGGTAGCCATGGAGCGAATGAAGACGCCAGGGTCGAGGGCGTGCTCCTGCATCCTCACCCGGTCACCGAGGATGGCGCCACCGGAGAACGGTGACGACGGGTCGACGGCCAATACGGCCACCGGCTCCTCGGTAGTCGCCCGGGCCACGGTGATGAGGCGACCCACGAGTGTCGACTTGCCGGCGCCCGGCGCGCCGGTGATGCCCACCGTGGCCGCCTCCCGGCCGCTGCGATAGGCCAGCGACGCTGCGGCCCGGCCGGTCGGACCACCGCGCTCGATCAGCGAGAGCATGCGGGCGAGCGACCGGCGATCGCCGGTGGTGGCCGCCTCGAGCAGCTCGGCGGGCCGGCTCATACCCGTTTCACGTCGGCGCCCAGAGCACCCAGCTTGGCGGCCAGGTCGTCATAGCCGCGGTCGACATGGCCGGCATCGGACACCACCGTCTCGCCGTCGGCCACCATGCCGGCCAGTACCAGAGCAGCGCCGGCGCGCAGGTCGGTGGCCCGCACCGGTGCCCCCGACAGGCGGCGCACACCCCGAACCACGGCGTGGTGGCCCTCGGTGCGGATCTCGGCCCCCATCCGGCGCAGCTCGTCGACGTAGCGGAACCTCCCCGAGAAGAGGTTCTCGCTCACGATGCCGACCCCGTCGGCCACGCTCAGCATGGTCACCAGGAATGGTTTGTAGTCGGTGGCCACCCCCGGGTACGGGAGGGTGGCGATGTCCACGCTGTGCAGGCGGTGCTGGGCCACGGCGCGCAGGCCGTCGGGTGTCTGGGTGATCTCCATTCCCATGTCGCCCATCTTGCGCAGGAGCATGTCCATGTGATCGGGCCGGGCGTCCTCGACCACCACGTCACCTCCGGCCAGCCCGGTGGCAGCCAGGAACGTGGCGGCCACCACCCGGTCGGGGATGGCCCGGTGAGGACCGGGGGCCGGATGGAGCTCGTCCACGCCCTCCACCTCGACGTGCGACGTGCCCGCTCCCCTGACCAGGGCGCCCATGGAGCCGAGCAGCCGCGCCAGGTCGGCGACCTCAGGTTCGCGTGCGGCGTTCTCGATGACGGTTGTGCCCTTGGCCAGTGTCGCCGCCATGATCAGGTTGTCGGTGGCGGTGTGGCTCGGGTACTCGAAGACGACGCGATTGCCCACCAGGCGACGCCCCCGGTCCCCCACGCGGCCCTGGATGTTGCCGTGGGCGGTGGCGAACTCGGCTCCGAGCAAACCAAGTCCGTGTAGATGGATGTCGATGGGCCGGCTGCCGAAGTCGTCCCCTCCGGGCAGCGGGATACTGGCCTCACCAGCTCGGGCCAGCAATGGGCCGAGCACCACAACCGAAGCCCGAAGGCGGTCGGCCAGCTCGTAGGGGGCGCTCGGGACGAGCACGGCCGGGGTGTCGATGACCAGATCACCGGGGTCGCCGTCGCCGCGCCAAGGGCGGCGCTCGGTGCGAGCCCCGAGGGCGGCGAGCACGTCGGCCATGATCTCGACGTCGAGGATCCGTGGCACCCCCGAGAGCACGTGGCGACCCTCGGCCAGTAGACAGGCGGCCATGAGCTTGAGCGCCGAGTTCTTGGCGCCACCGACGCGCACGGCCCCGTGCAGGGGCCCGCTCGGGCGGACGACGAAGCTGTCCACGGGGCCCGGACCGGTCAGACCACGGGGTCCTCGGCCCAACGGCCGAAGACCGATGCCAGAGAGTCGACCATCTCGCCCACCGTGGCGTACGCCCGCACCGCGTCGAGGATGGGCGCCATGACGTTGCGGGTGGGGTCCGAAGCGGCCGCCGCCACGGCGACCAAGGCGTCATCCACGTCGCCTTGCGAGCGCGACTGGCGTACGGCGGCCAGGCGCTTGCGTTGCGCCTCGTCCACCTCGGGCCCGATCAGCAGCGTGGGCGGCGCCGGATCCTCGTTGCCCTCGGTGAAGGCGTTCACCCCCACCACCAGCCGACGGCCGCTCGACACCTTGCGTTGGAACTGGTACGAGGCGTCGGCGATCTCGCTTTGGAACCAATTGGCCTCGATGGCGGTGATGACACCTTGGAGGATCGAGCCCTCACCCCATTCGTCGAGACGGGCGAATACCTCTTCGGCCTGGCGCTCGACCTCGTCGGTGAGCGATTCGACGAACCACGACCCACCCAGGGGGTCGGCCACATTGACCACCCCGACCTCGTGGGCCAGAACTTGCTGAGTGCGAAGGGCTATGCGAGCCGCCTTGTCGGTGGGCAGCGCCAGGACTTCGTCCATGGAGTTGGTGTGCAGGCTCTGGGTGCCACCGAGCACACCGGCCAGGGCCTCGATAGCCGTGCGCACGATGTTGACCTCGGGCTGCTGGGCGGTCAGCGAGGCTCCGGCAGTCTGCGTGTGGAAGCGAAGCTGCACCGAACGCTGTGCCTTGGCCCCGTAGCGCCCCGTCATCCACCGAGCCCAGATCCGGCGGGCAGCGCGGTACTTGGCTATCTCCTCGAAGAAGTCGAGGTGGGCGTTGAAGAAGAAGCTCAAGCGGGGGGCGAACTCGTCGACGTCGAGGCCCGAGGCCACGGCCGCCTCCACGTAGGCGAAGCCGTTGGCCAACGTGAAGGCCAGCTCCTGAACGGCGGTGGAGCCTGCTTCGCGGATGTGGTAGCCCGACACCGATACCGGGTGGAACCGCGGCATCTCCGCCGCGCAGAAGCGGATCGTGTCAACCACTACTCGCAGCGAGGCGCGCGGGGGGAAGATGTACTCCTTCTGGGCCTGGTACTCCTTCAAGATGTCGTTCTGCAACGTGCCGCCCAGGGCGGAGCGAGCCACCCCGGCCTTCTCGGCGGCGGCGACGTACATGCCCAGAAGGATGGCGGCCGGCGAATTGATGGTCATCGAGGTGGTGGTACGCGACAGGTCGATCCCGGCGAACAGGTCGTCCACGTCGGCCAGCGTGTCGACCGCCACCCCGCAGCGACCGACCTCTCCCTCGGCGTGGGGATCGTCGGAGTCACGCCCCATTAAGGTGGGGAGGTCGAAGGCCACCGACAAGCCGTCGCCGCCGGCGCGCAGCAACTCGCGGAAGCGGACGTTGGTGTCCTCGGCGGTGCCGAACCCGGCGAACATCCGCATGGTCCACAGCTTCGAGCGGTACATCGAGGCGTAAGGCCCTCGAGTGTAAGGGGGCCGGCCGGGCCAGCCCAGCTCCTGTGCCGTGCCGGGCCAGTCCTCGGGGCCGTAGACGGGGGCCAGGGGGATGCCCGACATGGTCTCGAAGTCGCTGTCACGCCGCGCCGAGGCCTCGAACGCCTCCTGCCAGCGCCGGCGACCTTCGTCGGCAGGCTCCTGCGGGGTGCGGTCCATTCCCCCAGCCTACGACGGACCCGCCGTGGTGGACGACGCCGAGCCTCCATCGCGTTATGGTCGGAGCATGGCGCCCAACCGGCAGGCACCTGACCGCAACCTGGCCATGGAACTGGTCCGGGTCACCGAGGCGGCGGCCATGGCCGCCGGACGGTGGATGGGCCGAGGAGACAAGGAGGGAGCCGACGCCGCCGCCGTGGAGGCCATGCGGATCGTGCTCCATTCGGTGTCGATGGACGGCGTCGTGGTAATCGGCGAGGGAGAGAAGGACCACGCTCCCATGCTCTACAACGGCGAGCGCATCGGCGATGGCTCGCCACCCATGACCGACATCGCCGTGGACCCCATCGACGGGACCACCCTGGCGTCGCTGGGGCGAGGGGGGGCCTTGGCCGTCATCGCCGTCTCCGAACGGGGCGCCATGTTCAACCCCGGTCCGTGTGTCTACATGGAGAAGGTGGCGGTCGGGCCCAAGGCCAGGGGAGCTATCGACATCCGCCGGTCGGCCACCGAGAACATCGAAGCGGTGGCCAAGGCCCTGGGCAAGTCGGTGCGGGACGTCACGGCGGTGATCCTCGACCGGGAGCGGCACCAGGCCCTGATCGACGAGGTCCGCAGCAGCGGGGCGCGGATCAGGCTGATAACCGACGGCGACGTGGCCGGGGCCATCTCGACGTCGTGGCCCGAGTCAGGGGTGGACATCCTGATCGGCACCGGTGGGACGCCCGAAGGGGTGCTGGCCGCGGCCGCCCTCAAGTCGATGGGCGGGGAGATGCTCGGCAGGCTCTGGCCACGCAATCCCGAGGAACGGGCTGCCGCTGTGGAGGCCGGCTACGACCTTGACGCCGTGCTCACCACCGACGACTTGGTCCGGGGTGACAACTGCTTCTTCGCCGCCACCGGCATCACCGACGGCGAATTGCTCCAAGGCGTGCGCTACCACGACTTCGGCGCAACCACCCAGTCGCTGGTCATGCGGTCGCGCTCGGGGACGGTGCGCTTCGTGAGCGCTCGCCACCCGCTCGACAAGCTGCGGGAGTTCAGCCAGATCGAATTCGGCTGACCCCGGCTACGTCGAGCCGGGTACGGACCTCGCCGGGCCAGTGGATTCAACGCCCGTGGATGTACTCCACCAGTTCCTGGCGGTCCTTTTCGAGCTCCCCAATCCGGCTCTTCACCACGTCGCCGATACTGACGATGCCGCAGAGCTCACCGCCGCGCACAACCGGGACGTGGCGCACCCGGTAGTTGGTCATGGTGGTCATGAGCGATTCGATGTCGTCCTCGGGGGTACAGGTGACCACCGTCGCCGTCATGATCGTGTGCACCGCCTCATCGAGCACGGCAGCCTGGCGGGCGCTCAAGCCGCGCACCACGTCGCGTTCGGAGACGATGCCCTCGATATGGACCCCGTCTGAGGAGACCACGATGGCTCCGATCCCGTGGCGACCGAGCTCGGCCACTGCTTCGGCCACCGTGGCGTCGCCGGAGATGGTGACCACCGCCGTACCCTTCTGTTCCAGCAGCGATGAGATGTGCACCGTCAACCTCCCTGGTGAATCCAACGATCGGCGGGGCTGGTCACGCCTCGCCCTTGAACATCCTGGTCACCTGGGCCAGGTCGAAATAGTCGCGCCACGCGCAGATGCGGCCGTCTCGGATCTCGAACGTCCCCATGACCGGCAGAGGCGCCACCACCGATCCGACCGTGAAGGTGTCGATGCGCTCGGTGAGAACGACATTGCCGCGCATGGCCACATGTGTGTTCTCGATCTCGAGCTTGTCGCACATCTGGAAGAAGCCGGCCAGGAAGCCCACGGCGGCGTCGATCCCGACGGCGGGGTCCATGGGGATGTTGTGGTACACCACGTCCTCGGTGAAGAAGGGGCGCAGGGCCTCGGCGTCGTGTTGGCCCACGGCGTCACAAAAGGCCCGGACGAGCTGCTCGGCGTCCTCAGGATCTCCCATGACCAACCTCCCGGCACTGCTCCGACAACGTCACGCTAGACCACGAATCTGACCCTCGACACGGTGACGGCCCGGCCGCCGAGCACAACCCGCTCGCCCCGGCGTTCCATGTACACGGGGGCCCCCTAGGAGACGCCTGCTCCCCCACCAGTCGATCGACTCGACGGGCTGGGCCGGGAAGTCCATGGTGATCAGCCCGTCGTACCCCGCGATACACGTGAGCAGCCCGCTTCGGGCATGGAAGGCGGCTCGGCCCCCGAGGACGTGGGCGGTGGCCAACGTGGCGTGCCCGCACAGGTCGACCTCCACGGTCGGGGTGAACCACCGCAGGTCGAAGTGGCCGTCTTCCCGGACATCGCAGAAGGCGGTCTCCGACAGGGCCATCTCGCCGGCGACAGGCTGCATGTAGCCCACGTCGGGGAAGCGGTCCACCACAGCTACGGCGGCCGGGTTGCCGGCGAAGGCGCGGTCGGTGAAGGCGTCGACTACGGCCAGCTCCAAACCCGACATCGGGTCGATCGTAGGTCCTCTGGCCGAATGCAGCGGACGGCCCGCAGGCTGACCTGAGGGCTCAGGCCGACACGGAGGTAGAGCTGGCGGCGCCGGCCACGACCAGGCGCACCTCGGCCCGGCGGCGGGCCTCCTCGGCCTCCACTACGGCCCGCTCAGCGGCGCCGGTAGGCTCCTCGCTGCGGGGCCCCAGTTCGGCCAGGGCCTGGTCGGCCGCTTCCAGGGCGCGGCGGGCGCGTTCGACGTCGATGTCGCCGGCCAACTCGGCGATGGGCGACAGGACCACCACGTGCTCGCCGTCCACCTGCACGAATCCACCGTGCACGGCGGCGCGGGTCTCGGTGCCGTCCTCGGCTTGGAAGCGCACCAGCCCGGGGACGAGCGCACCCACCAGCGGGGTGTGGCCAGAAAGGAAGGTTGCCTCCCCCACCTCGGTGCGCACCATGACAGCCTGCACCTCGAGTTCCAGGACTATGCGCTCGGGGGTGACCAGGCTGGCCGCCAGGAGGGGCACGGTCAGTCGCCGCCTTGCAGGGTGCGGGCCTTGGCCAAAACCGACTCGGCCCCGCCCACGTTCAAGAAGGCTTGCTCCGGCACGTCGTCGAGCTCGCCCTTGAGCAGCGCCTCAAAGGACTCGACCGTCTCTTGGATCGGCACCGTCACCCCCTTCAACCCAGTGAAGGCCTCACCCACGTTGAACGGCTGCGACAGGAAGCGCTGGATCTTGCGGGCCCGGTTGACCGTCAGACGGTCCTCCTCCGACAGCTCATCGAGGCCGAGGATGGCGATGATGTCCTGCAGCTCGCGGTAGCGCTGCAACACGCCCTGGACGCCCCGGGCCACGTTGTAGTGGCGATCCCCCACGATCTCCGGCGTGAGGATGTTGGACGTGGAGGCTAACGGGTCGACGGCCGGGTAGATGCCGAGCGAGGCGATCTGGCGTGATAGCTCGGTGGTGGCATCGAGGTGGGTGAAGGTGGTGAAGGGGGCCGGGTCGGTGTAGTCGTCGGCCGGCACGTAGACCGCTTGCAGCGACGTGATGGAGCGGCCGCGGGTGGAGGTGATGCGCTCTTGCAGCTCACCCATCTCGTCGGCCAGCGTCGGCTGGTAACCCACGGCCGACGGCATACGGCCGAGCAGGGTCGACACCTCGGAGCCGGCCTGCACGAACCGGAAGATGTTGTCCACGAACAGCAGCACGTCCTGGTTCTTCACGTCGCGGAAGTACTCGGCCATGGTGAGGGCGGCCAGGGCAACCCGCAGGCGCACGCCAGGCGGCTCGTCCATCTGTCCGTACACCAGAGCGGCCTTGTCGATGACACCCGATTCCTGCATCTCGATCCACAGGTCGGTGCCCTCACGGGTGCGCTCGCCCACGCCGGCGAAAACCGACACACCGCCGTGATTGGTGGCCACCCGGTTGATCATCTCCATGATCACGACCGTCTTGCCCACGCCGGCCCCACCGAAGAGTCCGATCTTCCCGCCCTGGACGTAGGGCTCGAGCAGGTCGATGACCTTGATCCCGGTTTCGAACATCAAGGCCCGTGGCTCGAGCGTGTCGAAAGCGGGGGCATCGCGATGGATCTCCCAAACTTCCTCCACGGGGCCGATGTCGTCGGTGTCGAGCGACTCGCCGAGCACGTTGAAGACGTGTCCCAGCACGGCGTCGCCCACCGGCACAGCTAGTCCACGACCGAGGTTGCGCACGGCGGTGCCCCGGTGCAGCCCGTCGGTCGGCTTGAGGCAGACACAGCGGACGCGGCCTTCGCCGATCTGCTGGGCCACCTCGGCCGTCACCGTGACCTTGGCCCCTTCGAGCTCGAGGTCCATCTCCACGGCCATGTTGAGCTCGGGCAGCGAGTGCGGGGGGAACTCGACGTCGACGACGGGGCCGGCGATGGCGACGACGCGCCCTTCGGCCAGGGCTCCGTGGCCCGAAGCCTCTGCCGGTGAATCGATTGTGCTGGTCATGCGCCGTGCGCTCCTCGTGTGGTCGCTTGCGTACCTGGGTGTCGATATACCTGGGTTCGGATGGTGCTCAAGCTGTTGCTCATGGTGGTGCGGGTGGTCGGCCTCACCGTGACTTGGCCGCCTGTCGGAGAGCCTCGGCCCCGCCGACGATCTCCATGATCTCGGTGGTGATGGCGTCCTGGCGGGCCCGGTTCATGATGCGAGACAGGGTCTTAACCAGTTCCTCGGCGTTGTCGGTGGCGGCGGCCATGGCCCGCTGGCGCGCCGTGTGCTCACTGGCCGCCGCTTCGAGAAGGGCGCCGAACACAGCCGCCTCCACATAGCGAGGGATGAGGTCGGCCAGCAGCTCCGATGCCTCGGGCTCGAACTCGGTGTAGCCGGCGCGCGACGGCTCCTCGCCTTCGGTGCCGCCATCGGCCCCGTGGCCGCCCGTCGGGCCGGCCGGCTCGGACGGGCCTTCCCCGGGCTCGGGCAGTGGGAGGAGCTGGCGAGTCTCGACCACCTGGCTCCCGGCTGACAGGAACCTGGTGGAGACAATGAGGACTTGGTCGATCTCCTCGGACAGAAAGGGCAGCGACAACGCCGGGGCGACGCGCCTGGCGTCGGCGAAGGTGGGCCGATCGGAGAACCCGAGGAAGAACTCGGCCACCTCTAAGCCGCGGAACCGGAGGAAGCTGGGGCCCTTCTTTCCAACCGTGACCAGCCGGTACTCGACGCCCTCGGTCCGGCCTGCGCGCACGATGCGCTCGGTGGCCCGCAGGACATTGGCGTTGTACCCACCGGCTAAGCCGCGGTCGGCCACCAGAGCCAGCACCATGACGCGCGCAGGGGCTTCGGGCACCCCGAGCAGCCGGCCGGCGTTGTCACCGGCCTCGGCAGCCGCCTCGGCCAGGACCCGGGCGACGGCTCGCTGATAGGGGGCGGCAGCGGCGATGCGACCCTGGGCCCGCACGATCTGCGAGGCGGCGATCAGCTCCATGGCGCGCGTGATCTTCTGCGTCGCCTGGACGCTCTTGATCCGCCGCCGGAGGACGCGTTCTTGACCGCCGGCCATTGCTCAGTCGTCCTTGCCCGTGTCGAACCCGCTCTTGAAGGCCTGGAGCGCCTTGGTCACTTCGGCTTCCTCGGGCAGAGCGCCGGTGCTGCGTATGGTCTCCAGGATCCCGGGGTGATTGCCCCTCACGAACTGCAGCATCTCGGCCTCGAAGCGGCGGACCTCGGACACCGGCACGTCGTCCACGAATCCGTTGGAACCGGCGTAGATGACGAGCACCTGCTCCTCCACGGGCACCGGGGCGTTCTGGCCCTGCTTGAGCAGCTCGGCCAGGCGGTACCCGCGGTCGAGCTGAGCCTGGGACACCTTGTCGAGCTCGGACCCGAAGGTGGCGAAGGCCTCGAGCTCGCGGAACTGGGCCAGGTCGATCTTCAACGTCCCGGCCACCGACCGCATGGCCTTGATCTGCGCCGCGCCACCCACCCTTGACACCGAGATGCCCACGTTGATGGCCGGCCGCACGCCGGCGTAGAAGAGCTCGGACTCCAGGTAGATCTGGCCATCGGTGATGGAGATGACGTTGGTCGGAATGTAGGCCGACACGTCGCCACCTTTGGTCTCGATGATGGGTAGCGCCGTGAGCGACCCTCCACCGCGCTCGTCGTTGAGCTTGGCAGCTCGCTCGAGCAGACGGCTGTGGAGGTAGAAGACGTCGCCCGGGTAGGCCTCGCGCCCTGGGGGTCGGCGCAGTAGAAGCGACAGCTGGCGATAAGCCTCGGCCTGCTTGGAGAGGTCGTCGTAGACGATCAGGGCGTGTTCACCGTTCTCCATCCAGTGCTGGCCCATGGCGCAGCCGGCATAGGGGGCCAGGTACTTGAACGGCGCCGGCTCCGAGGCGGGAGCCGCCACGACCACCGTGTACTCGAGGGCGCCGTGCTCGGCCAGGGTGGCCACGGTCTGGGCGATGGACGACCCCTTCTGCCCGATGGCCACGTAGATGCACTTCACGCCCTGGCCCTTCTGGTTCAGGATCGTGTCGATGGCGACGGTGGTCTTGCCGGTCTTGCGGTCCCCGATGATGAGCTCGCGCTGGCCCCGGCCGATCGGCGTCATCGCGTCGATGGCCTTGATGCCGGTCTGCATCGGCTCCTTCACGGGCTGTCGGGCCACGATGCCCGGGGCCTGGACCTCGAGGCGCCTGGTCTGGTCACCGGGCACGACCCCCTTGCCGTCAATGGGCTCACCTAGGGGGTTCACCACCCGGCCGAGCAGTCCGTCGCCCACCGGCACGGAGAGGATCCGGCCAGTGGCTCGCACCAGCTGCTCCTCCTCGAGGTGGGCGCCGGTGCCGAGAACGACGGCGCCGATGGTGTCCTCGTCGAGGTTGAGGGCCAGGCCGAGGGTCCCGTCTTCGAACTCGAGCAGTTCGTTCACCGAGGCGCCGGGCAGACCCGACACGCGGGCGATCCCGTCTCCCACCTCGGTGATGCGGCCCACCTGCTCGGTGGACACCTCCGGGGTGTACTCGGCGACATGGCGCTGCAATGCAGCAGCGATCTCGTCGGCGTTGATGGACAGCTCTGCCATCAGGTGTGTGCTCCTCGCGTCGTCCCCTCGGTGCCGAGGAGATGCTCCTGCAGTTGGTCGAGTCGGTGGCGGGCGCTGGCATCCACCAGCAGATCGCCGATCTGGATGACCGCCCCGCCAAGAAGGCTGGGGTCGTCGGTGACCTGTAGCTCCACAGGTCGGTTGGTCAGGTGCTCCATGGCTTGGGCCAAGGAGCGTCGTTCGTCGGCGTCGATGGGGCGGGCCGTGCGCACCCGAGCCACCCGCCACCCCCGGGCCTGAGCCGCCTGCTCCACCAGCCAGTCGAGGGCCGACACCACGTCGCGCACGTGCCCTTGGAAGAGGACCGCGGCCAACTGCATCGTGGCCGGACGGACCTTGCCCGACAACAGCCCCTGCAGGAGCGTGAGGCGCTCCTCGGCTGTGCGGGCCGGGTCCGACAACGCCGATCGCAATTGCGGGCTCGCCTCCACGATCCGGGTGAAGCGGAACAGCTCGTCCTCGATCTCCTCGATCTCCTCGATGCTCTGGTCCTCGAAGACGGCACCGCCATAGCCAGAGGCGAACTCGCGCCACCCGGTACGGCTGAGCTTGGGCTCCTCCGCCCGCAGCTCGGCCGGGCCCATCTCGTTGTGATGCCGGGCGAACTCGTAGAGGTCGTGCAACGTGGTGGGGAGATCGTCGGCCCGTTCGGTCTGCACCGCCCACAACACCAAGCGCAGGGCCAGGGGATGGATGCGAGATGCCAGAAGGTCGGCCAGCAGGTCGCGTCGGGCGGCCACAGGGACGGCGAAGTCGGACACCGCCATGGACAGCGAGTTGGTGCGTGACACCAGGTGGGCCACGCTGTCCAAGTCGGCGGCCAGGCGGGCGCCCACATCCAGGCGGGCGCCCTCCCCCACCACTGCCGTCGCGTATCCCCGGAGCCTCGGGTGCATGGTGCGCTCCTGCTCCTCTTCGTCCCGGCTCAGCTCAGCTCTGGGAGCCGGCAGCCGACGTGTCGGCCGACCCACGAAGCGCCGATACGGCCTCGTCGATGAGCGCCCTATGACTCTGGGCGTCGATCTCGCGTCCGATGACCTGCTGGGCCACTGACAGCACCAGCCCGGCTACCCGGCTGCTCACCTCGTCGACGGCCCGCTGACGCGCCAGGCCGATCTCCGCCTCGGCCGCCGCCACCAGGCGCTCGTACTCCTGCTGGCCGCGCTCGGCGGACTCGGCCCGAACCCGCTCGGCGTTGGCGTTGGCCTGCGACATGATCTCGCGGGCCTGCTGGCGCGCCTCGTCGAGGATGGCATGGCGCTGGCCACGCGTCTCGTCGGCCTCGGCCTTGGCCGCCTCGGCCGCCTCGAGGGCGGAGCGGATCTGGCCCTGGCGCTCCTCGAGGACCTTGTTCAGCGGCGGCAGCACGTAGCGGCCGATGACGAACAGGACGATGAGGAAGGCGACGATCTCGACGATCAGCGTCCCGTTGGGGACCAGGAAGTTACTGCTGGCGATGGGCACTATTCAGCCTCGTTCGGTCGTGACCTCGAAGGGCGCCGGCGACGGAGCCCTCCTCGGCCGGGGGCTACTTCTTGTACAGCGAGAAGACGAACAGGGCGGTGAAGGCCAGGTTGATGAAGTACATGGCCTCGACCAGTCCGACGGTGAGGAACATGATGGTGAACAGCCGTCCCTGCGCCTCGGGCTGACGGGCGACGCCGGCGATGGTCTGGCTACCAGCCAGGCCGTCACCGATCGCAGCGCCCACGGCGCCGCCACCCATCAGCAACCCGCCGCCGACCATGGCGCCGGCCAGCTGAATCGCCTGGTCGAGCTTTGGATCTGCCATCAGAGGTGCTCCTTCTTTCTTTTCGTTTGACTACGGGGATCTCGCGATACGCCGCCCTCAGCGACAGAGCGCTCAGTGCGCATCGCTCATGGCGGTGTCGAAGTACAAGATGGTGAGCAGGGCGAAGATGAAGGCCTGGATGGCCCCGATGAGCAGGTCGAAGATCTTCCACACCGGGTTCAAGATGATGGTGGCGACGTCGCCGATGGGCACGTGGGAGATGTTCCACACGGCCAAAGCGGCAATCAGGGCGAGCATGAGCCCCCCCGACAGCAGGTTGCCGAAGAGCCGCAAGGCCAAAGTGATGGGCTTGGCCACCTCCTCCACCATGTTGATGAAGGCGTTCAAGGGGAACAGCGCCTTCGGAAACGGCTGCGCCACGTAGTGCTTGACGTAGCCGATCGGCCCGCGGCTGCGCACCGAGGCGATGTGCACCGGGATGATGACGATGAAGGCCATGGCCAGCGTCAGGTTGATGTCGCCGGTGGGCGGCCCCAGCCATTCGACGTCGGAGCCGATCCCGAGGACCGAGAACCAGTCGGCCACCAAGATGAAGACGAAGAGGGCGACGGCCAGGGGCACCACGGCAGCCCCGCGGGACCCGATGGACCCCTCCACCTGCTGGCGCACAGCCTGCACCCCCATCTCCCACACCAGCTGCAGCTTGCCCGGCACCCCGGCGGTGGCCTTGGCCCGGAGGTAGAGGCCCATGCCGATCACGATCACGGCGGCCGCGGCTGTGGCCCACACGGTGTCGAGGTCGAGGCCGTACTTCTGGATGTGCACACCGACGTTGATGTCGGCGGCCAGGACCCGGCCAAGGCCGGACACGGCCGTCAGAGCGCTCACGGTGCGACCTCGTCGTCGACCGGCCCATCCGCAGCAGCAGCAGGAGCAGCCGTGGCGGCCGGCTCTCGCAGCATGGCCAGGACCACGTTGGCCAGGAGCAGGAATTGGAAGACGGCCAGGCCCACCAGGGTGCCGAAGCCGAGCGGCCTCGAGACGAACACCAGGCCCAAGGCGATGACGCTGATCACGCCCAGGCGTCCCAGTGTGTTCATGGCCAGGGGACGACGGTTGTCTTCGCGGCCGGTCGAGCTGGCCTTGGCCGTGGCCGCCGAAATCAGTCGGAAGTTGCCGATGGCCAGGGTCATGCCCAAGCAGACCCCGAGGCCGACCAGGGGATGGCCCAACAGGGCCAGGGCGACGAGGGCCACGGTTCCCACGGCTAGGGCAGCGAGCGCCGTGCGCCGGGCCACGGTCGAGATCTGGGGAAGCGAGAAATGGGCGAAGACGTTGACCACGGTCGTCCCCTCAGCCGGCCGGCCGGAACCGGCTCGGCCCGTTCGGGTCTACAGGTACCGGCGCACCTGGTAGACGGTGTTGCCCACCGCCGCCACCAGCCCGAAGGCCAGGCCGGCGAAGGTGCCCGCCGGACTGCTGTGCAGCCAGTCGTCGATGGCGATCCCGATCCCGATCCCGGCTCCGATCATGATGGCCGAGGCGATGCCCATGGCCATCAGGTCGAATAGCCCGGGCGACGGCTTCTCCTCCACGAGCCTCCACCCAGCGCGCGTCAGCCAGCGCGGCGCAGCGCATGACCGGAGCAGTCCGGGTTCACTCGGCCGGCCCGGCGCCCGGAAGGGCCCGGCTCAACACCGGTGTCCGGCCGCGAGCATCGGCGAGGGGTGAATTCGGCACGGCGGCAATCTTCGCATTCGCCCCTCGTGCGCGGCAAAACGACAGTTACGGCCACTTAGTTGCGCCTTGCAACCGAATGGTCGGCCGGGCCATGGCCGGCCGGGTCGAGCCGGTCTAAGTGGTCCGGGTCATCCAGTTCGTCGGGGTCACCGTTGCCCTTGCGAAGCCCCGGATGGAACAAGGTGTAGAGGGCCAGGCCGAGAGCCAGAGCCCCGAATGGGATCACGGCGTTGCCCTGGTGCCCGAATAGCGGATAGAGGACGAAGCCGGACAGCACGGCCGTCCAGGCCCACAGGATGACGACCGTCCGCCGCGGGCCGTGGCCGAGTCGGAGCAACCGGTGGTGCAGGTGGTCCTTGTCCGGGGTGTGGAAGCTCGTGCCCCGCGCCGTGCGACGTACGAAGGCGAAAGCCATGTCGGCGATGGGAACGCCCAAGATGAATACCGGGATGAACAGTGGTGCGAAGAAGAAGTACGCCTGCCCGCTGTACTCCGGCGTCCGTCCCCCGATAACCATGGTGGCGGCGGCCATGAGCAGACCGAGGAACAGCGCACCGGCGTCCCCCATGAAGGCGCGCGCCGGGTGGAAGTTGTGGGGCAGGAATCCCAGGCACACACCGAAGGCGATCACGGCGATGAGCGGGCCGAGGTTGTCCGAAGGGAGCACGCCGAGGTCCACCAGACGCAATCCGTAGACGGCCAGCGCCCCCGAGGCGATGGCCACCACCCCGCCGGCCAGGCCGTCGAGCCCGTCGATCAAGTTGACGGCATTGGTGATTACCACCACCCACAGCGCGGTGAGCAGCGGCGTCATCTGCGGCGACAACACCAGGAAGCCCACGAAGGGGATCTTGAACTGGAACATCGTCACACCCAGGAACACGAGGACCATGGCCGCCAGGACCTGGCCGGCCATCTTGGCCGGGGCAGACATCTCCCGGAAGTCGTCGATCAGCCCGACACCGAAGATGACGGCGGCCCCGAGCACGAGTCCGAGGGGCTCTGAGGATCCTTGGAACAACGACTGCAACGGCGACAGCAGCGAGGCCACCCCCATGGCCACCAGGAATGCAGCGAACATGGCGGCGCCGCCACCAAGAGGCGTGACCCGGGCGTGGATACGCCGCTCGTCGGGCTCGGCCACGAAGCCGATCCGCAGGGCCAGCGCCCTCACCGGGAACAGGGCCAGGTACGTGCCCACGGCAGCCACCGCTGCCACGATGCCATAGGCCCCCAGAGGGGGCACGGGCTCAGGCTCCTCCGCCGGCGGCGGGCGCCGGGCTCCCGCCGCCGGCCAGCAGGCTGGGGTAGGGAGGGAATGCGGCGCACAACTCGGCCACCTCGCCGCGTACGGTCCGCAAGGCATCGTCGTCGCCGCGCCGGCGCAGGACGCGCCCGATGAGCCCGGCGATGATGGCCATTTCGCTCTCGCCCATGCCGGCCGTGGTCTGGGCGGCGGTGCCGAGCCGCAGCCCCGAGGTGACGAATGCCGAGCGCGGGTCGTCGGGGATGGTGTTGCGGTTCAGCGTGATGCCGGCCCGGTCCAACACCTCCTGGGCCTCCTTGCCGGTGAGCTCGGCATCGAACGGTCGCAGGTCCACGAGCAGCAGGTGGTTGTCGGTCCCGCCCGACACCAGACGGAAGCCCTCGGCGGCCAGCGCCGTGGCCAGAGCCTGGGCGTTGGCCACCACCTGGGCGGCATACAGGCGAAAGTCGGGCGACATGGCCTCGGCGAAGGCGACGGCCTTGCCGGCGATCACGTGCTCGAGCGGACCGCCCTGAAGGCCGGGGAACACGGCCGAGTCAATGGCTTTGGCCAGCTCCCCTCGGCACAGCACGGCACCGCCGCGTGGGCCGCGCAGGGTCTTGTGGGTGGTGAAGGTGACCACGTCGGCCACGCCTACCGGGCTCGGGTGAGCCCCACCGGCCACCAGGCCGGCGGGATGGGCCAGGTCGAAGAGAAACAGCGCCCCCACCGAGTCGGCGATCTCGCGGAAGGGCTCGGGCTCGATGATCCGCGGGTAGGCAGTGGCCCCGGCCACAATAAGCTTGGGCCGCTCGCGCTTGGCCAGGTCGGCCACCTCGTCGAAGTCGATGACCTCCCCCAGGACGTCGGGGTCGGCAGAAGCCGGGGTCACCCCGTAGGAGATGAAGCGCCAGATCTTGCTCGTGATGCTGGCCGGCGACCCATGGGTCAGGTGACCACCCTGGTCGAGGCGCATGGCCAGGATGGTGTCGCCCGGCTCGAGTAGGGCCTGGTATGCGGCCAGGTTGGCGGTGGCCCCGGCGTGGGGCTGCACGTTGGCGTGCTCGGCGCCGAACAGCGCCTTGGCTCGCTCACGAGCCAGGTCCTCGACCTCGTCGATGACGGCGTTGCCGCCGTAGTAGCGCCGGCCTGGGTAGCCCTCGGCGTACTTGTTGGTGAGCACCGATCCCACGGCGGCCAGCACCGCCGGGGAGGTGAAGTTCTCCGAGGCGATGAGCTGCAAGGTGGTGGACTGGCGGTCGATCTCGGCCCGCAGCAGCCCGGCCACCTCGGCGTCGCCTTCGAGCCAGGCGTCGAACGGGGTGGCGGCCCGCTGGGCATGGGGCGTCTCGTCGGTCATGTGCCGCGTCCTCTCGTGGTGGCTAACGGGCTTCGAGCCCGGCGATCTCGGCGATGCGTCGGGCATGACGGCCCCCCACCTCGTCGGTGGACAGGAAGGCCTCGATGGCGTCCTTGGCCACCTGCTCCCCCACGATGCGACCGCCCAAGCACACCACGTTGGCATGGTTGTGGGCTCGCGCCAGCCGGGCTGTGGTCACGTCGTGGACCACGGCGGCGCGCACGCCGGGGACCTTGTTGGCGGCAATGGCGATCCCGATGCCCGAGCCGCACACGCACAGGCCGACCTGGGCCTCGCCTTCCGCCACCATCCGGCCCACGGCGGCGCCGAATTCGGGGTAGTCGACCGGTGCGTCGGAGTCGGTGCCGAGGTCCATGGTGTCGTGCCCGAGCGAGACCAGGTGGCCGATCAGGACCTCCTTCAAGGGGTAGCCCGCGTGGTCAGAGCCGACCGCGATACGCATGGCGGCAGCCTACGCTGGCAGGCCGTGGCCCTCGACCCCCGGACGCCGGTGCTGGTCGGAGTGGGCCAGGTGGCCGAGCGACCCGACGACGGGGTAGCACTGACCGATCGTCCCGAGCCGGTGGAGCTCATGGCCCGGGCCCTGCTGGCTGCGGCACGCGACTGCGGCCCGGCCGGCACCGGCCGGCGACTTCTCGAACGGGCCGGGTCCCTGCGGGTCATGTTGCCACTCAGCTGGCAGTACGTGAACCCGGCGTTGCTGGTGGCCGACAAGCTGTCCATCGCTCCCCCCGAGATGGCGTGCAGCACCATCGGTGGCAACAGCCCCCAGACCATCGCGGCGAGCACGGCACTGGCCATCGCCGGCGGCGAGCTGGACGTGGCCCTCCTCACCGGAGCCGAGTGCACCTACACCCGGGTGGCCGCTCGGCGTCACGCCGAGCGGCCGGTACTGCCGTGGACCACCCAGCCGCCGGGCACCCCAGAGGCGGTGTTATTGGGCACCGACCGGGACCCGGTGACCGAGACCGAGCGAGCCAGGGGTCTCGACCGCCCATTGCGGGTCTTCCCCCTCTTCGAAACGGCACTGCGAGCCGCCGCCGCCGAGAGCATCGAGGCGCACCAGGTCAAGGTGTCGGAGCTTTGGGCCCGATTCTCCCAGGTGGCGGCCACCAATCCGCACGCCTGGTCGCATACGGCATACCGGCCCGAGGATCTGCGCACGGTGGGCAACGACAACCGGATGATCGCCTTTCCCTATCCGAAGCGCATGAACGCCAACGACCGCGTCGACCTCGGAGCCGCCCTCATAATGTGCTCACTGGCCGAGGCACGCCGCGCCGGAGTCCCCGACGAACAGTTGGTCTTCCCGGTAGCCGCCGCCGATGCCCATGACCACTGGTTCCTGTCGCATCGTGACGACCTGTGCTCCTCGCCCGCCATCGCTGCCGCTGCCCGCCATGCCTTCGCCGCCGCCGGGCGGACCGTCGATGACGTGGACCATGTCGATCTCTACTCGTGCTTTCCGTCTGCCGTGCAGATGGGGGCCGAGGCCATCGGACTCCCCGTCGACGACCCGCGCCGGCCCCTGACGGTGACCGGAGGACTCGGCTTCGCCGGCGGACCGGGCAACAACTACGTCACCCATGCCCTGGCCACCATGACCGAGCGGCTGCGGTCCGAACCCGGTTCCCTGGGCCTCGTCACCGGGCTCGGGTGGTACGCCACCAAGCATGCCGTGGGCCTGTGGTCGAGCGCCCCACCGCCGGGCGGGTTCCGCCATGTGGAGCCGCAAGCCGAGGTGGACGCCCTGCCCCAGCGGGCCCCGGGCTCCGACGTAGAGGGCGATGTCACCGTGGAGACCTACACCGTGGTCCACGACCGCGATGGACGCCCGGAGCTGGCCATTGTGGCGCTGCTCAGCGGTGACGGCCGACGGGCCTGGGGCAACGTCACCGACGCCGACACGCTGCAGGGCCTCATGGGAGAGGAGGGCTGCGGCCGCAAGGCCCGCCTCCACGGCGACGGTCGGACCGACATACGGTGAGCCCCGACAACCCGCTGCGCAGGAGGCGTCCATGACCGATCCCGTCGAGGTGCGAACGAGCATGGCCGCACCGGCCGAGCATATCTACGACCTGGTGGCCGACCTCACCCGCATGGGCGAGTGGAGCCCCGAGACGACGGCCTGCACCTGGGTGGGAGCCGACCGCGAGCCTCGGCCCGGTGCCCGCTTCCGCGGCACAAACCGCCATGGGTGGCGGCGATGGACCACCACCTGCGTGGTGCTGGTGGCCGATCGTGGGCGCGAGCTCAGCTGGGAGGCCCGGATGTTCGGGTTGCCCATCGCCCGCTGGCGCTACGAGTTGCGCCCCGACAGCAACGGCGCCACCACTGTGATCGAGTCCGCCGAGGACCGGCGCAACTCCTTGTTCAAGGCGCTGTCACCGGCGGTGGCCGGCGTGAGTGACCGGTCGGCTCACAACCGCGCCACCATGGCGATCACCCTGGAGCGGCTGAAGGCGGCAGCTGAAGCCGGCTGACGACCTCTACGACGGACTCCCAGTCGATGCTCCCGGCCCGCAGGCAGCGGACGGGGTCGGCGGTGAGATCAACCACCGTCGACGGCATCCCGTCGCATCGACCGCCATCCACCACCACCATCGCCGAGCCGAACTCGCCGCGCACGGCGCTGGCGGTGGCAAGGGGCGGCTCGCCGTGGCGGTTGGCGCTGGTGGTGGCGAGGGGGCCGACCCGGTGACACAACTCCCGGGCCAGGGCATGGTCGGGGCATCTCACGCCCACAGTGGTGACGTCGCCGCCGAGATCCCAGTCGAGGCCTGGACGCCTCATCACCACCAGGGTTAGCGGCCCGGGCCAGAAGGCCCGGGCCAGCCGGCGGGCGGTCTCGGGCAACCCCGACGGCCCGGCCAGTTGGTCGGCCTGCTCCTCGTCGGCCACCAGCACCGGGAGCTCGAGGTGCCGGGGCCGGCCCTTGGCGGCGAACAGCGCCGAGGAGGCTCCGAGGACGCCGGGGAGGACGGCCAGGCCGTAGACGGTGTCGGTGGGGATGGCCACTACCTGCCCGGCGGCCAGGGCCGACACCGCCCGGTCGAGCAGACGGCGGGCAGCGCTCACGGGCCGGGCCACCGAGCCACGAGAGCGCGCCGGCGTCCGGCCAGGTCCTGGCGCACCGAGACGGGATGGAACCCGCGCTCGACGGCGACCGCCATCATGACGTCGGCCTGGTGCGGTGCGAGCTCGAGCACCAGCGCCCCCCCCGGGCAGAGCCACAACGGGGCCTGCTCAACGAGGTGCGCCAACGCCTCGGTGCCGGCCGCGCCCGGGACGAGAGCGAGCTTGGGCTCGTGGTCGCGCACCACCGGCTCCAGCCCCTCCCATTCGCCCTCGGACACGTAGGGCGGGTTGGACACCACCACATCGACGGTGCCGGCCAGCCGGCGCGGCAGGGCTTCGAACCATGAGCCCGCCACCAGGCGCACCCGGGCGCCGGCAGCGGGGTCGGGTTGCGCCAGCACGTCGAGGTTGGCCCGGGCCACCTCTAGGGCCGGAGTCGAGACGTCGCCGGCCCACACCTCCAGACCGGCGGGCCCTTCGGCGGCCAGCGACAGGGCGATCACCCCCGAACCGGTACCGAGGTCGACAGCGGTCACGTGCCCCCCGGAGCGGCGCCCGGAGACGAGCTCCAGGGCGAGGCCGGCCACCACTTCGGTCTCGGGACGCGGGATGAGGACCCGGGGATCGACCATCACTTCCAGACTCCGGAAAGCCCAGGTGCCGAGGACGTACTGCAACGGCTCACCGCCCGCACACCGTCGGGCCATGGCCCGGGCAGAGGCCGCCACCTCGGCGCTGCACAGGGATTCGACGCCTGGGAGCGCGTGGGCGGCCAAGCCGCCGGCGGCGGCCAGGACCCAACGGGCCTCGGCGGGGCCCCCGAGGGAGGAGGCCAGCTCGGCCAGCAATGCGGACGCCGTCACCGCCGACGGCGCCGCCGACTCAGAGTGCACCGCTATCGAGCTGGCGGTCCCGCTCGTCGACCAACAGGGCGTCGATCAGCTCGTCGAGATCCCCGGCCAGCACACGGTCGAGCTTGTGCAGCGTCATCTTGATGCGATGGTCGGTGACGCGGTTCTCCTTGAAGTTGTAGGTGCGGATCTTCTCCGAGCGACCGCCACCGCCGACCTGACTACGTCGCTGCTCTGATTGCTCGGCCAGCTGCCGGTCCTGCTCGAGCTTGAGCAGCCGAGCCCGCAGGACAACCATGGCCCGGGCCCGGTTCTGGATCTGGCTCTTCTCGTCCTGCATGGACACCACGATGCCGGTGGGCACATGGGTCACCCGCACAGCTGAGTCAGTGGTGTTGACCGACTGGCCGCCGGGACCGGTGGAACGGAACACGTCCACGCGCAGGTCTGAGGGGTCGATGTGGACCTCGACCTCTTCGGCCTCAGGCAGCACGGTGGCAGTGGCCGCCGAGGTATGGATCCGGCCCTGGGACTCGGTCACCGGGACACGCTGGACCCGATGGGTGCCACCCTCGTGCTTCATGCGCTGCCAGGCATCGGCGCCTTTAACCACGAAGGTCACTTCGTTGAGGCCGTCACGTTCGGAGGGGTCCGACGACAGCACCTCGACACGCCAACTCCTCTGCTCGGCGTATCGCCGGTACATCTCGAAGAGGTCACGGGCGAAGAGATTGGCTTCCTCGCCTCCTTCGGCTCCCCGGATCTCGATGATCACGTTGCGGCCGTCGTTGGGGTCACGGGGCAGCAGCAACTCCCGCAGTCCCTGTTCGAGCTCCTCGACGTCGGCCTCAGCCCGCTCGAGCTCGGCTCGGACGAGGTCGCGGTCCTGCGGCGTCGCTTCAACCAGCATCTGGCGGGCCGTGATCACGTCGGCCTCGGCGCCGGCCAGCCGGCGGCCGGCAGCTATGAGCGTCTCGAGCTCCTTGTGGCGACGCGAGACGTCGCGCAGGCGAGCGTGGTCGCTCACCACCGACGGATCGGCCAGGGATTCGAGGATCCGTTCCTGCTCGGCCTCCCACGCCTTCAGCCGCGCCGCGTCCATCGGACCAGGGTACAGAGAACAACCGTCGGGTCAGGCCGGAACCGCACGGTCCGGCCTGGGCTACCGGTGCCTCAGGCTCGCTTGGCCTTCGAGTTGCGAGCCCCGTAGCGACGCTGGAAGCGCTCCACCCGACCACCGGAGTCGACCAGCTTCTGCTTGCCGGTGAAGAACGGGTGGCACTCGTTGCAGAGCTCCACGTGGAGGTCGGGCTTGGTCGAACGGGTGGTGAAGGTGCTCCCACACGAGCAACGAACCGTCGACTCGA
>Ga0307374_10004067_pt1 | contig 24584 bp, 18 predicted proteins | sample OX3MG_FD_202532 | JGI IMG/M metagenome (GOLD analysis project Ga0307374, IMG submission 202532) | Soil microbial communities from Risofladan, Vaasa, Finland - OX-3 | ecosystem: Environmental > Terrestrial > Soil > Coastal area > Acid sulfate soil | place: Finland: Risofladan, Vaasa | collected... | reverse complement strand
CGAGAAATTGCTGCAGCGTCTGGTGGCCGTCCTTGACGCCGCCCCGAAAGTCGTATTTGTCAATTGCCGTTCTTGGCGCGTCTACGCCGATGATCGAGTGGACGGTTATGCGGACTCCGACCTCGTGAACGTGAACCCAGATAAATGGGCAAACGACTTCAACACTGACGGGCGCGAGGAGTGCCGCAACTATTTCGTATATTTGAACCCCGTGTTCAATGCAAGCAGCGTACTGTTCCGAAAAGCCGTCTACGAAGCGGTCGGCGGCGCGGACGAAAGCCTTCGCTTCTGCGGTGATTGGAAACTCTGGGCCGCGATGGCCCTTGACGGACGAGTAGCACACGTTAAAGAACCCCTGAATTATTATCGAGCTCATGAAGCGACCGTCACAGAAGCAAGCAAACAGGAAGGCTTCGCGGGGGCGGAATACCTCCGTGTGATCCGTTGGCTCCTCGGTCATGTGACGCCAGCAGAGGCCGCGCGGAAAAGGCTATCTGAAACTCTCTCATGGTGTTGGACTCCGGCTGTAACAACCTGGCACATGCCGCTGCGGAGAAGATGCTCAATTTTGCGGGACGCAATAGCGATAGATCCTCACACATTGCGACAGATGATTCGCTTCGGGCTAGGGACTCTACGACGGAAGTTTTTGCGCGAATGGCGTTCTATTCGCTCGGGAGCCAATCCAACGTGAATCGTCCCCCCAAAGTTTCCGTCATAATTCCGTGTTTCAACCACGGCGAATTTCTGCCGGAGGCTGTCGCGAGCGTGACCGCTGCTAAGCGCGACGATGTCGAAATAATCGTTGTGGACGATGGTTCGACGGACGAACGGACACGCACGGAGACCGACAGACTGATCGCCGAAGGAATCAAGGTCATCCGCCAGGAAAATCAGGGCCTCGCCGCCGCCCGAAACGCCGGAATCGCCGCTTCAAAAGCCGAATATATTTTCCCGCTCGATGCGGACGACCATCTTCGTCCGGACTGTCTTGAACATGCAATTCGGATTTTGGGTTCCGATCCGAAAGTCGGTGTCGTTTATGGCGACGGGGAATACTTCGGGATACGCACAGGCCGCTGGCGCATCGGAGTGTTTAACCCGGATCAGTTGATGCGATGGAACTTCATTCCCTGTTGTGCTGTCTATCGGCGCTCTGTTTGGGAGCAGAATTGCGGGTACGATGGATCGATGCCAGTTCAAGGATTCGAAGACTGGGACTTTTGGTTGGGCGCTTTGGAACACGGCTGGCAGCTCGCGTACGTGCCCGAAATCCTGTTTGACTATCGAGTAGCCAACGAATCCATGATCACCCGGGCGCGCGGATTCGAAGCGCAAGTCGAGAAATTCATTGCGATAAAGCATGGGCTTCTGTATCGGCCGGCTTGGGTACAACTAGAACACGAGCACGAATCCGTGAAAGCGACTTTCCGCAACCTTCGCAGGTTACTGAAGTCTCGGCTCAAGCAGAAGCTTGAAAAACAACATATCGGATAGAGGGATTCGAGAAGCTGTGAGCAGGGGGGAACCAATTCGAGTCACCGTTTTAATCGACACTTACGAGTCCGGCCAGTTCATTGAACAGGCCATCGAGAGCGTCCTGGCCCAGGATTTTCCGCCGGAACAAATGGAGGTTCTGGTGGTGGACGATGGCTCGACGGACGACACGGCGGAGCGCGTTCGCAAGTATGGCCATCGGGTTCAGTATCTTTACAAGGCCAACGGCGGCCAGGCTTCTGCTATGAACTACGGGCTGGAGCGCGCCCTCGGCGAGATCGTTGCCTTCCTCGATGGGGATGATTATTGGCTGCCGGGAAAGCTAACGCGCATTATGGACGAGTTTCGCAAATCCCCGGAAACCGGAATGGTCTACCACGGCTTCTACTGGTGCGATTCCGCGGGCGGTCAACTGCGGAAGGCCCGCGTGTCCGGCTCGTCGGGCTTTATTCCGGCGAGCCCAAAGGATTTTCTGAGTTACGACCTTTGCCATCCCACGTCTACACTGGCGTTTCGAAGCAGCGTGTTGCAGCGGTTGCTGCCCGTTCCCGAATCCCTGGTCATCCAAGCAGACGCCCATCTTTTTGCTTGCGTGATTTTCCTCGCGCCCGTGGCCTATATCGACCAGCCATTAGTGGCCTATCGCGTTCACGCGAGTAACGCTTCCCTGGGCTGGTTCGCGGGAAGCTCAATGTCCGGTGACGGGCCGCACTTTCAGGGCGATTCGGATGCGGAAGCTCGACTGCGCCGATCCGTGGCCACAAGTCGAGCCATTGGCGAAGGCGTGCGGGAATGGCTCGAGAAAAATGGCTTCGATCCCAATGGCCCCGACCTGCGACCGTTTGTGATGCAGTGGTCGTTTTCCGCCAGGGCCTTCGAGTTCAAGCTCTCTCCTCCGGGCCGATTGAGGCTTTCTCGATATTTCTTCGACTACCTTCGCTACAGCCGTGCGCGTATGGGCTGGCGGTTCCAGGCAGTGACCTGCATCAACATATTTGCTTCTCTGATCGTTGGGTACAATCGGTTTCGATTTCTCGAGGAGTGGCCATTGCGACTCAGGCGCTTCCTGGGCCGACCTGTTCCGCAGAAACTGGATGAAGCAAGATGACGAAACCGCTCGTCTCTGCCTTAATTGACACCTACAATCAAGAGCGCTTCATCGAGCAGGCGCTCGTCAGCGTCTTGGAGCAGGGGCTTTCGCCTTCGGAGCTTGAAATCGTCGTGGTGGACGACGGCTCAACCGACAACACGGCTTCCCTTGTGGCAAAATTTGCGCCGCGCGTTCGATATATCCGCAAAAAAAACGGCGGTCAGGCATCGGCTTTCAACGCGGCAATTCCCGAAACGAACGCTCCGATTGTTTCGTTCCTCGACGCCGACGACTGGTGGGCGCCCGGCAAGCTCCGCGCGGTGCTCGACGCATTCCAACAGAATCCGGGCATCGCCGCGGTTGGCCATGGATACTTCGCAGTCCGCGAGGAGACCTCTCCTCCTGAGTCGGTTGTCCCGAAGAGAACGTACTATCTTGATTTGAAAAACGCGGAAGCCGTGCGTGAGGCGTGCTCGGGGCGCGTCTTTCTAGGAACCAGTAAGCTGTCGGTTCGGGGGCGCCTTCTCGATCAAATCGGGCCGATTCCCGAGGCTCTGTTTTTCTGTGCTGACGGCCCTCTTATGTCTTTAGCTTTTGCGCTTGGGGGAGCCATGGTTCTTGATCAGGCGCTTTGTTTTTACCGTTTGCATCGAGGCAACTTGTACGCATCGCTTTCCGCAAGCTCAGAAAGCTTACGGCGCAAATATGAAGTGTGTAGAGCATATTTGGAGTTTTTATCCTCGTCCCTGAAGAGCGCTGGGGTGTCGCAGGATACCGTCTCTGCATATGTGAAACCTGACCAATTGGAATGCGAGCGCCTTCGGATCATCCTCGAGAAGGGATGGCCGTGGGAGACATTCGCTCTCGAGCTTCGACGATTCCGCGTCTCCTACGAACAGCCCAGCATTTCCTACGCGCTGTTCAAATGGCTCGTGCTGACGGCGACGCTGTTCATGCCGCCGAGCCGCTTCTACCGAATGCGCGATTGGTACGCGGAACACAATTTGCAGCGGTTTCGCAGAACGATTGGAGAGGCTGTACCGGTCGGAATCCGGATACGTTAGGTCTGCCGGAACGATTAGCCCTTGCCACGGCCAGCCGAGAGACAAAGTTCATTATCGTGGATTGCCTTTTCCTCCTTCGCTTCGATCGAAGGGCTTTCGAGGATTCTCGCCGCCCTGCTATCCTCATAAGGCCGATGTTCGAATCCGGGGTTTGCGAGGAGCATAGGTGGGCGAGCGGGCGATCAAAAGCGGAGTTACTGTCATTATTCCCACGTACCGCCGGCCCGAAGCCCTCGCAGCATGCGTCTGCTCAATTCTAGACGGTGCATCACAACCCAGCGAAATCATTGTCGTGGGACGACGGGACGACAAAGAAACTGAGCAAGCCGTTTCGCGCCTTCAAGTTCTTCCTGGAGGCGAGATCCAACTGCGCTCCCTGTGGGTGACTGCCGCGGGCCATATTCCGCCGATTGAAGCCGGAGTGCGCGCAGCCTCGGGCGATATCTTTGTCATCGTGGACGATGACATTACGGCCGAAGTGGACTGGCTCGAGCATTTACTTTCGCCGTTTTCCGACCCAAAAGTTGGCGTCGCCGGCGGCCGAGTCGTGGTGCCCGGACAGCCGCCGCCGAAATTAAAGGGCCAGCCCGGGCGGATCTCTTGGTACGGTAAAAGTTGGGGTAACGTCGCGAGCATGAACGGGAACGTTCCTGTCGACGTTGAATCTGTAATGGAATGCAATTGGGCCTGGCGGCGAGAGCTTCTCGCATCCCTAATCTTCGATCCAGTTTTGAATTTTGACGATGCCTCGATGTACGGACTGGACCTTTGCCTTCAGGCAGGCGAACGAGGCTATCGAATCGTCTATGAGCCTCGGGCCCTTGTCCATCACCACGTGGCTCCCCGCGCGCCGGAGCTTGACCGCGCCGACCGATCCAGGCGAAGTTTTTCGTATTGCCGGAATTATACGTACATTATGCTGAAACACTTCACCTTCTCGAGGCGGCTCATTTTCTTGGGCTGGTGGTTCCTCGTCGGCGAGCGGGGAGGATGGGGCGCTGGTGCCGTGGTCGCGGACACTCTGGTTCGCGGGCGCGCCCAGCGGCACGTTGCCTCGGCCTTTCGCGGGAAGATCGAAGGAATGCGCCTATGGCTCAGGGGTTGACCCGCATTTTTAATCCGCCGAATCCGCGCGGGGTCGCGACACGATGACTGACAAAAAACTGCGCGTGCTTTTGCTGTGCGCGCATCCCACTCAGTACAGTTCGCCGATGTGGCGGCTGATCGCGCAGCGCCCCGAGATGGATGTGCTTGTCGCGTATTGCAGCCTGCGGGGTGCGGAATCACACATCGATCCTGGATTTGGCGTCGAGGTCGCCTGGGATGTGCCCCTGCTGGATGATTATCCTTGGGTACATCTCAAGAACCGTTCGCCGCGCCCGGACATCAATACATTTTTTGGGCTGGTCAATCCTGGAGTCTGGCCTCTTATACGATCTGGAAAATTCGACGCTGTGGCCATATTCACGGGATACTTGTGCGCGACGTTCTGGATCGCCGCGGTGGCCGCGAAAGTTTCCGGCGCGTCGCTCATTTTTGGCACGGACGCACATAACCTGAACCCGCGCGACCAACGGTCCTGGAAAATACGAGTGAAAAGGCATCTTTGGCCCCGGCTGTTTCGTCTGGCGGATATCGTTATTGCTCCATCCAGCGGCACGCTTGCCATGATGCGCTCTTTAAGAATCCCGTCTGAACGCGTGCTGCTGATGCCCTACGTCGTCCACAATGAATGGTGGAGCGAAAATATTAAACAGGTGGATCGGATTGTCGTGCGGCGCAATTGGAATATCCCCGCTGATGCTCCTGTCGTACTTTTTTGCGCCAAGCTACAGCCGTGGAAGCGCCCTCAGGACTTGCTTCTTGCTTTTGCAAGCGCTAACGTCCCGGGAAGCTATCTCGTCTACGCTGGAGACGGGCCGATGCGAAGTGCACTCGAAACGGAGGCGAACCGGCTGGGCATTTCCGACAGAACTCGCTTTCTCGGATTCGTCAATCAATCGACATTGCCTCAAGTCTATTGTGCATCCGACCTGCTCGTTCTCCCGTCTGAATACGAGCCGTTTGGCCTGGTGGTGAATGAAGCAATGCTTTGCGGGTGCGCGGTCATTGTCAGCGACCGTGTCGGAGCTAAATTTGATTTGATCAGGGAAGGGAAAACTGGATTCGCCTATCCCTGTGGGGATATAGGAGCGCTCGCCAAGCTTCTGCAAAGCACTCTTTCCGATCGCGACGCGCTGCGGCAATATGGCGAATGCGCCAAACAGCGCATCGCGGAATGGTCGCCTCAAGCGTATGTCGATAGTTTCGTAGCTGCCATTCACCGGGCTCTGGAGCTGCGTAATTCAGCGAACCGTCGGAACCGGCCCGTCTCGAAGGCGTGATACAGTTCTAACGGATACTCGATTGACCACCTGGACAGCAAAACTCGGGATTAAAAACGGGGCGATGCCTCTGGGCGGATTTCGCTTTTCTCGAGTTCGAGCGCAAGCCTGGATTTCCGTAGCTCTTTTTCTAGCTGCGATTCTCGCCGCATGGCAAGCCGCCCAGTGGATTTCCGCGGGGCAAACCAAACTACTGATCTTTGCGGGCATGGGGTTCGTCCTCTGCGCGATCTCCTTGACCATCTTGAGAAGCTGGCGGATGGGTTTCTACTTCTTTGTGATCTGGCTGCTATTTGAAGACCTATTTCGCAAATACCTTGGGAACAACATGGCAATCTATTTTGGGAAGGACGTTCTGGCGGCCCTTACGTATCTTTCGCTGTTCGTCGCGATTCGGCGCAGACAGGCAAAACTCTTTCGTCCGCCCTTCCTGTTTTTCTTTAGCTTGTTTTTCTGGCTTGCCGTCCTTCAGATATTCAATCCGTACTCTCCGAGCGTTCTTTACGGCGTTCTCGGTATGAAACTCTATTTTTATTATGCCCCGCTCATGTTCGTCGGCTATGCACTCATCCGCGACGATCGAGACCTCTGGAGGTTTTTGATTGCGTTCATGATCCTCGCCGCTGTCATCTCGGCGTCTGGCATTATCCAGGGAGTGAAGGGGCCGACGTTTCTGAATCCGACTACTCTTGCACCGGAGCTGCGAGATCTCGGCGCACTTGAGAAGGTAACACCGCTGACCAATCAGATGTTTTTTCTTCCCTGTGGAGTATTCGTAAGTTCCGGCCGCTTTGCTTTCTACCTGGTCCTCGCTGTGATAGTTGGCTTGGGAGCGGCGGGTTACTTCATTCTTTCCAACCTTCCACGTCGCAAAGTCATTTTTCTTGGCATTGCGCTGGTCGCCGTCGCCGTTCTCCTGAGCGGTTCCCGCACCGCGTTTATGTGGGCGCTGATAAGCACTCCTGTGCTCACCGCAGCATACCTTTGGGGCGCTCCGGCGCACGGAGGTCAAGGCCGGCGGCTGATGAAAGCTATTCGGCGGAGTATTATATTTTCCGCGGTCGCTCTTGCGATCTTTGTCGCGTTTTTCCCTTCCCAGGCCTCTTCCCGCTTCGGTTTCTATTCCCAAACGCTTATGCCGGACAGTTCGGCATATCAGCTCAATGACCGGACCTGGGGCTATCCGGTCGAGGAATTTGTAAAGGCTTTCTCGAAGCCCCATTGGTTCGTAGGCAACGGCACGGGAACCGCGTCGCTCGGAATGGAATACGTCAGTAAACTTGCGGGGCCGGCCTTGAACGTCGGCGTGGAAGAAGGTTTTGGTCAACTAATTGTGGAGATGGGAATCCTGGCGCCATTCCTTTGGATACTTTGGACGGCCGCGCTTCTCTGGTCATCCTGGAAAGTTGTCCGCACGCTCAAGCACACTCGACTGTTCCCGATTGCCGTGGCGATTCTGTGGTACACATTTATTGTGCTGTATCCGGTCACGTATCTGACCCTCGATATGTATCAAAACTTTGTCAACAACGCATTTCTTTGGATTTTTGTAGGAATCCTGTTTCGACTGCCTGAAATAGCTACGAGTGCTCCGAGCATCGCCATCGTCAAGGCTACAAGTTCGCGCCCGGGACTGCATTTTCGACCCGAACTGGGGACGATACCTCCGCAACTATGACAGCCAAGGCGAGGAAGCCGCGTATTGCCGTAGTTTCTCCGTTCCTTGATAAACAGCACGGCACCGAACGGTGTGTGGTGGAGCAATTGGATGCATTAGCGGGCAGGTTTGAATTCCACATCTACAGCAGTCGCGTCGATGATCTTGATCTGAAGAAAGTCGTTTGGCATCGAGTTCCCGCGATCCCTGGCCCCCTCTTGATGAAGTTTATATGGTTCTTTTGCGCGAATCGCATGTCGCGATGGTTCGACGGGGCTTTTCGAAAGATTGCTTCTGACCTGACGTTTTCCCCGGGAATTAATTGTTTTGATGCGGATTTGATTGCCGTTCACATCGTCTTCGCTGAATTTCGACAGCGCGTTCGAAAGGCTTTGCAGTTCCAGGCGAACCCTGTGGGCTTTTGGCCCACGCTGCTGCACCGTAGAATTTTCTACCGCCTGATTATCTTCTTGGAACGCCGGATCTACGTTCGCCCGGACCTGCCGTTAGTTGCCGTCTCCGGCAAAGTGCGCGAGGATTTGCGCCGTCACTATGGACGCACGACGGGCGTGTGCGTCGTATATTACGGAATCGATTGCGGGAAGTTCAGTCCGGCAATCCGGTGGAGTCTTCGCGAACAAGCACGGGTTTCAATGGGTTATTCGCCGTCGGACTTTGTGCTTCTTATCGTCGGCAATGACTGGATGAAAAAAGGGCTGCCTTGCTTACTGAAAGCAGCAGCCCTTATTCGAAAAAATAACTTGAAAATCGCGGTCGCAGGAAAGGATGAACTTTCGCCTTTCCGGTCACTGCTGGAGCAACAAGGGTTAGCGTCTGCCGTACAATTTTTCCCGGTGCGCCCGGACCCAGAGATTTATTACGCCGCAGCCGACATGTATGTGGGACCTTCCCTTGAGGATGCCTTCGCGCTCCCCCCTCTTGAGGCAATGGCCTGTGGAGTGCCAGCGATCGTGAGCCGTCAGGCTGGCGTCAGCGAGGTCATAACCCACGGAGTGGATGGGTACATTCTTGAAGACGCCGAAGACGATAAGACTTTGGCAGAGCTGATTCTTGGACTTTACGAAGACGCTCTCCTGCGGCAGCGCATCGGCGAAAAAGCGGCGGAAACGGCGCGCCAGTACACTTGGGACCGCAGTGCCCGCGAGTTTGGCGAAGTATTGTGGCAGACAGTTAAGAAGAAAAATCCTGCCCGTGCCGCGGAGTTTCAGCAGGAAATCTAAATGGCGGGAATTTCTTCTCGGGCACGCGGACGCAGGCATTCGCCCCCATCATGATCGTCGGACTTTTCCCCGGACTTGCGAGCGCCGGCGGCGTTCAGACCGCTGGCCGCCAAACTGCCGCGGCTCTATCTTCCATCGCGAAAGAACGTGGTTGCGCGTTCGCGTTTCTGAGCCTCAACGATGCAAAGGGAGAGCGCGAAGCCGCATGTGGCAGCCTGCGCTTTCAATTTCGCGGTTTTGGCCGCAACAAGCCCCAATTTATCTTGGCTGCGTTGCGCCTTGCCCGCGCTCATCCGAGCGTTATCTTTGCGGCGCATCCCAACCTTGCGCCCATCGCCGCGGCGATGAAACATCTCGCTCGCAAGGCGCAAGTCATCATCGGTACGCATGGAATTGAAGTCTGGCAACCGCTGCCTGCGCTGCGGCACGGCGCGCTTCGCCGCGCAGACCTCGTGATTGCGCCCAGTTTCGACACAGTTCGAAAACTGCTCGACGTCCAAGGCCTCCGCGAAACGAATGTCTGCAGACTTCCTTGGCCGGTCGATCCCGAAATCCTGGAGCTTGCCGAGTCGCGCGAAAAACTTCCGCGGCCGGCCGGATTTCCCGACGGAAGAGTTGTACTGACGGTCGGTCGATGGGCAGCCTATGAGCGTTACAAAGGGGCTGATATTTTGATTCAAGCTGCCGCGGAATTGGCCGGAGAATTTAGTGATTTAATGCTTGTACTAGTTGGCTCCGGCGACGATCTGCCCCGCCTGCAAAAATTGGCGCGCGAATCCGGAGCGCCAGGACACATCCAATTCCTTACCAACTTGTCGCGCCCTGAACTGGCTTTCTGCTACGATTCCGCCGAGATATTCGCATTGCCGAGCACGGGCGAGGGCTTCGGTCTCGTCTTTCTTGAAGCAATGGCTTTTCGCAAGCCCGTAATCGGCACGCCGTCAGGGGGGATTCCGGACATCGTGGAAGATGGCGTGACAGGCATATTAGTGGATCCGAAGAATCCGTCTTCATTAGCCGGCGCGCTGCGCACCCTGTTGTCCAACGACGATTTGCGTCTGAAAATGGGCCGACGGGCCGGAGAAACCGCTCGCGAACGATACGGTTTTCAAACTTTCAAGATTAATCTGGCCCATCTTCTGCGTGGGGCGAATGCGGAATGAGACCGGCGTAATATTGTAGGCGCGGGGATCGAACCACAATGTAGTAAGGCGTGCATCCTGCCCATGCTGAGGAAGCCCGTAGATGCGCATTCTGAAAACTGTGCAGGCCTACTATCCGTTTCAAGAAAAAGGGGGCCCTGTCGTCAAAGTGCGCGCGATTGCCTTGGGACTCGCCCATCGCGGCCACGATGTCACGGTTCTCACCGCCGATTTCGGATTTGAGCCATCCTTGGCACCCACGATGGAAGCCAGAAATTGTCGCTGGGGTTGGTGCGCTCGGGAGCAACGCGTCGAAACGATTTTCTTCCGGAATCGCGGCCATTATCGAGCGGCCACGTTCAATCCCGGCGTGATAAAATATTCGTCGGCGTCAGTCGCAAAATACGACCTTGTGCATGTATACGGGCTGTACGACCTGTTTGGCCCGGCAGTGACATTCTTTTGCCGACGGCATCATATTCCGTATGTGGTCGAACCCATGGGCATGTTCCGTCCTATCGTTCGCAATTTTCGCCTGAAGAAGTTCTACCACGCCGCGCTCGGCAATCGCCTGTTGCGTGGAGCGCACCGATTGATCGCAACGTCCAAGCAGGAAAAGCAGGAACTCATGAATGGCGGAATCGACTCTGTTCGCATCATCGTCCGGCGAAATGGCATTGACGTGCCAGTCTCGTTACCATCGACTGGCGACTTCCGTTCAAAATGGTCAATCGCGCCGCAAACAAAAATAATTCTCTATCTGGGACGCCTGGTTCCGAAGAAGAGTCCTGATTTGTTGCTCGATGCGTACGCACTTTGGCGGCGTGAAACACTCAATGCTGTGGACTCTATCCTCGTCTTGGCGGGTCCCGCCGAAGACAATGGATATTCTGCACGGCTAAAATCTCTTGCGGCGGCATCAGGCATCGGAGCCAGTGTTTTATTTACTGGCCCGCTGTACGACGACGCCAAATGGTCCGCCTATCAGGATGCCGATGTATTTGTGCTCCCCTCGCAAAACGAGAATTTCGGCAATTCCGCGGCCGAAGCAATGGCTTGCGGCACGCCAGTGATCGTCACCGACCAATGCGGAATCGCGCCGATCGTCGATGGCCGCACAGGGCTTGTTGTACCGCACGATTCCCGTGCAATTGCCAGCGCCCTGGGCTTGCTTCTCGAAAATTCTGGTCTCGCCGCGGAATTTCGCGATGCTTGCTCGAGTGTTGTGCGCGGTCTTTCGTGGGAACAGCCTCTGACCGAAATGGAAACTGCGTATCGCGACGCTGTCTTGGAGGGTTCGGTAGCATGAGACGTCATCCATTGTTCCGTTCGATTTGGGTTCTTGCCAATCTGCTGCTCGTTGCGTCTGCGCTGTATCTGCTCTACGCGTTGTGTTGGGAATATTCGACGCGCCAGTATTTGAAAGGCTTCTCCGATGCGGTCGTTCCGGCGAATGCGCCGCCCGAAGAAAAAGTTCAGGCCATTCTCGACTGGATGAAGTCTGGCCCCGTTCGCCACGATGGACTCGTTATTGGAGTAATGCCTCTTCGCGATCCGGAAGAGACTCTTAACTACCGCTCACTGTTGCGGGTGTGCGGTTCTGCCACCAACGCGTTCGTTAATTTGGGGTTCAGTAGCGGTCTGGAAGTGCGGCGTTTGTTGCTGTTGAATGCGCAAGGCTCGACAAGCCATGTCGACGCCCAAGTTTTGCTCGATGGCCGGTGGATCGTGGTTGATCCGACATTTCGGATCATCCTGCGAGGTTCTGACGGCGCGTTCTTAACGCGGCAACAGTTGGAGAATCCCCTAGTTTTTCAGTTTGCGACGGCGGGCCTCGCGAATTACCAACCCTATTATTCATTTGCACAGACGGCCCACCTTCATCTTGCGCGGTTTAAATTTGTCGGTCCCGTTTTTGGAAGAATATGGACAACATTGTTCCCGGGATGGGATGCGTCACCCTTCATGACTCTTCTCGTGGAGCGCACGTCTTTCGCAGCCTGCGCACTCGCTGCAGTTTTGTTCGTGTTGTTCCTGATCCTTCGATCCGTATTAGGTTGGTACGCCGCTGCCCAGCTTGGCATTCAACGAGTTCGGCTAACAGATCGCCTTCGGAGAAGCGCTGCGGCTTTTTTGAAGCAACCGAGTTAGGTAATGTGCGGAATCTGTGGAGTAATCGGCTCCGAAAATCAACCGGAGACCGCTGCGTCTCTCGATCGCATGATGCGCGCGATGGAGCACCGCGGTCCCGATGGCCATGGCCGGTTCGTCGCTCCACGCGCCGCGATCGGCATGCAGCGCCTCAGCATCATCGATCTTCCGGGCGGTCAGCAGCCCCTCTGGAATGAAACGGATACTCTTGCGGTGGTCTTCAACGGCGAGATTTATAATTTCGTTGAACTCCGCCGATTGCTCGAATCCGAGGGCCACGTTTTCCGCACGCAATCCGACACCGAAGTCATTGTCCACGCGTATGAAACGTGGGGTGAAGATTGCGTCCGGCATTTGCGCGGAATGTTTGCCCTCGCGATTATTGAAATGCCGGAAGGCAGGACGCGGCGTCCTCTTCGTGTCTTCCTCGCGCGCGATCGCATGGGCATCAAGCCGCTCTATTACGCTATAGCCGAAGGGAAGTTCTTCTTTGCATCGGAAGTGCGCGCCCTGCTGGCCAGCAATTGCATTCCGCGCCACGTGTCTACCGCGGCGCTGTCGAGTTACTTGTTTTTCGGTTCGGTGGGCGAACCCATGACGCTGGTTGATGGAATTTATTCGCTGCCGCCAGGCCATCGTGGTTACGTTTCATGCGATGCTCCGTCCGCGTCATTTCGGCACAGCGCCTATTGGGGCGTCGCCGATGTCACAAACGCGAAGCCGGTGGATCCGCAAAAAGCTTCGCCCGTGGCGCAAGTGCGCTCAGCCCTGGACGATTCAGTCCGCCACCATCTGCTCGCGGATGTTCCTCTCGGAATTTTCCTGAGTAGCGGCATCGATTCCACGGCGCTTGCCGCTTTGGCCAGCCGCCAGCGTTCCGGCATAAAGACGTTTACAGTCGTTTTTCCGGAGCAGGAATTCAGCGAAGCCGCGCTTGCCCGGAGCACCGCCAATCGTCTGGGCACCGAGCATTCCGAGCTGCTGTTGAGCGGCGATGAAATGCAATCGCGCCTGGATGAAGCCATCGCGGCGTTCGATCAACCGAGTGCCGATGGCGTAAACACTTTTTTCGTTTCCTGGGCCGCCCGTCAGGCCGGACTGAAGGTCGCACTCTCCGGCCTTGGCAGCGACGAAATTTTCGGCGGCTATTCGACGTTCAACTCCACTCCGCGAGTCGCGCGCATGATGGCATTCTCCCGCCTACTTTCATCTCCGCTCAGGCGCGCGGGGATTGCTCCCTTTCACGCGTGGGCTGTGCGCAGTTCGCGGTCCGATGCAATCCTGAAGCTCGCGAGCGCATTCTCCGGTCCCGCGGATTTTCCGCATCCCTACTTTTTCACGCGAACTCTTTTCCCGCCGCAATCTGTCTCGAAGCTGCTCTGCGCCAATCGTGAAGGCTGGGAAAACTCGCCTTGGTCGCTTTGGATCAGCGCTGCCGCCGATGAAGCCGCGCAGTTCGATGCTTTTACTGCCGTTTCCTGGCTGGAAACGCGCTCGTATCTTGTCAACATGCTCCTTCGCGACACGGATACGATGAGCATGTGTCATTCGCTCGAGGTGCGCGTGCCATTCCTCGATCATCCGCTTGTCGAATTGCTGCTCGGTCTTCCTGCGGCCGCAAAAAATCGGGCCGCGATTCGCAAAGCCCTTCTCATCGAAGCCCTCGGCGATTTGCTTCCCAGGGAGATTGTGGCGCAAACGAAACGCACATTTACTCTGCCGTGGGAAAGCTGGCTGCGCGGGCCATTGCGCGGCCGCGTCGAATCAGGCCTTGCAAATTGTCACCACACACTCGGCGATATCATCGACAAGAAGGCAGTGCGGAATGTCTGGCAAGACTTCCTCGCCGGTCGCACTAGTTGGTCGCGCCCATGGAGCTTGTTTGTGCTCGGTGAATGGGTCGGGAGAAATCTTTCGGGAAGCGTTTCGCGGGCCATTGATGGGGACAAGAGGGCGGCTCCCGCCCTATTTTAGAGCGCTACTCGTTTCGAAATTCAAGTGAGGAGAATTCTCGGGCAGATGATCATCTTGGGAATCAACGCGTACCACGCGAACGCGTCGGCGGCGATTATTGTGGATGGCCGTCTCGTCGCGGCCGTGGAAGAAGAGCGCCTGAACCGCGTGAAGTATGCCGCGGGCCTGCCGGTCAAAGCCATCCAATACTGCCTGGATGCCGCTGGAGTGAAGCTTTCCGAAGTGGATCATATCGCGGTCCCGCGCGATCCCTGGGCGCGCCTCGGAACAAAATTGCGTTTCGCCCTGCGCATGCCTCGTTTCGCGCTCGAACGCGCCAAGGTATTGACGCGCTTTGCCGGAATGAAGGAAGAAATCGCCTCCGCGTTCGATACCGACCCGCAGATCATCCGTGCGCAATTCCACCGCATCGAACACCATCAGGCGCATCTGGCCAGCACGTTTTTCGTCTCGCCTTTCGAGAGTGCCGCCGCGCTTTCCGCCGACGGCCTCGGCGATTTCGCCAGCACCATGTGGGGTTTTGGCGAAGGCTCACGGCTTCGCATCGACGGCTCGATCGCATTTCCGCACTCGCTCGGGATGTTTTACACGGCGATGACGCAATACCTCGGTTTTTGGAAATTCGGCGAAGAATACAAAGTGATGGGCCTCGCTGCCTATGGCTCGCCCGCGTATCTGGACGAGCTTCGCGACATCGTTCGCTTCCAGCCTCCCCTTGGCTTTCGCCTCAACCTTAGCTACTTCACTCATCACAAAAGCGGCCCGGAAATGACCTGGAAGAAAGCGGATGAAACTCCCGTGCTCGGCCGCCTCTTTTCTCCCCTTTTGGAAAAACGTCTCGGCCGCACTCGCGCTCCCGAACAGCCGCTCGAGCAACGCCACAAGGATTTGGCCGCGACCATGCAAGCGCATCTCGAGGAAATTTTGCTTGCCAATGTAAACGCCCTGCATGCGCAAACAAAGGAAAAAACGCTTTGCCTCGCAGGCGGCGTCGCGTTTAATTGCCTCGCCAACGGGAAAATTCTCGAGCGGACGCCTTTCGAGCGCGTGTACGTCCAGCCCGCCGCTGGCGACGGTGGCCTTTCTTTGGGTGCGGCTTTTGCCGTGTACCATCAAATTCTCGGAAAGCCTCGAAGCTTCGAAATGGATCATGCTTTCTGGGGACCCGGTTTCGCGCCTGCGGAGATTCACAGAGCTGTTTCCAGCCGCCCGTCGGATTCCCAGGACGTTCACGTCGCCGAACTCGACGAGGACGCCCTGGTCCAAACGACGGCCAAGTACATTGCACAGGGGAAAATCGTTGGCTGGTATCAAGGCCGCGCCGAATGGGGGCCTCGCGCCCTCGGGAATCGCAGCATTCTTGCGGATCCGCGCCGCGCGCAAATGAAGGAAACGCTGAACCGCCGCATCAAACATCGCGAAATCTTCCGGCCTTTTGCCCCTTCGATTCTCGAGGAAGCCACTGGAGAATATTTCGAGCGCACGCATCCGTCGCCGTTTATGACTTTCGCTTACCCTGTGCGCCCGTCGAAGCGCGCCGTGATTCCCGCGCCGACGCACATTGACGGTACCGCGCGCCTGCAAACCGTCAGCCGGCAAACTCATCCGCTCTACTGGCGCCTCATCCGCGCCTTTGCCGACTTCACGGGCGTTCCCGTGCTCCTGAACACGTCGTTTAACGACAACGAACCAATCGTCTGCCGGCCGGAAGAGGCCCTGGCGTGTTTTGACCGCACGAAAATGGACGTCTTGGTGTTGGGGAATTTCTTGTTGGAGAAAAATGCGTCGGGCAATTCGAGCGAGGAACCGTCCGCCGCCATCCTGGACGCTAAGTCTTGAACCAACTCGCGCTGCGAATTTCTACTCTAATTGGCAGAGGCTGCTGAAAAATGCCAGTACGTGTTCAGTGTGTCATTCTGAGCGAGGACGCGACCAGCGTTTTACGTTGTCATTCCGAGGCGAAGCCGCCTTTGGCCGCCGAGGAATCTGCTTTTTCTTGGTTTTTTCGCAAAAAGCGGACCCATCACCTCACTCGGAACGGCCGTAAAAGGACTTTTTCACCACCCTGGTCAAGCGCTTCAACGCGCAGGATCCTGAACTTGGGAAAGCCGCCGTGCGCATTTTATTGCTAAACGAATATTTTCCTCCGGACACTTCCGCAACGGCGAAAATCGCCGCAACGGTCGCCGGCTCATTGGCAACGCGCCATCAAGTGACTGTCCTCGCGGGACGCCCTTCCTACGATCCGGACGAGCGTTACCCTTTTTCGCTTCTCCGCCGCAATGTAAGCGGCAATCTTACGGTCGAGCATGTCGGCTCGACAACGTACCCTCGCCATCAAATGCGCCGTCGCGTCGCCAACTATCTTTCTTACGCCGCGCTAGCCGTTCCGCGCGCGTTGGCCGTCAAATCCGATCTCGTTCTCGCCATGACCGACCCTCCGTTCAACGGAATCACGGGCGCGCTGATTGCCCGCATGAAAGGCATTCCCTTCGTTTACAACATCCGCGACCTTTACCCGGACATGGCACTGGGCGGCGACATCGTTCGCCCGCGAAGTTGGGTGGCGCTCTGGGAACGTCTGCACCGGGCTGCTTTGCGCCAAGCCACGCGCGTTATCGTCCTCGGCGACGACATGCGTGAACGCATCTTGTCCAAAGGTATCGCGCCGGAACGCGTCGTAGTCGTTCGCGACGGCGCCTCCTTTCCAGCGGCTGCCGTGCCGCCCAATCACCCCGCCATCGGCGAAATTCGAGGCTCCGCCGATTTTGTCGTTCTTCACGCCGGGAATTTGGGATTTTACGGCGCATGGAACACCTTGCTGGACGCCGCGAAGCTGCTGCCCGCGAATGGCACGCGCATGATTTTCATTGGCGACGGCGCCAATCGCGCCAGCCTCGAAGACGCAAGCCGCGGTTCCGCCACGGTCCGCTTTTTGCCTTTCCGCCCGCCCGAGGAAATTCCCTGCGTCATGGCCGCCGGAGATATTCATATCGTCACGATACGCCGCGGACTCGGCGGCGTCGTCGTTCCCAGCAAGCTCTATTCGATTCTGGCTGCGGGCCGCCCCATCCTGGCGGTCGCGCCCGAGGACACGGACGTCGCGCGCATTGTGCGCTCCGCTGATTGCGGCCTGGTCGCAGACCCGGATAGTCCCGCGCAGGTCGCTGCCGCTATTCGCACACTGAAAAGCGATCCCGCACGCCTCGAAGCCATGGGCCACCGCGCGCATCAGGCTGCGGCTGATTATGCTAGAGTTAAAGAGCTGGCGAAATTCATGTCGGTCATCGAGGAAGCGGCTCACCCTCAGGGCGCACGGAGTCAATCATAATGTGGAAAAACAGGAAGGTTTTGGTCACGGGAGGTGCATCGTTCATCGGCTCCAACCTCGTCGACCGTTTGCTCGAACGTGGCGCGCAAGTTCGCGTTGTGGACGATCTCTCCAGCGGCAGGCTGGAAAACATCCAGGATCACGTAAAGGCGGGACGAGTCAGCTTCATCGAAGCGGATTTGCGCGAGCCTGGCGTGACTCGCGGCGCGATGAAGGATATCCAGGTTGTATTCCATCTCGCCGCCGATCATGGTGGTCGCGGTTATGTGGATTTGCACCAGGCCGGGCCCGCCTCAAATCTTTTTCTCGACGGCATCGTTTTCTGGGAGGCCGTCAAAGCCGGCGTCGAAAAGGTTTGCTACGCCTCTTCGGGTTGCGTGTATCCCAACTATATGCAAACCGACACAACCAAGGAAATTTACCTTAAGGAAGCCGACGTTAAGCCCCCGCATGACGCCGACAACATGTACGGCTGGGCAAAATTGATGGCCGAAATGACGCTGCAAGCCTATCACCGCGAATACAAGCTCGGCGCGGCGTCCTGCCGCTACTTCACCGTCTACGGCCCGCGCGGCGTCGAAAATCACGCCGTCATTGCCATGATCGCCCGCGCATTCGTCGGTCAAAATCCTTTCGAAATATGGGGCGATGGCCAGCAAATTCGCAACTGGACCTACGTGGACGACATCGTCGACGGAACGATTCTCGCCGCCGAAAAAATCAACGATGGCACCGCCGTGAATCTGGGCACCATGGAACGCGTCCGCGTCATTGATGCCGCTCGGCTCGCCCTCGAATATGCCGGCAAGAAGGCCGATTTCAAGTTTCTCCGCAACATGCCAACCGGCCCCGCAAACCGCGTCGCTGACAACTCCCTGGCCAAGCAGCTTCTCGGCTTTGAACCAAAAGTGATGTTCCGCGACGGCATGCGACGCACGATGGATTGGTATTTCGCCGATCGGAAACCGGAACAGGTGAAAGAACGCTTGGAGAAAATGCTTACAGCACGCTGAGTGTTCGGGAATATGGCCATGTCAAGCATCTGGATTGCTTTCGTTATCGCCCTACTTGCATCGCTCATCTTAACCGTGCCCTTGCGCCGGTTCGCCTTGCGCGCCGGCATTGTCGACCAGCCGAATGCACGCAAAGTCCACGTGAAGCCCGTGCCGCTGCTCGGCGGCGTCGCCATTTACGCCGCCTTCGTCCTGGCTGTCGTCGCCACCTTGCATGACAACACCCGCGCCGAAATCCTGGCGATTCTGGCGGGTGCCACCCTCCTCGCAATTACCGGCCTGCTCGACGACAGTGGCAAGCTTCATCACCAGATAAAGCTATTCCTCAGCATGCCCCTGGCTGCCTGCATTCTTCTCGCTTCGGGCATTCACGCCCAGGTTTTCACCGATTTTCTTCCCGGTAAAACAGGCACACTGCTGGATGTCGTCCTCACGCTTTTTTGGGTCGTGGGCGTCACGGCTGCTTTCAGCATTCTGGACCACTTGGACGGCCTCTGCGCTGGCATCGCCGCGGTGGCCGCGGCCTTTTTCACCATCGCCGCATTCCTCAACGGCCAGATTCTCGTCTGCACCCTCGCGGCAGCAACTCTCGGCGCGTCCCTCGGTTTCCTGCGTTGGAATTTCTCTCCGGCCAAAATTTTCATGGGCGATGGCGGTGCCATGCTCCTGGGATTCCTGATGGCGACGCTCGGGTTGAAATTGCGCCCTGTTGGCGCGCATTTTCCGGCGGATTGGCTTCTCCCGACTTTGATTCTCATTGTTCCTGTTTTCGACACCACGCTGATCACCATCTCCCGTCTCCGTCGCGGCCTGCTTCCTTTCACTTCGCCGGGAAAGGACCATACCGCGCACCGTCTGTCGAATCTCGGCTTCGGTCACAAAGGCGCGGTTCTCGCCCTATACGGCTTGGGCTGCGTCGGCGGCGCGCTTGCCCTCCTGGTCACCTACCTGCCCTCGCTCGCGTCTTACGTGCTTGCCGGCGTCCTCGCCCTCGGTGGCGCCGCGGCTGTCATTGCTCTCGAACGCTCGCCTTATGAACGTCAGGACAAAGCCCCTGCTGCCCCTCTAGCTTCGCTAAATCCAACCCGCTCTCATTAGCTCCCTGTAGTTCTTTTGCGGAATCGAACAGGTACGTTATACTCAATCGCTTTGCACGCTTGGGAGTGCAGGAACGGCGGCTTTTTTCGGCGCATCTCGCACGCTGGTTGCAGCCGTGTCATCGTGGCTTTCACCTCAGGCAGAGCAAGCGACCGTCCAGCCAACTCCCGTGGAAGAGGGATGCCCTTGTCAGCGCCTGATAGCTCGTCGAATGTAGGCTCCGCCCCCTCGGGCAAGCAGCCCGTCGCCGTGGTAGGCGGCTCGGCCGCCGGCCTTTTCACTTCGTACTTGCTCGCACGCGCAGGCATGCCCGTACGCGTATTCGAACAGTCCAGCGACATCGATCCCGCGGCGCGCACGCTGATCGTCACTCGCCGCATGAATGACCTTTTGGGCGACGCCGGTTCGGCAAGCATCGTCAACGAAATCCGCAAATTTGAGCTTTTCACTGACGGTCGCGCCGCCTCCATCATCCTCGACCAGCCAGACTTGATCATCGAGCGCTCGACTCTTATTCGTTCTCTCTCCAAATACGCGCAAGAGGCGGGAGCACAAATCTCCCTGGGGAGAAATTTTCGGGGCCTCGCCGCCGATGCCCGCAAGATTACTTTGGATTTGGAACACGCTGCCGAAAACCGCACCGAACAATTTTCCGCCGATACTGTTGTCGCAGGGGACGGCGCATCCAGCCGCGTCGCTCACGCCGCCGGATGGCCCAAATCAAGAACCGTTCCCCTTGTCCAGGCAATCGTCCCGCTTCCGAAAGACATGTCGCCCGATACCGTCCGCGTCTGGTTCGTCCCCGCGGACACGCCGTACTTTTACTGGCTGATACCCGAATCCGCCGAGCGCGGCGCGCTTGGCCTGATCGGCGAAGCCGGCTCGGAAGCGCGAAAGCATCTCGAAGCGTTTCTCGTCAAACGCAAGCTCGAGCCGATCGCGTTTCAGGGCGCTCGCATCCCGGTTTACAGGCGCTGGGTCCCCGTGCGGAAGAAACTCGGCGGCGGCCAGGTATTTCTGGTCGGCGATGCGGCGGACCAGGTCAAGGTAAGCACCGTTGGCGGCATCGTCACCGGCTTGCGCGGCGCCGCTGGCGTTGCGGAAGCCATTTTGCGCGGCGGCGCAAGCCGCGAACTGCGCGAACTGCGTCGTGAACTCGATATCCATCTGCTGGTTCGCCGCGCGATGCATCACTTCACGCAGGAAGATTACAGCCGCCTCGTCGATTCACTCAACGCGCCCGCCAAACGCTCTCTCAGCCAGTATTCCCGCGATGAAGCATTGAAGGTCCTCTGGCGCGTTTGCATCAGCCAGCCTCGCCTGATTTTGATGGGGCTTCGCGGCATCCTCACCCATGGCCGTTCGTTCGGGCGCGCCAATAATCCGTAGTGTCGCTGTCCTGCAAATGTACTTCCTCGGATTATCTGCGCTAGACCACGACACAGCCGCCGCCCTTCTCGGTGAACACGGCTTTTCCGCCGCCATCGAGGAATCCAAGCTCGAACGCTCACGCGCCACCGCGGGCATTCCGCGCGCGGCCATTCGTTTTTGCTTGGAGCGTGCCGGAATCGCTTGGCGTGACCTCGCCGCGATTGCCGTCGCCAGCCGTCCGTGGCGCTCGTGGGCGCGCCGCTCCACGCTTCGCGCACGCTTTCTCCCTCTCGCGCCAATTTCCACCGCCTACTACGAAAGCAAGACCCTCGGCGACCTGGCCCGCGACCTGAATAATCATCGCATCCTCCGTCTGCTCTCTGGCGATGCCCGCGCGCCGGTGCTCCATTTCGATCACCATCTCTGCCACGCGGCCAGCGCGTTCTATTCTTCGCCGTTCGATCGCGCGCTAATTCTCACATTCGACGAGCACGGAGACGGCCGGGCGGGAATGGTTGCCATCGGCGAGGGCGAAAACATCCGCGTCAAGCAAACCGTCCCGTTCCCGCATTCGCTGGCTTGGGTCTATTCGCAAGTGACGGAGTTGATCGGATATCGGCCCCACGAGCACGAGCACAAGACGCAGTGGCTCAGTCTCACTGCGGAACCCGCATTTCTGGCCGTGTTTCTTCAAATGCTCCGGAGCGGGTCGGGGCCGTTCCCACGCCTCAATTCGAGTTTCTTCGCCACAGGCTATGCGGGCCGATTGGCGTTCTCCAGAAAATTCTACGACGCGCTCGGATTCTCGCCCCAGCCCGGTGCCGAAATTGATGAGCCCACGCGCTCGATATTGGCGGGCAGCCTGCAAAAGGCATGCGAAATCGTCATCACCGAATTGGCCGAGTCGCTTCGGAAACGCCATGCCGCCGACAATCTTTGCCTTGCCGGCGGCCTTTTCTTGAATCCCCTTCTTGTCTCCGCTCTCCAGACGAAATCCGGATTTGACGAAATCTTCGTGCAGCCCGCGGCGGGAAATGAAGGCACAGCTCTCGGCGCCGCGTTTCTCGCCCGCCGGGAAAAAACAGGTCACGCGAGAACTGCGCCACTTTCACATTTGTATCTAGGCCCAAGCTATTCGAACGAAGACATCAAAAACGTTCTCGATAATTGCAAAGCGGTCTATCGCTGGCTGGATTCGGACGTGAAAAAAATCGATGAAGCGGTGAAGTTGCTCGTTTCCGGAAAAATTGTCGCTTGGTTCCAGGGCGCGGCCGAATTCGGGCCTCGCGCGCTGGGGAATCGCAGCATGTTCGCGTCCCCTTGGGCTCCGTACGTGAAGGAAAATCTCAATGACTACGTAAAGCACCGCGAACCCTTCCGTCCCTTCGCCCTTTCTGTCCCCGAAGAAGACGCCAACCATTATTTCGAGTTCACGCCTCCGGCGCATTTCATGGCGACGATGGGCCGCCTCCGTCCTGAACACCGCGGCTTGCTTTCCATGCACGCCTTGCCGGGGGATTTGGTTCGCCTCCACGTCGTCGCGCGCCATGCCAACCCAATCTGCTGGAATTTGCTGAAAGGTTTTGGCTCGCAGGCTCCGGCGCCGGTCTTGCTCAATACGTCCTTCAATTTATTCGGCGAACCGCTCGTCCTGTCTCCGCGCGATGCCGTTCGCAGCTATTTCTGCTCGGGTGCCGACGCGCTCGTCATCGGCAGTTTCCTTCTCGCTAAATCCTGATTCCCTTACCGCCCATACCCTCCCAAAATACCCTTTCCGGCTTTGGAACAATATGCGGAATAATTCCCGGCGCGAATGCGGTCCGTCCCCCATTTGACCCGCGATAATTCGGCTCAAACACAAGCCATCCGTCCGTCGCGGCCAAGAGTGGTCGACAAAATGTGTTTGTCCGCTGGTTCTTTTTTGTCTTTTCGTGCATCTCTTAGGAACGCGGCACCGCGCGTACGCGCGGAAATATGTAAAGCGATGGCCTCCGGCGCGGCGACAAGCCAGCATCATAGGGAGTGTGCACGGTTGAAACGGATAGGTTTTTCGGCGCTCGCTCTCGCGGCAATTATTTTTGTTGCCCCAATACAATCAGTGCCTCGTAAGGCAGTCAAGCTCACAGTTTCGCCGTCCCGGACGTTTGAGTTCACATATGTCGTGCACGTTCCTGCTCTTCCGGCAGGCAGCCGCACGATGCGTATCTGGGTTCCTCTGCCGGATACTGGCGTGCACCAGCAAATAACCGGCTTGCACATTGCGAGTCCGATTCCATATCGCATTGCTCGTGAATCACGGTATCGAAACCTTTCTGCATATTTCGATTTCAACCCCAGGCGCGCGAGGGCGCCGTTTGATATCAAACTCACGTTTCGCGCCCGTCGTTACGAGTACAAGGTCGCGCTCCCGTTGGGCGATCCTGCTCCCTCCCCACGCCCGTTTCCTCCGAATGTGGCCCGTTTTCTGCTGCCGGATCACCTTGTACCCATTAACGGCGTGATTGCCGGGCTTTCGCGTGAGCAGACCGCGGGCATTTCCGATCCTCTTGCGAAGGCGCGAAAACTCTACGATTACGTCATCAGCACGATGCACTACGATCACGCCGGAACCGGCTGGGGACGAGGGGACGCGATTTTCGCGTGCACGGCCCGCCATGGAAATTGCACGGATTTCCACTCGTTGTTTATTGGTATGGTTCGCGCCTCCGGAATTCCGGCGCGGTTTGAAATCGGCTTTCCCCTTCCGCTCAATCAGCGCAAGGGGAAAATCAGCGGCTATCACTGCTGGGCGGAATTTTACATACAAGGAACTGGCTGGGTGCCGGTCGACGCTTCCGAAGCGTGGCAAATGCCCGCGAGGCACAATTATTTCTTCGGTGCTCTCGATCAGAGCCGCGTGCGGTTTTCGCGCGGCCGCGATCTTGTTCTAAATCCCCCGCAGGCGGGTGTCCCGCTCAACTATTTTGTTTATCCCTACGCCGAGCTGGATGGAAAGCCATTCGCGCATATCGGTCGCGAGTTTTCTTTTCGCGACTTGACGCCGGAGTCAGGCAGTTCCCCGGCGAAATGATCGAAAGAGGCTATTGGGGAAAGAGCCTCCGTGTCTTCAGTCCAGATGTTTCGAATGTAGGAACGCGCGGACCACAACAGCCGTGTCTTTGTGCTCGCCCACGACTTCGTAATTCATTCGCTGCATATCCTGATCCGAAATTTTGCCAGCCAGCTCCGTCAGTGCCGTGGCGATGGCCGGATGCTGTCGCAAAACTTCATTCCTCACGATAGGCACAGCCTGATAGGGCGGAAAATAATGCTTATCATCATCGAGAACCGTGAAGCCGCCCGTCACCAACTGTCCGTCGGTCGTATTTCCAGCTACGATGTCCACCTGATGGTCGAGTAACGCGCGATACAGCAATCCTAAATCCATGATTCGCGGCGTCCCTGCAAATTTCAGTCCATAGGCTTTCGCCAATCCATCGTATCCGTCAGGGCGCTCCATGAATTCGTACCCAAATCCCGCGCGCCAGGAAGGCGTGTATTTTGCCGCCTCGGAAATCGTGTGAATTCCATA
>Ga0307374_10004066_pt1 | contig 24585 bp, 25 predicted proteins | sample OX3MG_FD_202532 | JGI IMG/M metagenome (GOLD analysis project Ga0307374, IMG submission 202532) | Soil microbial communities from Risofladan, Vaasa, Finland - OX-3 | ecosystem: Environmental > Terrestrial > Soil > Coastal area > Acid sulfate soil | place: Finland: Risofladan, Vaasa | collected... | reverse complement strand
GCGGGGTTGATGGCGCGGCCGACGTCCTGCACGGCCAGATAGCCCGTGGGGCGGACGACGCCCGTGGCGCGGTCGACCACGACGCGGGCGACGTGGACGGCGAAGGCCGGCGAGGACTCCGGGTTGGCGATGCGCCCTTGGCCGTGGAGCGGAGCGTAGGGGCTGCCGAAGCCGACCGTGAGCTTGGCGAGGTCGGCGATGGCGGCACCGGTGCGTGGGTTGCCGCGCACGAAGACGCGGCCGTCCTCGATGACGAGATCGCCGACGGCGGCTTCGAGCCGAGCGGCGGCGAGCTCCAGCAATTGGCGCCGAGCGTCCTCGGCGGCGCGCTCGACCGCCTTGCCCACCGTATAGGTGATCTTGCTGCCGCCGGTCAAGCCGGCGTACGGCGCGCGGTCGGTGTCGCCGGTGACGACGCGAACCTTCGAAGGATCCACGCCGAACGTCTCGGCGGCGATGGTCATGAACGTGGTGTTGGTACCGGTCAGGTCAACCGAGCCCACCTGGATGGTGAGGGTGCCGTCGCTCTCGATGCGGCAGCCGGCGGCCGCGGGCTCGAGGCCGCCCGGCCATCCGCCGGCCGCGACGCCGTAGCCCTCGCCCGCGGCGCGCGCGCGGCCGCGCTCGCGCCAGAGCTCGCTGTCGCGCGCGCGCTCGAGACACTCCATCAGCCCGATGCGCGGCCAGCGGCGGCCGTCGGCACGCTCGTCCCCCTCGACGACGGCGTTGCGCAGGCGCAGCTCGATGGGATCCATCTCCAGCTTGCGCGCCAGCAGATCCATCGCCGACTCCAGCGCGAAGTACGCCTGCGGGGCCCCCGGCCCGCGATAGGCCGACTGCGGAGTCTTGTGCGTGAGAACCTCCGCGGCGACGACGCGCAGGTTCGGGGTGCGGTAGGTGCTGCCGAGCAGAATCGCCCCAATGCCGACGGGCGAGCCGCCGACGGCACCGCTGTCGAAGAGCAGATCGGCGTCGAGGCCCACCAGGGTGCCGTCGTTGCGGGCCCCCAGCTTGACGGCGATGCGGGCCGCCGGCGCCGGCTGCGCAAAGAGAAAGTCCTGGGCGCGGTCGAGGATCAGGCGCACCGGGCGGCCCACCACGCGCGCCGCCTGCGCGGCCAGCGGCTCGACGAGGAAGATCTTGCCGCCGAAGCCGCCGCCCACGGGCAGCGGCACCACGCGCACGAGGCTCTCGGGGAGGTCCAGCGCCTTGGCCGTCTCGGCGCGCAGGAAGAATTGTCCCTGCGTGCAGGCGTGAAGGGTCACGCCGCCGTCGGAGCGCGGCTCGGCGATGCAGCCCTGGGTCTCGATGTAGGCCTGGTGGACGCGGGCAAGGGAGAAGGTGCCCTCGACCACGGCATCGGCGAGGTTCCACGCGGCGTCGATCGAGCCGCGGCGGAAGCGCATGCGCTGGTGCATATTGGCCGGGCGCGGCTCCGAATCGTCCTCCGTGCCAACCGCGGCGCCGTGGGCACCGGCGTCCTCGCTCTCGTGGGCCGAGGGGTCGAGCACCGTGGGCGCCGTGGGCTCGAGGGCCGCCAGCGGGTCGACGACGGCCGCAAGCTCGCGGTACGTGACGTCGACCAGCTCGGCGGCGTCGAGCGCGGTCGCGTCGTCGACGGCCAGAACCATGGCGACGGGCTCGCCGACGTAGTTGACCTCCCCCCGCGCGAGCAAGCGGCGGACGCCCATCTCCTCGTCGGTCAGCACCGCGACCACGCCCGGGAGGAGCCGCGCGGCCGACGCGTCGATGCGCTCGATCCGGGCGTGCGGATACGGACTGAGCACGAGCCGGGCCGAGAGCATGCCGGGGAGGTGCAGGTCGCCGACGAATCTCGTGAGGCCGCGAACTTTGTCGCCGCCTTCGACGCGGCGCTGCGAGCGTCCGATCCAGGTAGTGGAAGTCATAGCCCGCCTGTTACCCCGTCGCCCACGCCGCTCCTTGCCGCATCGTGGATTGACTGGCATGGAGAAGCTGGTATAGTATGAGGGCTGTTTGGCTCCCGGAGGGGGCCCGGCGATTTTACGGCCCTTCGCGGTCGAGACGAAAGGGGGGTTGCATCACCATGGAAATCCGAATCGCTCCCGGCGAGTCCATCGAGTCCGCCCTCCGTCGTTTCAAGAAAGCGACGCAGAAGGCCGGTATCCTCGCCGAGGCTCGCAAGCACGAGCACTACGAGAAGCCCAGCGTGCGAGCCAAGAAGAAGTCCGCCGCCGCGCGCAAGCGCCGCTCGTAGGCCGTCCATGTTGCAGAGCAAGATCGACGCGGACCTGAAGGAGGCCATGAAGGCCCGCGATCAGGTCCGCGTCGACACGTTGCGCATGCTGCGCAGCGCCATCAATTACCGCCGCATCGAGGTAGGGCACGAGCTCTCGGAGGACGAGCAGCTCGAAATCGTGCGCAAACAGGTCAAGCAGCGCAACGATGCCATCACCGAGTACGAGCGTGCGGCGCGCGCCGAGGCCGCCGCCAAGGAGACGCGCGAGCGCGAGATCCTGCAGGCGTTCCTGCCGCGTCAGCTGACCCGCGAGGAGCTGGAGGGCGTGGTGCGCGAGGCGTTGGCCGGATTGCCGCGGCCCTTGGACCGCGGGATGGCGATGAAGGTGGTCATGGCCAAGGTCAAGGGCGTGGCCGACGGCCGGACCGTCGCCGAGATCGTCAACGCCGAGCTCGCGAGGTCCTGATCCGCGCCGCGGCATCCTCGCCCGCCCGCAACTTTTCCGGACCTCCTGGGTAGAAGTGCCCGGGAGGTCCGGTTCTTTGGTGCGTCGCGTCCTGCGTTTGGGGTTCTTCGTCTGCTTGGCGCTCGGTGTGGCGCTGGGCGCGGCGCGCGCCGCGGGACCGGGCGAGGTGGTGGTGGTGCCGATCCACGGCACGATCGATCAAGGAATGGCCCACTTGGTGCAGACCGCCGTGGCCCAAGCCGACACGTCCGGGGCCAAGGCGATCATCCTGGACGTCAACACGCCCGGCGGCCTGGTTGACGCCGCGACCCAGATCCGCGACAGCCTCTTCGCCGCCCGCGTGCCCGTGATCGCATACGTCTCCGAGCGCGCCTGGAGCGCTGGGGCGCTGGTCACGCTGGCCGCGTCGCGCATCGCCATGGCGCCCGGCGCCAGCATCGGAGCCGCCGAGCCGATCCCCACGACGATCAAGACCGTCTCCGCCCTGCGCGCCGAGTTCGAGTCGACCGCGGCGCGCAACGGGCGGGATCCGAAGATCGTGGCGGCCATGGTGGACAAGACGCGTCCGTTCCCGCCCTATAGCCAACCGGGGCAGATCCTGACGCTCACCGCCGACCAAGCGCTCAAGCTGGGCATCGCCAACGAGACGGTCTCGAGCTTCGGTCAGCTGCTCGCCGACGAGCACCTGGCGGGGAGCACCGTGCGCACGGCGCACTACACCTTCGGCGAGCGGTTGGCGCGCTTCGCCACCGACCCGGTGGTCAGCGGCCTGCTGCTCACCATCGGCTTCCTGGGCCTGCTGATCGAGATGCAGACGCTCCACGGGATCGCGGGGCTGATCGGCGTCGTCTCGCTAAGCCTGTTCTTCGGGGCGCACGTGATCGCGGGGTTCTCCAACGAGCTGGTGATCGTGCTGGCCGTGCTGGGCGTGGCCGCGCTCCTGGCGGAGCTGCACGTCTTCCCCGGCCACGGAGTCTTTGGAGCCCTAGGAGCGTTGATGCTGGTGGCCGCGGTCTTCCTGGCGTTCGGCATCGCGTTCATGGGGGCGGCGATCCAGGCGCTGGCGACGGCGATCGTGGCGACGGCGATCCTCTACGTGCTCGCGACGCGAATCTTCCCGCAGAACGCCTTCTACCGGCGCATCGTATTCGTCGGCGAGCAAGGACCGGAGTACATCGCCAGCGCAGACTACCGCGGGTACCTCGGCGCGAACGGCGTAGCTCTCTCCGATCTGCGCCCCAGCGGCGTGGCCGAGATCCTTGGACGGCGCCTGGACGTCCTCACCGAGGGCGAGTTCGTTCCGGCCGGGGCGCCGGTCAACGTGCGGCGGGTCGAGGGCGGCCGCATCTTCGTGGTTCGCATCGGAGCCGACGTAGTGCGCGCAGAGTTGCCGCGGTAGTCGGCTCTCCCTCTCTAGACGGAAAGGACGCTATGGTCGCCATCGGCTTCGGTGGACTCTTGTTGACGCTGGTCATCCTCTTCGGCATCATCGTCTTTCTCTACTACTTCCCGTTCGGGCTCTGGCTGAGCACGGTCGCCGCGGGGGTGCCGCTCTCGATCATCGCGCTGGTGCGGATGCGACTGATCCGCATCCCGCCCGGCGTCATCGTGGCGAACCTCGTGCGTGCCCGCAAGGCGGGCTTGCACATCGACGTCGACCAGCTGCAGTCGCACATCTTGGCGGGCGGCAACGTCGACAAGGTGACGCTGGGCATGATCGCGGCGCAGCGCGCCGGGATCCCTCTGGAGTGGCCGCGCGCCGCGGCGATCGACCTGGCCGGCCGCGACGTGCCCGACGCGGTGCAGACCTTCGTCAACCCGAAGGTCATCGAGACGCCCACGTTCCAAGGCGTGGCGCAGGACGGCATCCAGCTCAACGTCAAGGCGCGCATCACGGTGCGCACGAACCTCGATCGCTACGTCGGCGGCGCCGGCGAGCAGACGGTGGTCGCGCGCGTGGGCGAGGGCGTGGTATCTGCCGTGGGCGCGGCGCAGTCGTACAAAGAGGTGCTGGAGTATCCCGACAAGATCTCCAAGGCCGTGCTGGCCAAGGGGCTCGACGCGGGCACCGCGTTCGAGATCGTCTCGATCGACATCGCTGACGTGGACGTCGGACGCAACGTGGGAGCCGATCTGCAGATCAGCCAGGCCGAGGCCGACCGCCGCATCGGCCAGGCAAAGGCCGCCGAGCGCCAGTACGCCGCGCAGGCGCTGGAGCAAGAGATGCGCGCACGCACGCAAGAGATGCAGGCCAACGTGGTGCAGGCCGAGGCGCAGGTTCCGCTGGCGATCTCGGAGGCGCTGCGCAGCGGGAACATCGGCGTCATGGACTACGTGCGGTACAAGAACCTGCTGGCGGACACGGAGATGCGCGGCAACATCGCGCAGAGCGCCCAAGGGAAAGGCGAGCAGCAGTCCGGCCAGCAGTCTCCGCAGCCGCCGGCCGGACCGCAGCCGAGCTAGCAGGGTGCGGAAGAACCCCTGCGCTGATCGCTAGGAGCGTTTCCGCCAGCAGACCGAGGAACGAGGAGGGAGCGTAGCCCCAGCGCTACGTGACCGACACAGTGACAATGGGATGCGGCGGAAACGCCCTTGCCCCAAGGGTTTGGAGCCCAAGGACCCATCTGCGTCGTCGCCGGCTCGGTCGCAGACCGCAGCGGGTATGCTCCCTCGCCGTCTCCTTGCATCTGGGCCCTTGGGCTCCAAACGATCGGCACACGGGTTTTTCCGCACCCTGCTAGGGGTCGCGCGTGTCCGAGACGCGCGTGAAATCGACGACGGTCTGAATCGTGTCGCTCGACGAAGCGCTCGCGCGCTGCTGAAGCGTGGTGAGCTCCCCGGCGAGCGGCACGAGGCGGCTGGGCTCGTAGGTGACCCAGCCCGACGTGTCGGCGTTCATGCCGAGAGCGGCCTTGACCGTGATCGCGCGAGCCTCGCTCAGCTTGACGACCGCGCCGTCGATGTTGCTCACCGCGTAGGTCGTCTTCACGCCCACGGTCTTACCGTCGTACTTGGCGACCCACGAGCCGCCCTTCACGAGATCGTCGGCGGGGGCGAAGCGTGGGGCGAAGAAGGGCAGGAGCTCGCGCGAGCACGGGCTGATGGTCTGGCTTCCGAAGTTGACCGAGCCGTCGGGGGCGACGTTGCCGAGGAAGGTGTACGTCTGCCCGCTGTGCTTCCACGCCTCGACGAGCTTGATGCCCAGCGTGCCTTTGCCCACCGCCATGACGTCGACCGTGATGGTACCGTCGTCGCCGGTGGTGTGGCCGTACGAATCGGGCGGAATGGCGCCGAAGTGCTCTTGGGAGAGCGACTCGCGCCGCGTGAACGACGCGTGATAGACGACCTCGCGCAGCGGCTTGGCGTTCACGACCGCGGCGGGGAGCGGCGTTGGCGTGGGCACGACCGACGTCGTCATAATCAGCAAGAACGGCATAAGCATAAGGCGTACGACTCCCTAAAGCGTTGGAGAGGTAACGCGGAGCGTTTCGCTTCGCGGCAACGCCAACCTTGCCGCCGCGTGACTCGGCCACCAGGACGCGGTGGCGAAAGCGGGAAACCCTGCGGCGATGTATTGCCCGTTCTGCGGCTCTCCGCACGTCGAGCTGATCCCGAAGTTCACGGTCGCGCGCGATACCCCGGAGACGGGTCCGCCGCGGTACGCCGCGATCGACGTGGAGTGTGCCGCCGAGGGGCGCCGCTACACGTTCCGGCTCGAGGGACGGTACCGTCCCGAGTGGATGGGGACTCGTTACCAGCCGTTCGAGTGGTCGGGGGAGCGCCGCGAAGGCCCTGAGATCGCCGCCGCGTTTCACAAGTGGGACCGCGAAGTCTGATCGTCCTCGTGCCGTGTGCCTTGTGGGGCGGCACGTGGGTGGCGGTGAAGGTGGCTCAGGCCGCGGGCTTGGGCCCGTTGTGGTTCGCGGCGCTCCGTTCGCTGCCGGCGGGCGTGATTCTGGCCGCGCTGGCGGCGCTGGCCGGGCGCTTTCGCCTGCCCGACCGCGAGGATCTCCCCGCGCTGGCGGCGATGGCGGTGACCACCGCGCTGTTCTTCGGCCTGACGTTCCTGGGGGCGCAGCGCCTCTCCGGGGCGCTGAGCTCCTTGCTGGCCAACTCCTCGCCGCTCTTCGCCGTGGCGCTGGCGGCGCTGATCGATCACGAGCCCGTCGACGCGCTTGCCGTGGGCGGCGTGGTGTTGGGCGCGGTGGGCGTGGTGATCATCGCCTTGCCGGCCTTGGCCGGCGCCCCCGGCGACCTGGTGGCGATGGGAACGATGCTGCTGGGAGCCCTGGCGCTCTCGTTCAACGTGATCGCCATGAAGCGCGCCAGCCACCTGGAGCCGATGGTCGCCAACGCCGCGCAGATGTTGGGTGCGGGGGTGATCCTGGGGGTCGTGGCGCTGGCGTCGCACGAGGTGCTTCCCCTGCGGCCGGACCTTGCCACGGTGGGCGCCGTCGCCTACGTCTCGTTGCTGGGAACGGCGTTCGCGTACGTGCTGTGGAGCCGCGCGCTGGTGCTGCTCTCCGTGTCGACGGCGAGCGCGATGCTCTTCTTCGTTCCGGTGTTCGGCCACGTCTGGTCGTGGGTCTTTCTCCACGAGCCGGTGGTGCCGAGCGAGGTGCTGGGCGCCGCGATCGCGGTGGCCGGGATTGGTCTGGCCGCAGCCGGTGCGGCACGCGCCGGCGTAACACCCCCGCTGGAGCCGGAGTAGAGGGGAGCAATGGACGACCCGATCTCGACCGTCATCGCCTTTGCCGGCGAGCTTGCCTCGCAGGCGCGCCGCGGTACCGTAGACCCGGTGCTCATGGACCGCACCAAGCAGGCCACGCGCGCCCTCTACGATGCGCTGGAGGAGCTGCCTCCCCCGATGCGCCGGCGGGCCCAGCGCATCGTGCAGGATGCCGCGGCCATCATCGCCGCCGTGGAGCGCCGCTTCGGCCCGCCCCCCGCACCGAGGCGGCCGCCCGAGCAGGCGGCGCAGCCGGTTCCCGCGCAAACGCCGCAGGCGCCTCCGCCGCCGCCCCCGGCCGCCAAGCCCGCTCCGGCACCGCCAGCCGAGGCCGCTGCCCCCGCGCCGCCGGGCTTCGCGGTCGATGCCGCGGCCGTTCGCGACGGGATCATCTGGGCCGCGATCGTGGGGCCGCCAAGGTCTCTGGAGCCCTGAGCGGTGGAACCAAGGGCCGTGGCGAATACATGCTAGTAGCATATGGCCGACGTCAAAGGCGCCCGCACGTTCGACCTGGAGGGGTTGGGTGACCACCTGCGCTTCTTCGGGCAGTTCGACCGCAACCTGACCGCCTTGGAGGCGGCCATTCCCGTGACCCTCCGGGTGGAGGGGAACCAGATCGAGATCTCCGGCGAGATCGCCGCCGTGCGCCGCGCCGAGCGCGCGCTGGGCGCGATGCTCGCCGCCGCGCGCTCGGGCAAGCTGTTGACCCCGGACGACGTGAAGCTGGCGGCCGACCTGGGAGCGGACGAGGAGCCGCGCGCGTCCGGCATTCCCGCCACGCTGTACGTAACCCACCGCGGCCATGAGGTTCGTCCGCGCACGCGGGGCCAACGCCGCTACGTGGAGGAGATCGACGCCAAGACCCTGACGTTCGGCATCGGTCCGGCGGGCACGGGCAAGACGTTTCTGGCGATCGTGATGGCCGTGCGCGCGCTGCGCCGGCACGCCGTCTCGCGGATCGTGCTCTCGCGCCCGGCGGTGGAGGCCGGCGAGAAGCTGGGCTTTCTGCCCGGAGATCTGGCGGCGAAGGTCGACCCCTATCTGCGGCCGCTCTTCGATGCCCTGGGCGAGCTGATCGATGCGAGCGTGGTGCAAAAGTACGTGGAGCGGGGCGTGATCGAGGTGGCCCCGCTGGCGTACATGCGTGGTCGGACGCTCTCGGACGCCTTCGTGATCCTCGACGAAGCGCAGAACGTCACGCACGAGCAGTTGAAGATGTTTCTGACGCGCCTGGGCAATGGGAGCCGCATGGTGGTCACCGGCGACGCGACGCAGATCGACCTGCCGCGCGGGACGCGTTCGGGACTGCTGGAGGCCGAGCGCCTGTTCAAAGGCATTCCGGACGTGGCCCTCGTACAGTTGGACGAGGGCGACGTGGTCCGTCACCCACTGGTGAGCCGCATCGTAGAGGCCTATCGCCGCGACGATCTCGCCACAGAGTAAAGGGGCGGATGTCGGCAGTGCAAACCGGCGCGAGCGCGCCCGAACCTTCGAAGCCCCGGATGTTCCGCGGACGCGGCCTGGCGGACCGCATCGGCAGCCTCCTGCGCCGCCGGCCCCTGCCCACGCTCTCCCTGCCGGGCCAGTGGGTGCTGGCGTGCGTCCTGCTGTGGACCGCCTTCTTCGGCGTGCTCGCCGCGGGCTACGTGCCGTCGGCGGTGCCCTTGCGCGTGGGCGACATCGCACCCACCGACATCGTGGCTCCGGCCAACCTGGACTACGTGGATCAACAGGCCACGGAGGAGGCGCGCAAGCGTTCCGCCGGCATGGTGCCGCCCGTCTACCGCGTTGACTCCGACGCCCAAGTTCGCCTGACCGCCGCGGGGAGCCGGCTGTTCGCGCTGCTGGCCGACGGCTCGCCCAGCGCGCGCGCCCGTATGGACGCGGTGGGCGTGGACGACCCGACGGCGGCGCAGTGGACCACACTGTCGCCGGAGACCCGCAACGCGGTGCAGGCCGACGTGCTGACGGCCGTGGCCCAGCGCGAGGCGCTGGGCGTGGGCATCAACGACAGCGACCTCTCGGCCGCGCGATCGAAGGTGGCCGACGCCATCGCCGACCTCAAGCTCGATCCCGTGGCCCAGCGCGTGGCGACCGTGCTCTCCGGGGCGCTGGTCTTCCGCGACGTCTCCGTGGACTTGGGAGCCACCTACGAGGCGCAGCGCAGCGCCATGGCCGCGGTGGCGCCCGTGCGCATCACGTTGACCAAGGGAGCGACGATCGTCCACAAGGGCGATCTGGTGACCCCCGGACAGGTGGAGACCCTGCGCGCCGCGGGCATCACGCGCCCGGCCTTGGATTGGGCGCGGCTGATGGCGTATGCCGTGCTGGGACTCGTGCTCCTGGCTTTGCTCGCCGTGCCGGCGTACGTCTTTGCGCGCGCGATGCTGCGGAATCCGCGGCTGCTCTGGCTCTCCGTCTCGCTGACGATCGTCGGCGTGGTGTTCGCCAAGGTGGTCCCGCCGGCAATCGTCATCGGCGGCACGGACGTGGTGAGCGTGGCGCTGGTTCCCGCATCGGCGGTGGGGATGCTGCTGGCGATCCTGGCCGGGGTGCCGGCGGCCGTCTACGCGGTGCTGGTGATCTCGTTCGCCAGCGGCCTGGCCAACCCGCAGAGCTATCCGTTCGCGCTGGCGCTCTTCGCCATGGGCTTGGCGGGGACGCTGAGCGCGGGGGCGCTGACCCGCCGCAGCGATCTCTTGCGCGCGGGGTGGATCGCTGGCGGCGTGGCTGCCGTGATCTTCGCGACGTCGGACATCCTGCGGGGGGCGAGCGTGTGGACCTCGCTGCTCGACGCCGCCGTCTCGCTGCTGGCGGGTTTAGCCAGCGCGATCGAGACGGTGGGGCTGTTGCCGCTGCTGGAGCACACGTTCCACCTCTGCTCGCCGCTGCGCCTGATCGAGCTCTCCAACACCGGCGAGTCGCTGCTGCAGCGCCTGCTGATCGAGGCCCCGGGCACCTACGTGCACTCGATCACCGTGGGCTATCTGGCCGAGGCCGCGGCGCGCGCGGTGGGGGCCGATCCGCTGCTCGCGCGCGTGGGGGCCTATTACCACGACATCGGCAAGATGAAGCGCGCACAGTATTTTGTGGAGAACCAGGGCGGAGGACCGAATCCGCACGACACCCTCTCGCCCTCGCTCTCGTCGCTGATCATCATCGCGCACGTGGAAGACGGCGTGAAGAGCGCCCGCGAGCACCGCCTGCCGGAGAACGTGGTGGACATCGTTCAGCAGCACCACGGAACCTCACTGGTCTCGTTCATGTACTGCAAGGCGCAGGAAGAGGGCAGCGACAAGTTCACTCCGCTGCCCGACGACTTTCGCTACCCCGGGCCCAAGCCGCAGACGAGGGAGGCGGCGCTGGTGATGATCTGCGACGGCGTGGAGGCCAGCGTGCGCTCGATCAAGCAGCCCACGCCGCAAAAGATCGAGGCGCAAGTGCGGCGCATTCTCGACCAGCTCTTGCACCGCGGCGAGTTGGACGAGTGCGACCTGACGCTGCGCGATCTGCACGCCATCGAGAAGGCCTGCATTCAAGTGCTCTTCGGGATCCACCACCAGCGCATCGAGTATCCCTCGCTGCCGGGCTCCAGAAACGGGCGCGACCCGGTCCGCCTGCCGCTGGAGCGGCGCCGGATCCGGGGGTAGGGCGCCCCGTGCGGGCCACCTCGTGGGAACGCTATAGCCGCCACCTGCTGATGCCCGAAGTGGGCTTGGCGGGACAGCGGCGCCTGGGGGAGTCCAGCGTGCTCTGCATCGGCGCCGGCGGCCTGGGCTCGCCGGTTGCCCTCTACCTGGCGGCGGCCGGCGTGGGAAAGCTCGGCATCGTGGACGACGACGTGGTGGACCGCTCGAACTTGCAGCGTCAAGTGCTCTTCGGCGAGTCGACCCTGGGCGTCCCCAAAGCCCGCGCTGCCGCCGGCCGGCTGCGAGACCTCAACCCCGAGGTGGAGGTGGAGGCGATCGAGGGCGTTTTCGACCGCGAGCGCGCGCCGGAGCTGGTGGGGCGCTACGACCTGGTGGTGGACGGCACCGACAACTTCCCGACGCGCTATCTGGTCAACGACGCCTGCGTGCTGGCGAAAAAGCCGTACGTCTACGGCTCGATCTTCCGCTTCGACGGCCAAGTGAGCGTCTTTGGCGCTCGCGAGCCCGAGCGCGGCCCGTGCTACCGCTGCATCTTTCCCGTACCGCCCCCGCCGGGGAGCGTGCCAAGCTGCGCCGAGGGCGGCGTTCTGGGGGTTCTGCCGGGGCTGGTGGGCACGCTGCAGGCGCAACAGGCGCTGCTGCTGCTGCTGGAGGTGGGCACGCCGCTGATCGGGCGGCTGCTGTTGGTGGACGCGCTGGATACGCGCATGCGCGAGATGCGCGTGGAGCGCGACCCGCGCTGCCCGGTTTGCGGTGACGCCCCGACGATCACGGCGCTGGGCGACTACGAGCGCTTCTGCGGGATCGAGGCTCGCCCCGAGCGCGATCCGGGCTTTCTGGAAGACTACGGCATCGGCGCGCGCGACCTGGCGGCGCAGTTGGCCGGGGACCGGCCGCCGCGCCTGCTGGACGTGCGCGAGCCGCGCGAAGTCGAGGCCGGTGTCTTCCCCGGCGCGCGGCACGTGCCGTTCTCCGAGCTGCCCGGGCGTCTGCACGAGCTGGACACCGCGCAGGACGTGGTGGTCGTGTGCCGCTTGGCCGCGCGCAGCGCCGCCGCCGTGCAACTGCTGCTCGACCACGGATTCCGCAAGATCCGCTTTCTGGACGGCGGGCTCTACCGCTGGCAGCGCGAGGTCGATCCGGAGTTCCCGCTCTATTGAAGCGCCGGCGGCGATGATCTATCTCTCCAACCACACGCGCGGCGGCGGGGTGGACGCAACGCACGTGCGCCGGACGGTGCGCGCGCTTCTCGCGGCGCTCGGCGAGACGGGCTCCAGCGTCTCCATCACGTTCGTCCGCGATCCCGAGATGCGGGCGCTCAACCGCGAGCACCGCGGCAAGGACCGCGCCACCGACGTGCTCTCGTTCTCGCTGGTGGAGGGTGAGTCGGCACCGGCCGCGGGCGAACGGATGCTGGGGGACGTGGTGATCAGCGTGGACGCCGCGCGGCGGCAGGCGGACGAATACGACGCACCCGTGGCGCGCGAGATCGAGCGCCTGTTGGTCCACAGCCTGCTTCATCTGCTGGGACACGATCACCTGGAGGCCGAGGAGCGCGCCCGCATGGTGGCCGAGGAGCGGCGGCTGGCCGCGGCGATCGGGATGCCGTGGGCCTACGAGCCCGGCGAGGAAGGACAGCCGTGAGCCCCGCGGAGCGCGAGCGGAAGCCCGAGCCGGAGCGCGAGCGCGCGCACCGGCGGCGCAGCGGGCCCAACCGGCTGATCGCCTCTCTCAACTACGCCTTCCACGGCATCGTCTACGCGGCGAAATCGCAGCCGAACATGCGCCTGCACCTCTTCGCCGCGGCGTTCGTGCTGGTGGCGACGCTCTTCTTGCACCTGCAGCGCGTCTACGTGGTGGTGATCGTGCTGCTGGTGGGCAGCGTGCTGGCGCTCGAGCTGGTGAACACCGCGATCGAGGCGATCGTGGACCTGCTCACGCTCTCGCACCATCCCCTGGCCAAAGTCGCCAAGGATGCCGCGGCCGGAGCGGTGCTGACGATGGCGATCACCGCCGTGGTGGTGGGCTACCTGGTGTTCTACGAGGCGATCGAGAGCGGCGGCTCAACCGTGTACCTGCAGCTGCGCTCCGTCTCGCTGAGCGTGGTCTTCGTGGCGATGCTGGTGACCATCGCGGTGACGATCCTGCTGAAAGTCTACGTGGGGCGGGGGACGCCGCTGCGAGGCGGCGCGGTCAGCGGCCATGCGGCCATCGCGTTCGTTGCCGCGTGGTTCATCTTCGTGCTGAGCTCGAGCCCGCTGGTGGGAACCCTGGGCTTCGTGCTGGCGCTCATGGTGGCGCAGAGCCGGGTGGAAGGCGGGATCCACACGGTGCTGGAGGTGCTCTACGGAACGGCCCTGGGCGCCGTGGTGGCCATGGCGCTCTTCTTGATTCTGCGTCTGGGCGGCATGCTGCCGTAATGGAGCGGGCACGATGGTTACAGGAGCGCCATGCAGGAGCTTAGTCCGACAGGCTCCTATAGTATCCACGATTTGAAGAGCGACAGTACGCGGGGGGCTTCGGCCTCCCGATACGCAGGAGGCAAGCGGTGAGCGGCGCCTCATTCAACGCAGAGGTCGCCGGAGTCGTCCTCCTGGTCCTCCTCGCGATGTTCTTCGCGGCCACCGAGGCGGCTCTGGTGAGCGTCTCGCGCGTGCAGGCACGCTCGATGCTGGAGCGCCGGCTCAGCGGCGCGCGCGAGGTCCTGCGGCTGATCGAGGATCGCAACCGCTTCCTGACGACCGTGCTGGTGGGCAACACCATCGTGCTGTTGGCCGCCGACTCGCTGGCCACGGCCATCTTCATTCAGCGCGAGGTTCCGCACGCGGCCTTGTGGTCGACGGCGGCGATGACGGTACTGCTGCTGACCTTCGGGGAGATCATCCCCAAGACGGTCGCGGTCGGCAACGCCGAGATCTGGGCACGGCGTCTGGCGCCGTGGCTGGAGCGCGTCGCCGTGGTGATGGCGCCGGTGAACGCCCTCTTCCTGCTGCTGACCAACGCCATCTTGCGCGTCTTCGGCGGTCATCCCAACCTGCGCGGGCCATTCGTGACCGAGGAGGACATCCGCACCCTGGTCAACGTGGGCGCGGAGCAGAAGGTGCTCGAGGAGCGAGAGCGCGAGATGATCCACTCGATCATCCAGTTCGGCGACACCATCGTGCGCGAGGTGATGACGCCGCGTCCCGACATCGTGGCCGTGGAGCGCTCGATGCTGGCGACGCGTGCGCTGGAGCTGGTGATCAAGGAAGGCTACTCGAAGATCCCGGTCTACGAGGAGACCATCGACAACGTCGTCGGCGTGGTGCACGATCGCGAGCTGCTGATCGCGCTGGCCAACGGGACGCTGGCGCACGTGCCGCTGGCCTCGCTGATGCGAGGCGTGGAGTTCGTGCCGGAGAACAAGCGCGTGAGCGAGATGCTGCGCGAGATGCAGCGCGGCAAGTACTCGCTGGCCATCGTGGTGGACGAGTACGGCGGAACGGCGGGTCTGGTGACGCTGGAGGATCTGCTGGAGGAGATCGTCGGTGAGATCCGCGACGAGCACGACGAGATCGAAGAGGAGCCCATCCGCCGCATCAGCGATCACGAGGCGGTCGTGGAAGCGGCGACCAACGTGGAGGACGTCAACGCCGAGCTGGACATCGAGCTGCCCACAGAGGAGTTCGAGACGATCGGCGGATTGACCGTTGGACTCTTCGGCCGCCTGCCGAAAGTGGGCGAGGAGGTCGAGGCGGGCGATCACGTGCGCTTGAAGGTGGAGCGCACGCGGGGGCGGCGCATCCTGGCCGTGCGCGTGCTGCACGGCGGAACCTCCGAGAACGAGGAGGACGAGGGGTGAGCGGGGCCGCCGAGCTGCTGGCGGCGGCGCGCGCCGTGCGCCAGCGCGCCTACGCGCCGTACTCGTCGTTTCCCGTGGGCGCGGCGGTCGAGGACGATCGCGGGCGCGTCTACGTGGGCTGCAACGTGGAGAACGCCTCGTCGCCCGCGGGACTCTGCGCCGAGCGCGCGGCGGTGGCGGCGGCGGTAGCCGACGGCGCGCGCGGCCTGCGCGCGGTGGCCGTGGCCGGCTCGTCGCAGGGGCCGACGATGCCGTGCGGCATCTGCCGCCAAGTGCTGGTGGAGTTCGGGGATCCCGTGATTTTCGCCGGCGGCTTGGACGGCCGGGTGCACGAGAGCCGCGCCGGCGCGCTGCTGCCCGAACGCTTTGACGCCCGCACGCTCCAAGACCGATGACGCAGCCGCGCGCCTATCGCGCGTACGCCATCGTTCTGCGCGGCCGCAATCTCGGAGAGGCCGACCGCATCCTCACGCTGCTGACGCTGGAGCGCGGGAAGCTCGATGCGGTGGCCAAAGGCGTGCGGCGGGGGACCTCGCGCCTCTCGGGGCGCCTGGAGCTGCTCTCGGAGGTGGACGCCTCGTTCCACCGCGGGCGCTCGCTGGATGTGATCACCGGTGCCGACCCCGTGCGCCAGTTCTGGCAGCGCTTGGTGGCGCCGGAGGCGTTCGCCACGGCGAGCCTGGTGGCCGAGCTGGTGGACGCGTTCTGCGAGCCGGATCTCCCGCTGCCGTCGATCTATCAACTCGTCCGCGATGCGACGGCGGCGATCGCGCGGGCCGACGATCCGCGCCGCCTGGTGCCTCGCTTCGAGCTGCGTCTGCTGGAGGAGCTGGGGCTGGGCATTCCGCTGGACCGGTGCATCCACTGCCAGGCGGAGCTGACGCAGGGGGCGCTGGTGGATCTGGCCGCCGGGGCGCTCTCGTGCGCGAGTTGCCTGCGCGACGACGGGAACCTGGTGCTCGACGTCGACGACGTGGGGGCGCTGCAGCGGCTGGGAGCGCCGCGCGGGCAGGGGGCGTCGCTGGCAGCGAGCGCGAAGGTCGCGCGCGCCGTGGAAGCACTCATCACTCATCATCTCGGCAAGCGCGCGCGCTCGATGGCTGCGCTGGACGCGCTGACGCAGGGCTAGCGCGATGGCGATTCTTGCGATCGACTTCGGGGAGCGGCGCATCGGCCTAGCGGCGAGCGACCCCTCGGACACCATGGCGTTCCCGCTGCAGACGCTCGAGCGGACGAACCGCGAGGACGACGCGCGGCGCATCGCCGAGGCGGCGCGCGAGCGGGGGATTCGCGACGTGGTGATCGGCATGCCGCTGACCCTGCGCGGCGAGCGGGGTCCCGCCGCGCAGAAGGTGGAGGCCTTCGCGGAGCTGGTGCGGTCGGCGCTCCCCGAGGCCGCGATCCACTTCGTGGACGAGCGCATGACGACGGCGGAGGTGACCAAGACGCTGATCGCGGCGGACGTCTCGCGCAAGCAGCGTAAGCGCGTGGTCGACGGGATGGCGGCGGCGCTCATCCTGCAGACGTACCTGGCGCGCGCGAAGCGGCCGTGACGCCGCTGCCCCTGACGAGACGCCGGGCGGCGCTCGCGGCTGCCGGGGCGCTCGCCGGCGCCTGCGCGATCGCCGCGCTGACGTGGGTCGTGCTGGCGTTCGTCGCGGCGCCGTGGCCGCAGCGCCGGACCACGGTGGTGATTCCCGAAGGCAGCAGCGTGAGCGCGATCGCGCGCCAGCTGCACGACGAAGGCGTGCTGGCGCACGGGACCGTCTTTCGCCTGCTGGTGCGCGCGCGGGGAGCGGGACGTCTGCTGCACGCCGGGGAGTACGTCTTCGCGCCGCACCAGTCGGCAAACGCCGTTCTCGATCGGCTGGTGGCCGGCGGCGCGGCTCCTTACGCGCGGGTTACGATCCCCGAAGGGTTCACCGCCGTGCAGATCGCGCGGCGCATGGCTGACGCCGGGCTCGGCGACGCGCAGACCTACGAGCGGATCTTCCTGCACACGCCGCTGCTCATCGACGGCCAGCGCACGGTGAACATGGAGGGCTTCCTCTTTCCCGACACCTATGACTTCGACCGCAAGGCGACGCCGATGGAGAACGCGCGCAGGATGGTGGCGGAGTTCGAGAGCAAGCTGCCGCCGGACGCGGTGGAGCGCGCGCGCAAGCTGGGCATGACGATCCCGCAGGTGGTGACCATTGCGTCGCTCGTGGAGCGCGAGGCGAAGGTCGACGGCGAGCGGCCCCTGATGGCGGGCATCTACTACCACCGCTTGCGCATCGGGATGCCCCTCGAGGTCGACGCGACCATCGAATACGCTCTGCCGAGCCACCGCGCGGTGATCACGGGGCGCGACCTGGCGCTCGACTCGCCGTACAACACGTACCGCCGCATGGGGCTGCCGCCCACGCCGATCGCGAATCCCGGGCTCGCGAGCCTGCGCGCGGCCTTCGAGCCGGAGGCCTCGCCGTATCTCTATTACGTCTACCGCGGCGGGGGGCGGCATGCGTTCGCCAAGACCTACGCCGAGCAGCAGGCCAACATCGCGCGCTACCTCAAGTAGGCCCGGCAAGTGGCCCCCGCGGCGGCAGCCGCGCCGGGTAGGAGGGTCGCCGCCGGTCCCGGAACATGGCCCAGCCGCGGCCCCGTCCCGCCCAGGCGGGGCGAGGGCTCGTCGTCGACGGAGGACATGACCATTACTGACAACGGACAGCCCCAAGCGGGGAAGCTCGAGCTCGAGGATGTCCTGCTGGTGGAGACCGAGGACGACCGGCGGCTGGAGTACGAGGTCGTCGGCCTCCTCGAAGACGAGGAGAGCCGCGAGTCATACGCGATCTGCTACAACAAGGCCAACGACGAGTTCATCGTCACCGACGAGATGGGCACGATTCTCGAGGATGAGGAGCTGGCGCAGGAGGTGCTCGATCACTTTCTGACCCTCGCCGAGGAGTCGGCGGAGGACGGCGACTAGGCGCGCGCGCAGCCGTGCCGGCGCGAATTCTCTTTCTCTCCGCCAGCGTAGGCGTCGGTCACACGGCCGCGGCCGCCGCCGTGCGCGCCGCCCTCGACGAGCGGTATCCCGGCGAGTTCGAGTGTGAGATCGTCGACTCGTACAAGTACGCGGCGTCGATCTTCTCGAAGCTCGTCTCCAACGGCTACATCGGGATGGTGAAGACCATTCCGCAGCTCTACCGGTACATCTACGACCAGGCCGAGCGCGCAACCAAGGTCGGCAGCTTCAAGACGTGGGTCAACCAGTTCACCGCCGCCAAGCTGCGCACGATGGTCGAGCGTTCGCGGGCGGACGTGGTCGTCTGCACGCATGCCTTTCCGTGCGGCGTGATGGCGGAGTACAAGCGTCAGTTCGGCGAGGAGGTTCCGGTGATGGGGATCGTCACCGACTTCGCGCTCCATCCGTTCTGGATCTACCGCAACATAGACGCCTACTGCGTGGCCACCGCGGAGATGCGCACGGCGCTGGCGGCGCGCGGCGTGGCCCCCGAGCGCATCCACGTGTCGGGCATTCCCGTCAACCCGAGCTTCGCGCTGGGCGGTGATCGGGCGGAGCTGCGCCGTTCCCTCGGCCTGCCGGTCGACCGCTCGCTGGTGCTGATCATGGGCGGGGGGCTCGGCATAGGTCCCGTCGACAAGATGATGCGGGCTCTCGAGGGGATCGAGACGCCGCTGACGGCGGTGGTGATCGTGGGAAAGAACGCGCCGCTGGAGCGGCGGCTGCGCGATCTGGCGGAGACGCTGGAGTATCCGCTGCGCGTGGTCGGCTTTGTGGACAACGTCTACGACTACATGCACGCCGCCGACGTCCTGCTCACCAAGCCCGGCGGCCTCACCACCTCGGAGGCGTTGAGCGCGGAGCTGCCGATGGTGCTCGTCAAGCCGCTGCCGGGGCAAGAGGAGCGCAACACGCGCTTCCTCCTCGAACGTCGCGCGGCGGTCCGCGTGGCCAGCCTGCGCTCATTGCCGCAGGTGGTGGGCGCACTGCTGGACGACCCGGCACGCTTGGCGACGATGCGCCGGCGCATGTCATCGCTGCGCAAGCCGCTCGCGGCGCTGGAGGCGGCGGACGTGGTAGCCGAGCTGGCCCGGCGGCGCCGCGCGGGCGCGGCAAGCGGGGCGAAGGAGAACGGGCTGGCGGGGTGAACCTTGGTGCCTGGCCCGCCGCGCGCACGCGCGCCCGCGTTCGTCGTGCGTGGGGAATGCCTGGAGAGATGGCCGAGCGGCTGAAGGCAACGGTTTGCTAAACCGTCCTACGGGGTCAACTCGTAGCGAGGGTTCGAATCCCTCTCTCTCCGCCAACTCGTACGACCGTGGGGCGGTGTCTGCATGCAGGCGCCGTTCCGCGATCGGCCAGGGGGGCTTGACGGCTCAAGCGTTCTTTGGCAACATATAGCGGTTGCGCTCGTAGCTCAGCTGGATAGAGCACCAGGCTACGAACTTGGGGGTCGGGAGTTCGAATCTCTCCGAGCGCGCCATCTGAATGGGACGACGCCGGCGCATGCGCCGGCGTCGCCGTTCGAGCGGCGAGGCAAGCGGGCTTCGTTGACGCCTAACCTAAGGGTTAGGTATACTAGGTCGGCGAAGGCATCCGCAGGCGCCAGGTCGTTCGAGATGGCTCGGTAGCTCAGCGGTAGAGCAGGGGACTCATAAGCCCTTGGTCGCAGGTTCAAATCCTGCCCGAGTCACCAAATCACCGACGGGCGAGGCGACTCGCCCGTCGCCCTGTTCCAAGACGGTCCGACCGCTGAAGATGCTGCCCGGGCCAAGCGGCGCGGAATCATGTGAGGCGAAGGAGCCTCCGCGAGCGGAGCCAACGACGCGACCGGAGGAGAATCGAGAGCATGTCAACGATACCTTGCGACTTTTGCCCGCATCCGGTCGATCGCGGCCAGATGGAGGAGATCGAGATCGCCCACTACGTCCCGGACTCGTCCGGAGACGACCTCGCGTATGCGCGGACCTATTTCTTCGGACACCCGGACTGCGTTCGCAAGTTCTATCGTGGGCTGATCGACCATAAGCTGGACCTCTTCAAGCATATCCCGACGAGCGCCCCGGACGAGAACGCGTAGACCAAAGAGGTAATCCGGCCTCCGGGGAAAATCTCCAACACCCTGCGCGCCCGTGGCGCAATTGGATAGCGCGTCGCCCTCCGAAGGCGAAGGCTGGTGGTTCGAGCCCACTCGGGCGCACGTATATTGTATGGAGAGTGACGAACGGTACCTGCGCCGCGCGATGCAGCTGGCCGAGGAGGCCCGCCGCGCGGGCGAGGTTCCGGTCGGAGCGCTCTTGGTGATCGACGGCGAAGTCGTCGAGGCGTGGAACGTCAAGGAGACGACGCCCGACCCGACGGCGCACGCTGAGATGATGGTGATCCGCAAGGCGGCGCACCACCTGGGTCGGTGGAGGCTGACGGGCGGGACGCTCTACGTTACCAAGGAGCCGTGCGTCATGTGCGCCGGCGCCATCGTGGCGGCGCGGATCGGCCGGGTCGTGTTCGGCTGCTTCGACCCGAAGGGCGGAGCGGCTGGATCGGTGGTCGACCTGCTGAGGGATCCTCGGCTGAACCATCGCGTGCAGGTCGAGGGCGGGTTGCTGGAGAGCGAGACGGCGGCACAACTGCGGTCGTTTTTCGTGGAGCAGCGGCAAGCGGAGGTGAGCGAGGACTAGAAAGTTGCCGATCGGAACCTTCATAAGGATCAGGGGTCCCCGCGAGCGCAGCGAGTAGGGTTTGGAACCCGAGGCGGGTGCCTCGGAACCTTCAAAGGATCAGGGGTCCCCGCGAGCGCAGCGAGTAGGGTTTGGAACCCGAGGCGGGTGCCTCGGAACCTTCAAAGGATCAGGGGTCCCCGCGAGCGCAGCGAGTAGGGTTTGGAACCCGAGGCGAGTGCCTCGGAACCTTCAAAGGATCAGGGGTCCCCGCGAGCGCAGCGAGTAGGGTTTGGAACCCGAGGCGAGTGCCTCGGAACCTTCAAAGGATCAGGGGTCCCCGCGAGCGCAGCGAGTGGGGTATGGAGAGGTGGTCGAGTGGTTGAAGGCACTCGCCTCGAAAGCGAGCAGACGTGATGAGCGTCTCGTGGGTTCGAATCCCACCCTCTCCGCCAACTCGAGAAGGGCACCCGTAACGGTGCCCTTCTCCGTTCTCGTCGTGGGCGCGCTTACTTCAGTCCAACGCTAAGGCGTGCGAGCCGGCCTTGGCGGACCGCGACTTTCGCAGCACCAGCACCAGGGGCAGGCAGAAGAAGAAGACCGTTGCGGTGAAGCGGAAGAGATCGTCGTACGAGATCGCGAGCGCGTTCGTGAAGACGGTGTTCGAGAGCTCGAGGAGCGCCAGACGCTGGGCTTCGAAGAAGGTGTGGCCCTGCGCCATGAGCGCATGCGTCGTGCTCTCGAGATTCTGCTGCACGGCGGGGCTGTGGAGCGTGACGCCGCTCGAGAGCGTCTGGTAGACGGACGTCTGCTCCCGCGAGAGGATCGTCGTGAGCACTGCGATCCCGAAGCTCCCGCCCAACTGCCGGACCAGGTTGTAGATGCCTGAGGCGTTCGGTGTCTCCGCGCGGGAGACGGAGCCCATGATCGCGGTCGAGAGCGGCACGAAGATGAACGCCAACGAGAAGCCTTGCCACGTTCGCGGCCAGAAGACGTCCCAGTAGCCGGCATTCTGGTTGAGCGAGCCCATCCACCACGTGGAGAGCGCGAAGAGGACCATGCCGAACAAGATGGGGATCCGCGGATCGACCTTGTCCGTGATGCGCCCCGCGAAGGGCATCGCCACGGCGGTCGCGAGGGCTCCGGGCAGCAGGGCCAAGCCGGTCTGGAACGCGTCGAAGCGCAGCAGCGTCTGAAAGAACAGCGGAAGGATCAGCGCTGTTCCGAAGAGACCGAACCCCAGGACGATCGCCAGCACGTTGCCCGCCGCGAAGATTCGGTTGCGAAAGACGCGCAGGTCGACGAGCGGGTGCTCCACGGTGAGCTGTCGCCAGATGAAGACGGTGAGGCCCACCACGGCGACGATCAGCAGCGTGATGATCGTGTCGGAGTTGAACCAGTCGTCGTGCTGACCGCGCTCGAGCACGTATTGCAGCGAGGCGAGACCGGCCGTCATGGCCGCCAGACCGAGCCAGTCGAGGTGCGCCACCTTGGCGCGCTTGATGTAGCTGGGGTCAGGAACATACGCCATCGTCATCAGCAGAGCGATGATGCCGATCGGGAGGTTGATGAGAAAGATGAGCGGCCAGTTGTAGTTGTCGACGATGTAGCCGCCCAGCGTGGGGCCGACGGCGGGGCCGAACATCGCGCCGATGCCGAAGATCGCCATCGCTTGGCCGCGACGCTGCGGAGGATACGACTCGAAGAGGATCGACTGGGCCGTTGGCTGGAGGGCGCCGCCGCCGATGCCCTGGATCACGCGGAAAAAGATGAGCTCGCCCAGGCTGTGAGCCGTGCCGCAGAGGAACGACGAGGCGGTGAAGACGGCGATCGAGGCGGCATAGTACAGCTTGCGCCCGAACAGCGCCGTCAGGAAGCCGTTGAGCGGCATCACCACGACGGTGGCCAGGATATACGCCGTGGCCACCCACGAGATCTCGTCGATCGAGGTCCCGAGATTCCCCGCCATCGTGTCAAGTGCCACGTTCACGATGGTCGAGTCGATGATCGCCATGATCATGCCCAGCATGACCGTGATGGTCAACAGGGCCAGTGCGCGTTCGTTGGGCTTCGGCGGGCTCGCGCCGATGGCGATGGTAGCGATGACAGGTCTCCAGGTGTCGTGGTATGATCCGATGACGCAGGTATCAGTATACCTACACCAGTCAGCGCCGTCAATTGATTAAGAGCTAAAGCAATGGCTTACGAGGTCGTGAAGCGGGTCCGCGGGCGGGCGTACCGCTACCGTGTGGAGGCGTTCCGGGACCCCGTCACAGGGCGCTCGCGGGGGCGCTGGACGTACCTCGGCCGGATCGAGGATGGTCAAACCCTGCCGCCGGAGCCTCCCAGCCCCGGGGAGACGCGGGAGCGTCTGCTGGCGGCGGTGGAGCATCTGCTGGAGCGGACGGATCACCGCCGCCTCACGGCGGGAGGCGTCGCTCGTGAGGCGGGTCTGGCGCACGGAACGTTCTATCGCTATTTCACCGACAAGGACGACGCCTTGGTGCAAGCGCTCGAGCGCCTCAAGGAGAACGCGGCGCGCCTACGGGCCGCCGATGTGCGCGACCCCTTGGGCACGCTCGCGCAAGAGCGGGAGCGTCTGCGCCGGCGGTGCGAGGAGATGCTGCGAGGGCGCGCGGAGCGCCGAGGCCTGGTGCGCACGTGGTTCGCCCTCTCGGCCACGGATCCGCGCGTGGCTCGCATGCGCCGCGAGCGCCGTCAGCAATCGGTGAGCGAGTGGGCGGAGTATCTGGATCGCTTGCGCGTGCACGGCTACGTCGCGTTCGCGGCCTCGTGCGCGCACCTCGCCGACGCGCTGGTCACCATGCTGGAGGGCTGCGTGCGGCGCGCCACCTCGGACGACGAAGGGCTTGGCGAGCCGGAGATCGCGGCCATCGCAGAGCTCGTGGAGCGCGCTATCTTCGGCGGCGCGGACAGCGTGACGTGAGAACGCGCGCTCTCGCGAGCGCGCGTTCTCACGTCACCGCGATGATCTCGGGGCCGTGGATCTGCTAGACAGATGTGTAGCGCGCTGCGAGGAGGCCCGTGGCCACAGTGATGTCGATGTCCGCGACGAGCAACCCTTCTTTACCGTATGGCTGGTAGCTGAGCAGTGTCCCGTCGGGCCGCACCACCGCCGAGGTGGTCGGAGACCCAGCACTTGCATAGTTTGCCGTTGCGAAATAGCACGTGTTCTCGGCGGCGCGACACAAGAGTGCTTTCTCATGGAACGAGTTCGCAGGGTCGGCGAAACTCGAGGCCAGGTAACCGCCGGGCTCAGCTTCGTGGAACTGAGGGTGGAACACGATGTGTGCGCCGTGTCGGACGGCCCAGCGGACCGTTTCCGGATAGCGCCAGCCCTCATGGCAGATCACGATACCAAATGTCAGCGGGCCGGTTTGGAAAACCCGCCTCACGGAACCGGGCGAATAGAAACCTTCCTCGGAGGGGTCGAGTTGGACCTTGTCCTGGAAACCGGCGGTCGTTCCGTCTCGATTGATGACGAGTGCTGTAGCGAATAGGGCGTCATCGACAACGCGTTCGGTTCCGAGAACAACCGCTAGGTTTGCTTTCGCGGCGGCCGCTGCAATGGCGGACCAGGCGCGTTCGAGGAACGCAGTGTCGGGAGGCGGCACCGACTTTCCCACTCCTCGGTAGCCGGGAATGAAGCATTCCGGAAAGCAGATGATGTCGACGCGCTCAACGGACGCTTGAGCGATGGCTTGTTCGGCCAACATGACCGATTCGTCGGGAGTCGCCGGGAACCGGATGTTGGCGAGTGCAATTCGAAACGTGTTCAATTGCTTCTGGCCCAGATGGACTCAGGTGAACCTGCACTCTGCTTTACCATCATGTATTCATGAGATGATTCGAGAACGTATCTTGTAATATGGCGGAGAGGGAGGGATTCGAACCCTCGAGACGGTTTGAGCCGTCTACGCGATTTCCAGTCGCGCTCGTTCAACCAGGCTCCGACACCTCTCCGTACCCCACACGCTGCGCTCGCGGGGACCCCTGATA
>Ga0307374_10004065_pt1 | contig 24587 bp, 16 predicted proteins | sample OX3MG_FD_202532 | JGI IMG/M metagenome (GOLD analysis project Ga0307374, IMG submission 202532) | Soil microbial communities from Risofladan, Vaasa, Finland - OX-3 | ecosystem: Environmental > Terrestrial > Soil > Coastal area > Acid sulfate soil | place: Finland: Risofladan, Vaasa | collected... | reverse complement strand
GTCGCGCGTGATGGAACGAAGCTCAGATCTGCTGGACGATTTTTTCTGGCAACCAGCGGCAAGAAACGCAAGCGCCAATAACAAAAAGGCCATGCGTAAGGAAGGAAAGGAAGAATCGGTTCTGCGAGTTTGAATCTGCGCGCTTTTCACCGCCACGCGCGAATCAGGCGGCCTTCGGCGCAGAGGCAGGGGCTTGGAGAATCTCGATGGCTCGCTTTACGACCGGATCATTCGCGGACGGCAGTTGTCCTGGAGCGGGCGGGGCGAGTTGGTCCTGATTGAGCTGTGCGACGTCGTTCACAGCTTGCGGATTCACTTGTACTGTGGGCTCAACGCCTTCCTTGGGAATGGATTTGCCGTTGGGCGTGAAATAATTGGCAACCGTAAGAATCAGCGCCGCGCCATCATCCAAAGTGATTATCTTTTGCTGCGAAGCCGTGCCGAATGTTGTTTCGCCGACGGTATCGCCGCGATGATTGTCCGCGACCGCCGCGGCTAGAATCTCGGCGGGACCCGCCGTGCCATTCGAAATCAGCACGGTCATCGGTCCTTTCCAGACAGCCTTGGAAGCGTCTGCCGAAAAAGTCTGCGTCGCGACCGTTTGGCCACGCAGCGTCGCAACGGTGCCGGAGGTCAGGAAAAGCTGCGCGGCATCGATCCCTTCGTTGACGGGACCCGAAGCGCAATCACGCAAATCGAGAATCAGCTTTTTGGCGCCCTGGCGCTGGAATTCCACGAGCTTCTCGCGAATCTGTTTCGTCGTCCCGGGCTCAAACGCCGGAATGCGAATGTAAGCAATGCCGTTTTCCATTTCTTCCTGAAGAATGCGCGGGGACTGAAGTTTGGTGTAAGTCATGGTCACGCTGAACGGTTGCTGCGTGCCCCGGCGAATCACATCAACTTTCACGGTTTGCCCGGGCTCGCCAGTCAACAAAACCTGCGCCTGCCCAATGGACATTTCCGTGGTCGAAAAGCCCGCGATGGAATCGAATAGGTCGCCGTCGCGAAGGCCGGCCTTCTGTGCGGGACTATCAGGCAGAACGGAAACAGCGATCACGTAACCGAAGCGCTTCGAAATGAACACGCCGATCCCGCCCTTGGATTTGTCATCAACTTTCTGTTTGTAATCGGTGTACTCGAGCGGGCTCAAATAACTCGATTGCGGATCCAGCGAATCAAGCAGTCCATGAAGCGCCCCGGAAGTGACTTTGTGAATATCCGGCTGGTCGACGTAGTTGTCCTGGATGCGCTGCAGTACTTCGCTGTAGACGCTAAGCGAAATGTACGATTTGTCGCCGCCAGTCTTGCCCTTCACGTAGCCGACCGCCACGTATGCGAAAATCAGCACCGACAGGACAATCACAACCTTTTTCCAAAATGGACTCATGTGTGTTTTTCCCATGCCCGGTGCTTTGCCGTTCCGCCGGCAAATAGCCAACTCGAGCGAACTTGGATTATAGCATCCCTGGGCTGTCTTTCTCAGCGCCCATAAGTGCGCCCCTTGGTGGGGTTGGTGCCAGCATCTTTCGATGCTCGGGGCTTGGCTGCGGATGGCTGGGAGTAGGCCTTCCCTTTGAGCAGGCTGGCACGCCGCGTGTTGTGCTTCCCCAGTTTTTGGTTCAGGAACTTCCGGGCCAATTGATTCCCTTCCCCTGGCTACTCACCGTCCCTGTCCGTGGGATCGGAATCATCTTCGTGGGCGGAGGCGATGTAAGTCTGCGAGATGCGGTCGTGCCACGTCATGCGATCTTCGTCCCACAGCGCCCAGAGGAAACCGAGCAGCAATGTTGCGCCGGACAGCAAATAGCCGAAACTCCGCCACAGGAGCTGCCGCGTCTCGGGGAAAGTGCCGTCGAGGGCGACAACCTCAAGTTTGCCTGCGCGCATCCCGGGTGTCGCCCCCGAAAAAAGAGTGAACAGGCAGAAATAAATCGCATAGATCAAGAAGAATGTGGTCGCGTACACCGCCAAATCCATGCGCACGAATCCGAGCTGGCCGCCCATCGAACGAAAAAGTCCGAGGAAGCCTATAAACACGCTGGACACGATGGCCGCGTCGACCCCGCCCGCGAGGCGGCGGTTCGCCAGCTCGGCAACCGGTAAAGTCGAGCCGTCAGGATGCAACCGGTAATTTTCGACCACGGAGAAATCCAGCTGCGGTTGCGAGACGTGAATTTCCACGCGCTGCGTCGGACGAAGGCGCGCGAGCGTGCGCGGGGCCGTCGCCGTGGTGATCACGTCGGGAGAATTACCGCGGCTAAAAGGCAGAGCAGGCTGCGATTCCTCTTCCTCTTGCGATGGATGCCGCCGAGAGCGGTAGACTTCCAGGCGTCGGGCAACCTCACGGCGCCATTCAGGTTCTTCAGAAGGGACGGAAGCGCGAGTCGGAGCGGGAGAGGGCTGGGCAGCCGCAAAAGCAGACTCACAAAACGGGCACACCTCAACCGCTTGATTGCTTACCGCGCCACATTGCGAGCAGACTTGAATCACCGGTTCGTTTTGCGCTGCGGACCGGAATCCCATGAGGAACGAAGGCATCGTAGCAGATTGACGCCGCGGAGATGCACAGAAATCAACCACCTCGTGTCGCGAATCAGACAACGCCGCCCCGCGGACCCATGCCCGGCCCATCTAAAGGATCATGAACGTGCAACGGAACAACAAAACCCGGCGCTACAAAATTGGCGCGGCGTGTTAGGCTCCTAGATTCTTCCTGAACGATGCGCGATTGTACCGAAAACCGCTTCCTGACCAACCCAGGTAAACGAACGATGACGGCGCTATTGGTGTTGATATCGCTGCTGCTCCTACTCCGCTGCGCAAACGGGCAAACTCCCGCTCGCGCGCAGGCGCGGCTGCGAACCCAAGGCAGCGAAATGACCCTCGAAGCGGACACCCAGAAGCAAGCCGGAAAGATTTTTTACGCGGACGGTCACGTTGACATTTTGTATGGCAGCGTTCGTTTGCGCGCGGACCATGTCCAATACAATGAAGACACAAAGATGGCGGCCGCGCGCGGCCACGTCCAGTTCGATTATCAGATGCAGCACATGGACGCGGATGAAGGAACATTCAACATGAAAACCGGCCGCGGTTCATTTCGCAACGTGCGCGGCACAGTCACCGCGCAGCACCTTTCCAATCCCAGCGTGCTGGTCAGCCCGAACCCGCTCACCTTCGCTGCAGCCACGGTCGAACGCACGGACGACGACACGTTTGTGGTCACCCATGCGTGGGTGACGGTGTGCAAGCCGGACAGCCCGCAGTGGAAATTCTATGCTCCCAAGGCCGTGATTCATTTGCAGAAATCCGTCGCGCTGGACAACGCCTCCTTCCGCCTTTTTTACGTGCCGATTATTTATCTTCCCTACGCTTCAGTGCCCATCGCCAGAAAGCTCCGCCAGTCAGGGTTCCTGATTCCAGAAGTCGGTAACACCACGGCAAAGGGATTTGTCTTTGGAGATTCATTTTACTGGGCGCCCACCGAATGGATGGACGCAACCCTGGGAGCGGAATACTTAAGCCGTCGCGGCTGGAGCCAAACAGCCGACATTCGCATGAAGCCGTGGCAGGACGCTACACTGACAGCGAGCTACTTCGGCGTCCTCGATCGCGGCATCGCCGTGCCCGGCGGAATCGTCACCAAGCAGGGCGGCCACGAGGACCATGTTTTTTTCGACGCGTTACTGCCTGGCGGCTGGCGCGCGGTTGCGGATATTGATCAACTGTCGTCCCTCACGTTCCGCCTCGCGTTTTCGGAAACATTCGAGCAAGCCGTTAACTCAGAGGTGCGAAACACCGCATTTCTGACAAAGAATTTTGACGGTTTCAACGTCAGCCTTGCCTCAATGAGCTATAAAAACTTCTTGAGCGCGCAGCCAGACACCGCGATCGATTTGCGGACCGCGCCAGAAGTTCGAGTGAGCTCCGTGGATCGCGCGCCGTGGCAAAAACTTCCCATATATGTGGGCTTCGATTTTTTTGCCGACGCGGTGCATCGCGAAACGAACGTGCCCCCGGGATTCGAAACGCCTTCCTTCGTGTCGCGGACGGAATTTGCCCCCAACGTGACCCTCCCGCTGCACTGGGGGCCCTGGCTGGGCGTGACGCCCAGCTTTACGTTGCGTTCGCTGCGCTACGGCGGGCAATTGCAGAATGGAGTGTTCGTCAATCAGCCGTTCGTGCGCACCACGGAGGAATTTTCGCTCGATTTGCAGCCGCCGTCTTTTGACCGCGTGTGGACCGACGGCGCGATCAAATGGAAGCATGTGGTCGAACCCAGGGTCGCGTATCACTATGTGAACGGCGTCAACGATTTTGGCAGATTCTTGCACTTCGATGAAGACGACTCACTGACCGATACCAACGAGGTCCAGTACGGCGTCACGCAGCGGCTTTACCGGCGCGATGGCGACGGCGACGCTCAGGAAGTGGCAAGCTGGGACCTGACGCAGAAATATTATTTTAATCCCACGTTCGGCGGCGCTCTGCTTCCGGGCGCGCGCAACGTTTTTCAGGCCCTCGATTCGCTCACGCCCTTCGCATTCGCCGACAGCTTGCACCATTTTTCGCCCATCATCAGCGACTTGCGAATCGAGCCGGGAGGCCGTTTCGACACGCAGTTTCGCGTGGACTTCGACCCCGAGCGAAACCGCCTGACGGCGATCGGCTCGCTTGTGAAAATCCGCCCTTACCGCGAATCTTTTTTGACACTCGCGGATTTTTCGACCGTCAGCATTCCAACAACATCTTCAACCACTCCGGGAATCCTTTTGCCCCGGTCAAATCAGGTTCGTGCGCTCGTCGGCTACGGCAGCCTGAACCGCCGCGGATGGAACACCGCCCTTGGCTTCAGTTATGACGTGAGTCAGAGTCTCTTTCAGAGCCAGGTGGCACAGCTCTCCTACAACGGCTCGTGCTGCGGCATTGGCTTCGAATATAGAAGGCTTTCGCTTGGTGCCGTGCGAAACGAAAATCAATTTCGCGTTGTTTTCCTGATTGCCAATCTTGGATCCTTTGGAAACTTGCGGCGGCAAGAAAGCATTTTTTAGAGGGGTGACGGTGAAAGACGAGCTGCACTACCTGACGATCGCCGAAGCAGCAGCGTTGCTCCGTAAAAAGAAGATTTCGCCTGTCGAACTTACCAAAGCTGCTCTCCGGCGCATAGAAACGCTGAATCCACAGCTGAACGCGTTCATCACCGTCACTGCCGAGCGCGCGCTGCGTGAAGCTCGCGCCGCCGAGCGGGAAATTATGCGCGGGAAATATCGCGGCCCTCTGCACGGAATTCCCATCACGCTGAAGGACAACATCTGCACCGAAGGCGTGCGAACCACGGCCGGTTCAAGGATCCTCGAAAACTTTATTCCGCTGGCGGACGCTGTAGCGGCCCAGAAACTTTCGCGCGCCGGCGCCGTGCTGCTCGGTAAAACAAATCTCCACGAGTTCGCCTACGGAATCACCACCGAGAATCCCCATTACGGCCCTGCGCGAAACCCGTGGAATCTCGAATGCATCCCCGGCGGCTCGAGCGGCGGTTCCGCAGCAGCCGTCGCAACAGGAATGGGATTCGCTTCCGTTGGAACGGACACGGGCGGCTCGATACGAATTCCGTCGTCGCTCTGCGGCATCGTGGGGCTGAAACCGAATTTCGGTCGCGTGAGCTGCAAAGGAATCGTGCCTCTGGCGGTCACTCTCGATCACGCTGGCCCGCTCGCGAGAACGGTCGCCGATGCAGCGATCATGCTCGACGCAATTTGCGAATGCGAAAAGCCGCAACAAACTTTTTATAAAGCCGCGCGCGCAAGCCTGTCAAAGCGCGGAAAAAGAATTCAATTGCGCCTCGGCTGGCCGCGGGAATATTTCTTCGACCGCGTAGACTCTGAAATCAAGCGTGCCATCGAAGCGGCTGCGAAAGTTCTCGAGCACCTCGGAGCGCGCCTTGAAGAAGTCTCCCTGCCGCACATTGCGGAATCAGTTGACCCGAGCACGCAAATCGCCCTCGCCGAGGCGCTCGAATATCACGAAAGCCAGGGATATTTTCCGGCGCGCGCCGCGGATTATGGCGAAGACGTGCGCAAGCGGCTCGAGATGGGCAGCGCCGTGCGCGCGGTCGATTATTTAAAGGCCCAACAAGCGCGCGAGCAGGTGCGCGCCGATTTTCGCAACGCGTTTAAGAGCGTCGACGCCATCCTGGCGCCCACTGTGCCGATTGCTGCGTCGCGCATCGGAGAAGACGCCGTGACGATCGGCGGCGAATCGCAATCGGTCCGCGGCGCGCTGGTCCGGATGAATCGCCCCGCGAATTTCACGGGCTTCCCCGTGATTTCCCTGCCCTGCGGATTTACGCCGGGCGGCCTGCCCATCGGCATGGCCTTGCACGGCCCACAATGGGGAGAATCGAAGTTGCTGCAAATTGCCGCCACCTACGAACACGCGACGCGGTGGCACCTGCGCCGGCCAAATCTAATCTGATTCCGCCATCGAAAAGATTCTCGACCACGCGGTCGCCCAGAATGTCCAGCGGTGCGCCCACCTGCGTCGCGAGTTTGCGCCGCCGCCGTGGAAAGTTTGACAAGCGCACGCGTGCGCTTTGCGCGGCGGTGTGCGAAAATCGCAGCTCGCGTGCGTCGTATCGGCGCGCGAAACATCCAATACCGGAATCAGGAGCGTAATTACATCGGATGAACGTCACCGTATTTACGGCGCTGCTCGCTGGTCTGATCTCGTTTTTGTCTCCGTGCGTTTTGCCTCTCGTGCCCGGATACATCTCCATGCTTTCAGGCATCGGCGTCGATCAACTTCAACAGGGAAAAGGCTCTCGCGGCGAATTATTGCGCTCCGCGTTTGCGTTCGTCGTCGGATTTTCGATTGTGTTCATCAGCTTTGGCGCTTCGGCGACCGCGGTCGGCACGTTTCTGCTGAGCAATCGCAACGAGCTCGCGCCCTTCGCGGGCGCATTCATTCTTCTTTTCGGTCTGCATTTGATCGGAGCTCTGGCGAAGATTTCGATTCGCATCGGGTTGGTGATCGGCGGTTTGCTTGTGGCGTCGGGAATTGCGATGGCGTTTCTGATGCCCAATTTTTCCCACGATTTTCGCCCGATCCACCTGTTCGCCATCGCGCTGATTCTCCTGTTGGGTCCATCTCTGACGCGCTGGCTGAATCGCGACGCGCACTTCCGGAACATGGGCGGGCAGCCGGGCGTCGTCAGCGGATTCTTGATGGGATTCGCTTTCGCGTTTGGATGGACGCCGTGCATCGGGCCCATTCTCGCGACGGTGCTTGCAATGGCCGCGACGCAGGATACGGTCTTGAAAGGGGTTTTCTTGCTCGCCGCTTACTCCGCCGGACTCGCGATTCCCTTTTTACTGACGGCGGTGGGCATCGGGCAATTTCTCAAATTCTACAAACGCTTCCGCCGCCACATTCACATGGTGGAAATTTTTAGCGGCGTGCTCCTGCTCGCCATTGGTGTGCTGATTTTTATGAACCGGCTGACGTGGCTTTCGGGTAAACTGACATTTCTGAATCGTTTTTCACGATAAGGGGAACTTTTTGGTGAATCGGACTCTTACGCGATGGGGCGCTGCGGCAATCTCGCTTGCGGCAATTTCAATCGGATTCGCTGGATGCAAGGGCATGGGCACCACGGTGGCGGATGGCTCGAAGACGAAAATCGTGTCGAAACCCGGCCCGCCGAGCGAGCCGGATGTGACATTCCCGGAATTGCAAGGCGGTGATTTGCCGCTCGCAAGCTTGAAAGGCAAAGTGGTCCTGGTAAATTTCTGGGCCACGTGGTGCGAGCCCTGCCGGATTGAAATTCCGTGGATGATCGGTTTCCAGCAAAAGTACGCCAGCCAGGGTTTCACGATTTTGGGCGTGGCCATGGACGACAGCGGCAAGAAAGTCGTCGATCCATTCGTGCACACAACTCAATTTGATGTGAATGGCGCGAAAATGACCATGAGCTATCCCATCATGCTGGGCAACGATGATATTGCCGAAAAATTCGGCGGCCTGATCGGCTTGCCCACCAGCGTGCTGATTTCGCGCGACGGGAAAATCGTGAAACGTTTCATCGGCCTGGTGGATCACGATCAGTTGCAATCGGAAATCGAGAAGCAAATCGCGTCGCATTCGTAATATTTGTTTGGCCGGAAAACAGGCACCGCACAATTTTATGATGGACGAACGCGACTTTCAGAGAAAATGCGAAGAAGCTTTCGAGCGTCTCCAGAAGAGACTCCTCGAAGTCGGCGACGAACGTGGATTCGAAGTGGAAGGCGGCAGCGGCAAAATTGAAATCCTATTCGAAGACGACGACGAGACGCGCTTCGTGATCAGCCCCAATTCGCCGGTGCGCCAGATATGGATTTCCGCGCTGACCACCAGTTTCAAGCTCGGATGGTCCGAAGAAAAAAACGCGTTCGTGCTGGAGAAAACGGGCGAGACGCTGGATGAAGTGATGAGCCGCATTTTGACTCAGCAATTGGGCGCGTCCGTGACAGTGTGAAAAATGAAAAAAACAAATCTTAAAATCTCGCGTGGCTCAGTTTTCGCAACGGCGCTGATTTGCTGTGCGTGTTTCGCGTGCGCGCCGCTCGCGCTCGCGCAAAGTTCGCTGCCCGCAGCTTCTGCGGTCGCCAGTCCAAAAACGTATGTATCGCTTCAGCCGATTCCGCGCGGCAGCACATTTGAAATCGGCGTGGTGGTGGGAATCATGCCGGGATTTCATATGAACGCGCACAAAGTTTCGGAAGATTATTTGATCCCGACGAATTTGACGGCGAAGCTGCCCGCAGGAATCAAGGAAGTAGATACGCTGTATCCGGAAGGAACAAATTTGAAGCTTTCGTTTTCGGACAAGCCTCTTTTGGTTTACACAAAACAATTTATCGTGCGCGCGAAATTTTCCGCGAGCGCAACTGCGCCGCTCGGAAAGATGAGTCTGCCCTTTACGCTGCAATATCAGGCCTGCAACGACAGCGCCTGCCTGCCACCGGTAAAAATTCCGGTGATCGCGAAAATCGATATCGCGACGGCGGGAACGAAGGCGCGCGCCATGTCTCCTAATATTTTCAGCGGCAAGCAAGAGTAGCCGTCTGCGAAGCGCAAACGAAAACTCTCACTGGAAAATTCCTCTCGCACGGCACCGCAATGCGTAAATCTTCCCGCCCCGCAAACCGACACCGCAAAAACTCTCCGAAGCTGCATTGCATTTACTCGGGAGAGACAAAAGGCAGCGCGCGGCGGAGACGCGCGATGACGCGCGGTTTGCCGAGCACGAGCATGGTTTCAAAGAGCGGCGGGGCCACAGCGCGTCCGACAATGGCGACGCGAGTGGCGTTAATAAGCAGGCCGGCCTTGACTCCTTCCGCTTCGGCCAATGCGCGAAGCGCGTGGTCGCAGGCATCGTGATTCCAATCATCCAGTGCGTCCAGCGCATCGGCTAACTTACCAAGCAAATCCGGCAGCTTCGGATCCTTCCAGAATTTTTTACGCGCTTCCGGATCGTAATCGAAATCGTCGGAGAAAAAAGCGCGCGACCACGTGGCAAAATCCAGAAGCAGGCGCGTGCGCGGTCGAAGAATGTCTACCGTATGCGCGAACCACTCGCGCTCGACGCCATCCCATTCGTCGCGCCACAGGCCAGCGCGCTGCAGTTCGGCTTTGACATACGGAAGAAGCTCATCAATGGGCAGCTTCTGCAAATATTGCGAATTGAACCACTCGAGTTTGTCGCGATCAAAAATGCCATTGGTGCGGCTGACGCCAGAAAGCGAAAAACGGTCGATGAGATCGGTGGTGCGCAGAAATTCCTCGTCGGAACCGGTGGACCATCCAAGCAGCGCCAGAAAATTGCGAAACGCTTCGGGAAGAAAACCTTCGTCGGCATAGGAACTGACGCTGGTGGCCCCGTGACGTTTCGAAAGGCGTGTGCGATCCGGCCCCAAAATCAACGGCACGTGAGCGAAAATCGGCGGCGGCGCGTCCAAAGCTTCGTAGAGCAAAGCCTGCTTGGGCGTGTTCGAGAGATGATCCGCGCCGCGAATGATGTGCGTGATGCGCATGTCAATGTCGTCGACAACGACGCTGAGCTGATAGGTCGGCAAGCCGGACGAGCGCAAGAGAACGAAGTCCTCGATTTCGCTGTTTTGGACTTCGCGCGGCCCGAAAACGGCGTCTTCGAATCGCGTGACTCCAGAGCGCGGAGACGCAAACCGAATCGCGCGCGTTAAACCCTGGCGATCTTTTTCCGCGCGTTCGGCAGGAGTTAAATCGCGGCACGGGCAAGGCGGAATGCGCGCGGCTTTTTCCGCGCCCTCTTCGCCTTCGACGATGGCATCGGCGCCCGCATACTGGACCGCTTTGCAATAGCACGGAAAGGCAGCGCCTTTCGCGAGCAGGCTTCCCGCCGCGGCGCGATACATTTCGAGTCGCTGCGACTGAAAGTACGGGCCCTCGTCCCACGAAAGGCCAAGCCAGCGCAAGCCCGCGAGGATTCCGTCGACAAGCTCCGGCTTATTGCGCTCGACGTCCGTGTCCTCGATGCGCAGGATCATCGCGCCGCCCTCGTGACGCGCGAACAGCCAGTTGAACAGGGCCGTGCGGGCGCCGCCGACGTGAAGATAGCCCGTCGGTGAAGGCGCGAAGCGGACGCGAGGTTTTGAGGCAGAAGCCATGTTTTTGGGGTGCACCCTGCGCGGTCCTTTCGTGTTCTGGAAAACGTCCATCTTAACGGAACGACGAGGCAAAATCGAGTTCTGACGGCGCAACGGATGGCGACGACGCCGGATTCTGTCCGGGGCAAGAGAATTCCGCGAGGCGTCGTGGAGGATGCTCAAGGCTGCGTTGCGGTCAAAATTTGAGTGTCGACACAATGTGAATTCATTACCGATCAAGAAAATGTAAGTCGCACGTTCTAAGGCAGTTACTTTTGCGGGACTCTGCATTCCATTACCGATCAAGACCTGGCGTTTTCGAGGTGTTCTTGGCGCGTTTAGTGGGTCTTTTGGCCTGTTGTACGACGGGCGCATCATCGAATTTTCGCTCTGACAACGCTAGCACGATGCGCGGCGCAGCGATAGTTCAGGTGACTGTGGAAATGCTCGGAGCCGCGAGCCGTCTGGCCCGCCTGCCGTTGGCGCGGGCGCTCAGTGTAAAGGGGGCCGCTCGACGAACACGGCCTCAGGTCAGTTCACGCAGATGCCGCGTGAACGGGACCTGAGCTACAGACTCATTCATGCCGCAGCGCGACCATCGGATCGACCTGCATGGCGCGGCGGGCGGGGATGTAGCACGCCGCAAGCGCGACAAGCAGCAGCAAAACGGCGACACCCGTGAACGTGAGTGGATCGATTGCGCTGACCTGGAAGAGCAGAGCCGACATAAAGCGCGTGAGCGCAACGGAAACGACGATGCCAAGCATCAAGCCGGTGAAAACGAGCTTCATACCCTGCCGGACGACGAGCCGAAGAACATCGCGCGGATGGGCACCAAGAGCCATGCGGACGCTGATCTCGTGCGTCCTCCGGCTGACACCGAAAGACAGCACTCCATAAATGCCAATGGCGGCGAGACTCAGCGCCAGCGCGGCAAAAATAGAGAGAAGAAATAAATTGAAACGCTGGGGCGCGACAGAACTGCTCAGGAGCTGATCCATCGTCGCGACCTGGTACACGGGCACGCCGTTGTCGAGGGCCGCAACTTGTGCGCGCGCATCCGAAACTATGCCAGCTGGGTCCTGGTTTGTGCGCACCACCAGAAACGTGTACCAGAACCCGCGAATCAGCGTGTACATTTCGGGCTTGGCTTCGGCGTCGAGCCGCGTTCCTTTTGTGTCGGCAACCACGCCGATGACTTGGAGGGGGTTGCGCTGATCGTGATTGCGAATCTGTTGGCCGATGGGATCGGCCTGCGGCCAGAATTTCTTCGCCATCGCCTCGTTGACGATGATCGCATTCTGGTTTTTTACGTCGGCGATAGTAAATTCGCGGCCGCGCAGGAGCGGAACACCCAGCGTCCGAAAATAATCCACGCTGACCCCGCGCCAGCTTGCAGCAGACGCCTTTGTCCAATCCGGAGCTCCGCGGCCCGCAATCAGGAAAGTGCCCCAGTCCGACTCACCGCTGAGTGGCAGTGTGGATGCGGCCGCGACTGATTGCACGCCGGGAAGCGCACGAAGACGCTCAAGGAGCCGGTCAAGATAAACGGAGGTCTGCTCGATCCTAGGATACTCGCCGCTCGGAAGCGCAATTTTCATGGTAAGCAAATGCTCGGTCTGAAAGCCGGGATTCACTCTATTGAGTTGCAGAAAGGTTCTGAGCATGAGACCGGCGCCGCAGAGCAAAAGCAGCGCCAGCGCGACTTCGGAGATGACGAGCCCGTTGCGGAGCCTTTGGCTTCGGCGATCAATTGCGCCGCCGCGCTGTCCGTGGCACAGGGAACCCTGCTGATCTTGCCGCGTTGCTTCCATCGCGGGAACCAAGCCCACAAGAAGCGTTGTTAGCGCGGCGACAGCTACCAAGAACACAAGCACAGAGAGGCTCAAATGAAACGATTCCATGCGCGGCAAATGGATCGACGTCAGCAAAACGGCCAGCGCCAGCCCCCATTTCGCAAGGACGACGGCGAGGACGACGCTTATACCGACGATCAGGAGAGCTTCCGTCAAATTTTGACGCAGCAACCGCGTGCGCCCCGCGCCAAGGGCGGCACGGATGGCGAATTCTCCCTCGCGAGCAGAGGCGCGTGCCATCATCAGATTCACCACGTTGGCGCACGCGATGAGTAGTATGAATCCCACTGCGCCGAGCAAGACAAGGAGCGATGCCCGCGCGTTGCCAATAATTTCATCCAGCAGCGGCTGCCCGCGCACGTGCCAGTCTGCGTCTGTCTTCGGATAGATTTTTGCGAGGCGCTGTTGGATGCCTTCGATTTGCGCTTCCGCTTGAGTCAGACTGACTCCGGGCCGCAATCGTCCGAGCACGTGATAGGGATGCGAGACGCGATCCTGCAAGCCGAATGTACCGAGCGTGCTTGTGGGTACCCAAACGCCGCATCCTTTGGGAAAATCGAAGCCCGGCGGCATGACGCCGACGAGCGTGAAGTTCTCTCCGTCGAGCACGTAGGTTTTGCCGATTGCGCGCGGGTCGCCGCCGAACATGCCGTGCCAAAGCGCGTCGCTGGCGAGAAAAACCTTCGCGCCGCCGGGAACTTCGTCGGCTGCCGAGAAACCGTGGCCAAGCGCCGGCTGCACGCCGAGGACGGTGAAGAAACTGTTCGTCACAGTCGAATAGCGCGTACGCTCCGTGGAAGAGGGCCCACCCAGTACGATGTCGTTTGAAGCGTTAATCAGAAAGTATGCGGCTGTGTCCCCGAAGACCGCGTTCTGCTGCTTCCAGATAAGGTAATCAGGGTAGGAGACTCCCGCGCTGTCTAACGCTCCAGGCCTGTATTCCGTCAAATCCACAAGGCGACCTGCGTCCTTGAACGGCAGAGGATCGAGTAGAACGGTGTGGACGATACTGAAAACGGCAGTGTTGGCGCCGATGCCGAGGGCCAGGGTGAGAACCGCGACGGCGGTGAAGCCGGGGGATTTGCGCAGCATGCGGAAGGCGAAGCGAATGTCTTGGAGCAGCGTTTCAAGGAATGGAATGCCGCGACGTTCGCGGTAGCTTTCTTTGGTTTGCTCGACGCCGCCCAATTTAATCAACGCCTGGCGACGCGCCTCCGCAGGCGTCATGCCGCGTGCGAGATTGTCTTCGATGTGCATCTGGAGATGGCTTTCCATCTCGGCGACTAATTCGTGATCGCGGCGCTGCCGAGCGAACAAGCCGCCGAAACGCAACAGCCAAGCGCGTAGTGTTCTCATGTGAGTCCTCCTGCAAATCCCGCACTCAGAAAACAATCTCGCAACCGGCTGCGTTGCAGCCGCGACCGTCCTTAGACGGGCCCCACACAATGCCGGCGAACGTAAGGGCATCCGCTCCAAAACTCATTCATGGCGCAGGGTGACCATGGGGTCGACGCGCATCGCCCGCCGCGCAGGGATATAGCAGGCTACAAGCGCCACGGTGATGACGACGAGCGCCGCGGCTGCAAAGGTCAGCGGATCGTACGCGGTGACACCAAAAAGAAGGCTGCTGATCAGACGGCCCGCAAAAACTGCGGCGACCAACCCTGCGGCCAGACCGATCATGACAGGCGCCATGGCCTGCCGAAGCACCATTCGGAGCAAGTCCTGCAGCTGGGCGCCGAGCGCCATGCGGATGCCCAATTCCTGTCGACGCTGCTCAACGGAATATCCGACCACACCGAAGATACCCAGCGACGCAAGCAGAAGTGAGGAGAGAGCGAACGTCATGGCCAGAAACATCGGGAAGCGACGCGCGTCAACCGATTGTGAGACGACCTGCTTCATGGGAAGCAGGGACGTGATGGGCACGTTCGCGTCGAGCTTATGGATCAGATCACGGAGCGGAGCGGCAGAGCTGGCGGGACCAGTCACTGTGCGAAGCACGAACGAGGCCGAAGAAGGAACAGAAATCGCGTTGAACCACTCGGGCACATAAACCATCATCAAGGGAGGTTCGTCGAGCCGCACAGTGCGAATATCACCGACTACACCGATTACTTCGCTGGGGACATCGTCGCCCCATTGCGTGACGCAGATTTGTCCGATGGGATTCCTGCCGGGCCAGAAGCGTTCCGCGATGCTTTGCGAGACCACAACAACCTTTCGATTGCGGTCCGCGGAACCGAAAATTCTGCCTTGCAGCAATGGGATGCCCATCGCTGAAAAGTAATTCTGACTGACAGGGCGATAGTTGGCGACAGGCGTTTCGGCACCCGCCCGCGACTCGCCGGGAAGACGAATGCCGGTCACACTCCCTTGACCTCCGAGCGGTGGAATACTCACCCAGCCAGCGGCACGAACGCCAGGAAACGATTGAAGACCAGCGAGCACTCCGTCATAGAAGCGCAAACGAGCATCAGGTTGAGAATAGCTTTGCGGAGGCAGGTCAACGCTGGCGACAAGGACGTTTTCAACGGCAAAACCGGTATGAACCTGGAGGAGCTGCCCGAGGCTGACGGTCAGCAGGCCAGCGAGGATCAAGAGCAGTGTGGTGAGGCCAACTTCGAAGCCAACCAACCCTTCACGGAGGCGGCGAGTTCGGCGGCTTTCCGTCTTCGCCGCGCCGCCGGACTTGAGAGCGTCGAGAGGTTGGGAATGAGTAGCGCGCCAAGCAGGCAAGATGCCGAAAAGAGAGCCGATGGCGATGGTCACGAATAGAGCGAATCCGACAACGCGCGCATCGATATGCACTTCGTCGAGGCGCGGAATGCTTGCGGGCGCCACATGCACGAACCAGTTCACGGTAAGACCACCGATCCAAATGCCGAGCGCTCCGCCGGCAAAGCACAACAGAGAGGTCTCGGTAAACATTTGGCGAATGATTCGGGCGCGGCGCGCGCCCAGCACCGTGCGAATCGCGACTTCGTGCATGCGGCCGGGAACGCGCGCGAGCAGCAGACTGGCCAGATTGGCGCAAACGATCAACAGAACCGCGCCAACCGCCGCAAGCAGAAAGATCAGCCCGCGGCGCTCCGGCCCGACGATTTGTTCTTCGAGCGGCACGAGTGCGCCCCGGAGATCAACACCCTCATTTGCCTGCTTGGCAATCTGTGACTGGACCACATTAAGTTCAGCGAGCGCTTGCTCTTGAGTCACCCCCGGTTTCAGGCGCGCCACCGCAACAAAATCGAATTCCCCGATCAGGTCCTGTTCGTAAGACTTCGGACCATCCAAGGGTTCGAAAAAAGTGAGGCGGGCATGGCTGTCGGCTCCGCCCAGGGCCCGAGGAAATCGAAAAGTGGCCGGCAGGATGCCGACGATCTCGTGAGGGATGCCGTCCAGCGTGATGCTTTGCCCGATTGCGGATGGATTGCCCTGAAAACGGCTGCGCCAGAATGCATCCGTGAGTATGACGACGTGGCCACGGCCCGAATCGTCCTCCTCTGGCCTGAATGTTCTGCCGAGCGCTGGCGCGGCGCCGAGCACGGTGAAAATGTTCGCGGAAGCGCGGACGCCGTGAATGACTTCGGGCTCGCCGGCACCGCTCAGATCGGCGCTCGTTGATTCGGCAATGGCGACGTCCGCAAAGGCATGGACTTGCTTCTGCCAGACACGAAAGTCAGGAAGGTTCGCGTCCAGGATCGGATAAAACTTCGCGAGCTGCGGCTCAATCTCGCGCACCAAGTAAAGCTGTTGCGGCTCAGGATATGCGAGCGGCCGAAGCAGCGCGCTGTTCACAATCGAAAAGATGGCCGTGTTGGCGCCAATGCCGAGGGCGAGCGTCAGAATGGCGACGGCGGTGAAGCCGGGAGATTTGCGCAGCATGCGGAAGGCGAAACGAATGTCCTGGAGCAGCGTTTCAAGGAATGGAATGCCGCGGCATTCGCGGTAAGTTTCCTTGGTCTGCTCGACGCCGCCTAATTTAATCAGCGCCTGGCGGCGCGCCTCCGCGGGCGTCATGCCGCGCGCAAGATTGTCTTCGATGTGCATCTGCAGATGGCTGTCGAGTTCGTCCGAGAGAGCGCGGTCGCGTCCACTTTTGTGGAACGTTCCCGCTAAACGCAGAAGGAAAGCCCGAAGAGTGCGCATCCGAGAATCTCCTTTCCCAATCATCACGAACGCTATTCCTCAGATAGAAGCCGTGACCTCTTCATTTTCAGCGCGCGTTTCTCGCTTCTTTCACATGGTTCGTTGTGGTTCTAGAACCATGACCTATTCGTACCGTAGCGCGACCATCGGATCCACTTCCATCGCCCGCCGCGCGGGGATGTAGCTGGCGGCGAGCGCGACAATCGTCAGCAGAATCGCCACGTCCGCAAACGTCCAAGGATCGCTGGGGCTAACTTCAAATAGCAAAGTCCTCATCAACTGAGTCAGGGCGAACGCGCCGACGGCTCCAATCAGAACGCCGATCAATGCGAGCCGCGCGCCCTGTCCGACCACCAGTCTGAGGACATCGCCGCGCTGCGCTCCAAGCGCCATGCGGATGCCGATCTCGTTTGTTCGCTGAGCCACCGCATAAGACATCACGCCGTAAATCCCGATCGCAGCGAGGACTAACGACAGCGCGGCAAGCACGGCCAGCAAGAACATTGCGAAACGCGAACGCGCTACAGAATTGGAAATGAGTTGATCCATTGTCGCTACGTTCGCGATCGGTTCGTCCTTGTCCAGACTGGAAAGCGCGTCGCGGACCGCCGGTACTATCGAAAGCGGCGGCACTCGCGTCCGTACAACAACGGTCATCCCAGAATAAGCCAGTTCAGGATACGGCCAGTAGGTCGTGGGCCAGGGCGCAGCACTTAAGTCAGACCCGTGCACATCCCCAACTACGCCCACAATCTCGCTCGGCACATTCTGATCCTTCATGTCGATGGTGATTTTCTGGCCGATCGGATTCGTGCGCGGGAAATACTCCTTCGCGAAGGTTTCGTTGACGATCACCACGTGTTTCGCTGTAGACAACTCAGCGGGTTGAAACGTGCGTCCTCCGACCAGCGGAATTCCCATCGTGCGAAAATACTCCGAACCCACGACGCGGACCGCTGTGGTCGGGCGCTCGGAAACCGGGAGCGCCTCCTTGCCCGGGAGCACGACGCCGGTCGCCACTCCCATAAGCGCAAAGCCGGAGAACGGAGGCAAATTTTCATCGCTCACCGAACGCACACCGGGAATCTGACGGAGTTTATCGAGGAACGCGCCATAAAATGCGATGCACGCCGCGTCATGCTTGTATTTCGAGGCCGGGAGCGAGAGCTTGAATGTCAACAAGTGGCCCGCGTCGAATCCCGGATTCACGCGAATCAAGCGCACGAAGCTCTGCACCAGCAAAGCCGAACCGGCAAGCAAAATCAGCGCCAGGGCAATCTCCGAGATCACCAGGGCACTCCGAATCGTGCGGCTGTGCTCGCTCGCTGATGCGGTTCGCCCACTTTCCTTCAGCGAGGACGCGATTTGCGAATACGCCGTGGAGTACGAAGGCAAAAAACCAAACAGACACGCCGCGAACAGCGTCACGCCCATGGCAAACGCGAGTACGCGAGGATCGGCGGAAACACTCGATAGGTTCAACAGATTTTGCGGGCTCTTCTGCAGTAGTGCGTTGGTGCCCCAGATGGCAAGGAAAATTCCCAAACCTCCGCCAGTGGCCGCAAGCAGTACGCTTTCGGTCAAGAGCTGCCGCGCGATACGCCAGCGGCTCGCACCCAAGGCGACGCGCACCGCCATTTCCCTTTTCCGGCCCGCCGCGCGAGAGAGCTGCAGGCTTGAGACGTTCGCGCACGCAATGATCAGGACAAATCCCACGGCTCCGAACAAGATCAGTAATGCCGGCCGGATGGCGCCGGAAATCTCTTCGCGGAGAGGAGTCACCGTGGCGCCCCAGTTGGCGTCATATTGAGGATATTTTTCGGCCAGTCCCGAAGATATGACGTTCATCTGCGTCTGAGCCTGCATGAGACTCACCCCGAACTTGAGTCTCGCGAGGACGGTAAAGAATCTGCCAACCTTTGCGCGATCGTGAAATTCCGGAGGGAAAACAAAAGGGGCCCAGAGTTGCGGATGCGCGCCGGTCAGCGAACCCTCGGCGATGAACAAGTCAAAACCCCGAGGCGCGACACCGACGATCGTGTTGCTCTTGCCGTTAAGTTCGATGCTCTTGCCAACAACCGCCGGGTCAGAGGCAAATCGATCTCGCCACAATCGGTCGCTCAACACAATGACATTATCATTACCCTGCCGGCCATTCACCGCTGTAAAGGCGTGCCCGAGTGCCAGCTTTACTCCGAGGACATCGAAGAAGTTGGCGGACACATTTTGCACGTCAACTTGCTCTGGTGCGTCTCCGCCAGTGAGATTCGCGCGCGTGTCGGCCAGATACGCCATATCTTGAAAAACACGATTCTCGGCCCGCCAATCCAAGAAATTCGGAGGTGACACAACGTTGTGGATGGCGACGTGATGCGGGTTGTTCTCCCAGACCACCACCAAGCGACTCGCGTCTTTGTATGACAGGGGTTTCAGGAGCACGGCATTCACGACGGAAAAAATGGCGGTGTTGGCGCCGATGCCGAGGGCTAGCGTGAGTACGGCGACGGCGGCGAAGCCGGGAGATTTGCGCAGCATGCGCAAGGCGAAACGAATGTCCTGGAGCAGCGTATCGAGAAAGGGCAAGCCGCGGCGTTCGCGGTAGCTTTCCTTGGTCTGCTCGACGCCGCCCAATTTAATCAGCGCCTGGCGACGCGCTTCCGCGGTTGTCATGCCGCGCGCGAGATTGTCTTCGATGTGCATCTGGAGATGGCTTTCCATCTCGTCGGCGAGTTCGCGGTCGCGGCGCTGCCGACCGAATAATCCACCGAAACGTGAAAGCCAAGCGCGCAGCGCTCTCATGTGCGCTCCCCTTCCGGCGATAAAAACCGCGCAACGATCGCCGCAGTTTGCTCCCACTCTTGCGCTTCGCGTTCCAGTTGTCTCCGGCCGGCGCGCGTCAGCTTGTAATATTTTGCCTTGCGATTGTTGGTCGAAACTCCCCATTCGGAGGCGATATAGCCCTCTTGTTCAAGTTTGAGAAGCGCAGGGTAGAGCGTGCCGTAGTTCAACGACAGCAGATTGCCGCTGGTCTGCTCGATACGGCGAGCGATTCCATAGCCGTGAAGAGCGCCCATCGAGTCGAGCGTCTTCAGGATCATCAACGCGAGAGTTCCCTGCTGGACGTCATTTTTGCTGCCGGATTTGTAATTCGATTTGTCGCTCGTTTTGTCCGTCATCGGGCGCCGCTCCTATGGGATGCCAAGCGGAAGAATGCCAGACTCTCTATGGGAAAGCAATAGAAGATTTCCCGCGCGATCAAGGGACACAGCTCAAGCAAGTACGGTGGTACCGTTGCCGCCGGCAAGTTGTGGTTTTTATACTTTTGCAGTTGAGTCAGCCGCTGGCTGCGCGACGATTTGAAGTGAAATCGAGGGGAAAAGCTCGCTTGGGAGAGCATTGCGTGGAACGTCAACCGCGCTAGGACGCGGCGCTTTGTCCGCCGCGATTTCTGCTATCCTCCCAGAGCACCCTACCGGTTGTTCATTGGAGCCATGAATTGTTGACTCAGGCGGGAATCGTCGGAGTCGTCCTGCTGGCCGGAGCCATGCTTCTGGCCGCGTTCTTCAGCTATGTCTACGCGCTGAAGAGACAGAGTTACCTGCTGGTGTGGGCGGGCGGGTGGCTGGCGGTGGGGCTGACGTCGCTGAGCGGCGTGTTGGAGTCGTGGTTTGGCCAGGGGCAGTGGGTTTCGGCGCTCGAGGAGTGGCTGCTGGCGATGGCGGCGTTGCTCTTTCTTGTCGCGGCGAGGCTTTACAGAAGAGCGACGGTTCGAATCAGCAGAGTCATAGGGGTGGCTGCTCTGGCGGGTTTGTGGGCTGTGGCATACACGAGGCAGTGGGTGTCGGTTTCTTTGTATTTAGGAGCGGCCCTGCTGCTATTCGCCGTGGCGCGGGTTTTCTGGCAGGAAGGCCGGAAACGGGAATCGCCATCGGATTTTCTGCTGGCCGCGTCGTTTGTCGCTTGGGGCCTCCTGGATTTGGGAATTCTGCTGCAGCGTCGAAGTGCGTGGCTGAACAGCGTCGATCTTCATTTGCCGCTGGTGGTGCCGCAGCTTTTCTGCGGCGTGTTGATGGTGATGGCGGTGTACGAGGAGGAACGCCATCGCATCGAACGCAACATGCTTGCGCTTTCGAATTTGAATCTGGCGACTTCGAGCTTCGTCGGCGGCGAAATTCAGAAAATGCTGGCGCAGGCGCTGGATCGCGTGCTCAACGTCGCGCGGATTCCGAGCGGCGCGCTGTGCCTGCACTATGGAGACGCGCAGGGACCGATCTCCGTGGTGACCACCGGACTAACGGACGGGTTCAGCTCGACCGTGCTGGAAGAAAATCTGGAAGATTCGATTGTGAAGCTGGTTGCCCGGCTGGGTGGGTTGGTTGTGCTGCGCGATCTTGCCAAGGATGGAATGTGGCAGACGCTGGACCGCGAGCCTTCGTTCAAACGCATTCGCGAGCTTTTGCTGGCGCAGAATCTGCGAACGGTAGTGGGAATCAGTTTGCAGGCAAAAGAGCGCGTGCTGGGTGTGTTACTGCTCGGAACACCGGATAGCCGCCAGTTCACTCCGGCGGAACTCCGGCTTCTGCTGGCGCTGGGATACCAAATCGGAATGGCGGTGGAGAACAGTTACTTGATCCAACAGACCTCGCGGCGCAGCGAGGAATTGCACATCCTGAACGAGATTGGCCGGGCGATGAGCTCGACGCTCGACACCGACACATTATTCGAAACGATCTACATCGAGATGCGGCGTTTGTTCGACTTGGCAAGTTTCTACATCGCGACATATGACAGCGCGCACGAGCAGATTCGCTACGAACTCGAAGTGACGGATAACGTAAGGCAACCGAAGCATGCGCGTCCCGTCGGAAACCGGCTGACCGAGTACATGATTCGCGAGCGGCAGCCAGTGCTGATCCGCGAGAACTTCACTGCGGAATTGGACAAGCTGGGCGTCAAGACGACCCGCCCGGCCGCGTGTTTTTGCGGCGTGCCGCTGATCCTCTACGACCGGGCCGTCGGCGTGATGGCGATCCACAGCCAGCAGGAGCGCGCGTTTGACGAGACCCACCTGGAGTTGATGCGCGTGCTGGCGAGCCAGGCGGGCATCGCCATGGAAAACGCCCGGCTATTTGCGCAGGAGCAAAAGAAGTCGCGGCACCTGACCTTGCTGAACAAGATTTCGAACCACGCGATCACGACGCTGAACCCGGAAGAAATGCTCGCAAAGGTGGCGGAAGAACTCGAGCTTGGATTGATCTACGACCACATCGGCATTGCGATTCTGAACTATTCCGCGAAAGAACTGGTGGTGCAAGCGGAGGCAGGCAAACGGCGTGATGCCCTTGGCCGGCACATTTCGCTGGGCGAGGGATTGGTAGGACAAGTGGCGCGGACCGGGACGATCGCCATCTTGCGAGAAGTGGACCCCTCGGGTCCGCGGCCCGTGCTGCCCGGATCGGTCTCCGCGATCGGATTGCCGATCAACTGCGCGGAAAATTTGCTGGGCGTGCTTTACGTGGAATCGTCGGAGCCGTCCGAATTTGACGACGAAGAAATCCAGTTGCTGCGGACCTTGGCCGACCTTTTCGCCGGCGCACTGCAGAACGCGATGTCGTACCAAAAAGCGCAGGAGCAAGCCATCACGGATGGATTGACCGGAGTAAAAACGCACCGCTTCTTGATGGAGGCGCTGTCGGCGGAATGGAAACGCTCCACCCGCGCGAGCCGGCCTTTCTCCCTGGTTCTGATGGACCTGGATCGGTTTAAATTCGTCAACGATTTCTACGGGCATTTGGAAGGCGACGTAGTGCTGCAACGCGTGGGGCTGATTCTGGAACAGAATTGCCGCCGCTCGGACGTGGTGGCGCGTTACGGCGGCGACGAATTTGTAATCCTGATGCCGGAAACGAGCGTGGAGCAGGCGCGGCAGATTGCGGGAAAACTCCGAAGCTGGGTGGCCTCCGACCCGCTGCTGCGCGATAAGAACATCACGGCGAGCTTCGGCATCGCCACGTACCCCATACACGGCTCAACGCCGCAGGAATTGATCCAAGTGGCGGATTCTTCGATGTATTTGTCAAAACATCAGGGCGGCAACGCGGTATTTACAGCGGAGCCCCGCGAACCCGGCGACTCAAAAACGTGGAAACGCGATGTGCTCGAGGCATACCTCGGAGTCATGTTGCATCGGCAATTTTCCACCGGGCCGGAGGCGTTCAACGAAATCTACCAGAGGATCGAGCAGTTCTCACAGTCGCTCAACGAGAGAAGCCCGTCTTTGTCTATCGAGCGGCTGCCGACGCCGGTGGTTGAAACCATGACTTCGCTGGCCAACGCGGTGGACGCGAAGGATCAGTACACGCACGGGCATTCGAGAAAGGTGTCAACGTACGCGGCACTGATTGCGCAAGCGGCGGGACTGAAACCGATCGAGGTGGAGGAAGTGCGACTCGGCGGCCTGCTGCATGATGTCGGCAAAGTGGGAATCCCGGAAGAAATTTTGAATAAAGCGGGACCGCTGGATGCGGACGAGTGGGAAACGATGAAATCGCACGCCGTCCTCGGGTGGCGGATTTTGGATCCGCTGCTGGCGCTGCGAAATGTCCGCGAGATGGTGAAGCACCACCACGAATTCTTCGACGGGTCGGGCTATCCGGACCAGATCGAGCGGGACGGCATTCCGCTCGGCGCGCGGATCATCGCCGTCGCCGACGCCTATGACACGATTACGTCGCCGCGCGTCTACAAGAAGGCGCGCGCAGCGGACGCCGCTCTAACAGAAATTGAGCGGTGTGCCGGGGCGCAGTTCGATCCGGAGTTGGTGCGCCTGTTCGTTGAGGTGATTCGTCAGCAACCTCACCCCATCCTCGAACATATCCCCGCCGACGATCAATCCACATCCTCAGATAACGCTTCGCTCTAAACTCCAAACGATTTGCGTGCCATTTCGGTAGTGACTCAGATTGCCGTCGTAGGTTAGTTTCCGATTATCCAATGGACTCGTAGGCATCGCCTGGGAAATCGTTGACAAGAGTCTAGAGTCTCTCAAATAGGTCTGGGAAGAATTCTGGAAAACCACTGACATGACGAATGCCGAAGATCGCGATTAATATGCAAATGACTCCCACGACAAGGGCTACCGCGCAAGCAGCGCTGTCGGACATATATCCTTGGGCAAGAACACGTGGCGGCGTGAGCATTTTTTTCCATCCCAGAATTCTGATGTAAGAACCGCCCTCATCAGCTTCCCAACGATTGAAATCAGGATCGCGAAGAGAGAGGAAAAGTACTTCGAGGACCGAGACTATCCCCGCATACAGAAATGCGAGATAGGGAAGAAGCCTAAAGAAAAGGGCCAGCATTTCAATCGGGCCAAGTTACCAGATTTGGGCGGGGGACTCCAAGGAACATGTCCGGTCATCCGCCTAATCGAGCACTCAGTTAGTCGCTCGAAGTCTTCACGAGATGGACGACAAAGCTCAAGTGCAGGGGACTCCAGTACCAAACGTTGCGAGTCTCTTGAATGGCGACGACGCGTTCATATTCGTTGCGCACGGCGGCGAGCAGTTTCAGTCTTGTTCTTGGGCCAATAAGCGAACCTGGCAATTGTGGCAAAGACTTTGCCCATTTCAGTAGCGCCGCCCTGGCACTCGTTGACTGCAACTGGCTAATGTACGTACCGCCTCTGAAATCCGCAATCACGGTCCAAAGTGCCATAGGCTGGGCAGTATAAATCACAACCTCAACGTACGACAGTCCGCCAGTGCTTGATTGACGCAATATAAAAGGGCGCCCCTTTTTGATGTAGGTTTTGATCGTTCGCATCATCACCTAGAAGGAGCACCCTCATGAATGAAGCCAAGTATATTGGGTTGGATGTGCATCAGGCAACGATCTCCGTAGCCGTTCGGGATTCTGA
>Ga0307374_10004064_pt1 | contig 24589 bp, 27 predicted proteins | sample OX3MG_FD_202532 | JGI IMG/M metagenome (GOLD analysis project Ga0307374, IMG submission 202532) | Soil microbial communities from Risofladan, Vaasa, Finland - OX-3 | ecosystem: Environmental > Terrestrial > Soil > Coastal area > Acid sulfate soil | place: Finland: Risofladan, Vaasa | collected... | reverse complement strand
AACGCCCGTATCTGGAGCTATATTCGATCATGTGCCTGCTGAGCACCGCGGCTGCGCTCGGTCCGGCGCTTGGCGGCTGGGCGCGCGACCTGCTGGGCGGTTTCGAGCAGGTGTTCCTGGCCTGTGCGGTCGCCACGCTCGTCATGCTGGTCGCCACGCTGTTCATGAAGCGCCCCGTCCAGGCCGCGGCGCCTGCCGCGCCGCTGCGGCGCCAGACCTCGTGAGCCGGGCGCAGATCGCCGCCGTCGACGAGCTGGCTCAGGCGGGCGAGCCGCCGATCGCCGCCGACCTGATGATCTGCGGCGCCACCATCGTCACCATGAACGCCGAGCGCCAGGTGCTCGTCGACGGCGCCCTTGCCGTCCGCGGCGACGAGATCGTGGCCGTCGGCAAGCGCGTGGTGCTGCAGCGGCGCGTCGCGCCCAGGCGCACGCTCGAGGCCGGGCGCTTCGTCATGACGCCCGGCTTCGTCGACGCCCACATCCACGTCACCGGCGATCCCCTGACCCGGGGCTTCGCCCGCGGCGGCCCCGACGAGAGCTGGACAGAGCGTCTGACGCGCTGGGTGATCCCGATCTTCCGCGCCCAGACGCCGCGGGACGAGCGCCTGGCGGCCCAGTGCGCCGCCCTGGCGATGATGCGCTACGGCACGACGACCTTCCTGGAAGCCGGCACGGTGATCCACCTCGATGCGGTGATGGAGGGCCTCGGCGAGACCGGCATCCGCGGCCGCGTCGGCGCCTGGGTCGAAGGGCGCGCGCGCGGCGAGGAGGACCCGGCCAAGGCGTCGGCCGCAGCCATCGCCGTGCTGGAGGCGGAAATCGCCCGCTACCCCGACTATGGCCAGGCCAGGCTCGCCGCCTGGCCTGTGCTGGTCGGCCACTCCACCAACTCCGACGCGGTCTGGCGCGCAGCCAAGGCCCTGGCCGACGAGCACGGCCTGGGCGTTTCGGCGCACATGAGCCCCCGGGCGAGCGATCCTGAGTGGTACCTCGCCGCCTACGGCCGCCGTCCGCTCGAACACCTGGCGGACCTCGGGGTGCTGGGCGAGAACGTGGCGCTGACACACCTTGCGCAGATCGATGCAAGCGAGCTCGACATCCTCGTCGGCTCGGGCGCCGGCGCCATCCACTGCCCGCATGCCGCGTTCGAGGGCGGGTTCGGCCTCTCCAGGGACGGCCTCTTTCCGGAAATGATCGAGCGCGGCGTCAATGTCATGCTCGGGACCGACGGGGTCGCCGCGGACATCCTTTCCTCGGCGCGGCTGATGGCCTGCGTCTTTCGCGACGCGCGGCGCGATCAGGAGCTGCTGGCGCCCGCGACCCTGCTGGAGATGGCGACCCTGAACGGCGCGCGGGGCCTCGGGCTCTCGGCGCGGATCGGATCGTTGGAGGTCGGCAAGAAAGCCGATCTGGTCCTGCACGACACCGACCTGCCGCAGTGGGGACCGGTCTTCGACGCCCCGGCGCAGCTCGCCTTCTGCGCTCCGCCGCACGGCGTGCACAGCGTCTGGATCGACGGGGTGCAGGTGATCGAGGCGGGCCGCGCCACCTTGATCGACGAGGCCAGGCTGCTCGCCGATGCCCGCCAGGCGGGTTTCGAGCTCATCTCCAGAACCGGACTGCCGACGAGGACGGCATGGCCGGTCGTCTGACCTCCGATCCAGCCGCGCACGTCGGCGTTGCGCCCAGCCCGGCGGCGTGGCGCGCCGCCATGGGCTATTTCGCCTCCGGCGTGACCATCGTCACTACCTGGGATGGCGAGGCGCCGGTGGGCTCGACCGTCAACGCCTTCTGCTCGGTTTCGCTCGAGCCCCCTTTGCTGCTCGTCTGCATCGATCTGGCCAATCCCATTCGCGGGCCGCTCGAGACGGCCGGCGTCTTCGGCGTCAACATGCTGCACGAGGAGGGGCTGGACTTTGCCCGCAGGTTTTCCAACGAGCCGCAGGGCGATCGCTTCCAGGGCCTCGCCTATAGCGCCGCCCCGGGCGGAGCGCCACAACTGGCGGCCGCGCCCGTGTTCATCGATTGCATCCTCGAGAACCTGCATGGCGCCGGGGACCATCTGATCGCGATCGGCCGGGGGCGCAGTATCGAGCAAGGCGCCGCCGCCGCCCCTTTGCTCTATCACCGGGGCGGTTATCCGAAGCTGGCGCCGCCGGCCTGAGCGGAATCGGAAAACTATCGTGCGCCTACGGGCAAGCCGGCGTCCCTGTGCCCGTGATAGCGTTGCGGTTCCAGGGTGGGCAGGGACTCTTCCCACCTCCGCAAAGGCAATGGCGATGACGGATGCCAAGGTCGGCCATTCGATCGGCCCGCGCCGGCCGACTTGGACGCACATCGCGCTTTGCGTGAAGGACATCGACGCCAGCATCGCCTGGTACGAGCGCTTCACCCATCTGCGGCTGCTGGCGCGCGGCGAGGATCGGGACGGGCGCAACGCCTGGCTCGGCGATTCCACCCAGGCCGACTCGCCGTTCGTGCTGGTGCTCGGCCAGTTCTTCGAAGGTCACGATCCGTTCGCCCCTGCGCCTCACCCGCCGCTGGGTCCATTCGCCCACATCGGCATCGAATTGTCTGCCCACGAGGCCGTGGACGAAGTCGCCGCCCGCGCCAAGGCGGAAGGTTGCCTGGCGCTCGGCCCGCTGCAGATGCCCAAGCAGATTGGCTATGTCTGCTTCATCAAGGATCCTGACGGCAACACGGTGGAATTGTCGTTCGACCAGGGCGTCTACGAAAGGGCCCGCGAGGTCTGGGGACGCGCCCAGGCGCCGGCGTGATGGCGGGGCCGCGCTGGCCGCGGCGAGCCGGCGGCTTACGCGGCGCCTCGATCGGGCTTGAGCTTTCGCGGATGCAAGGGCAGTGAGAAGATAAGCCGGCGAGACGGGACAAGTCTCGAGAGCAAGGTTGGGGGTTGCATGACTAGGCCGACGAGGCGCCTGAGGCGCGATCTTATCCTGTCCACCTGCCTGGCCGCGGCCGGCGCTTGGCTGCCCGCCGCGGCCCGCGCCGCCGACCCGCAGACGGCCGCGACGACCTCGAGCGTCCAGCAGATCATCGTCACCGCCGAGCGTCGCTCGGTCGACATCCAGAACGCCGCCCTCGCCATCTCCGCCGTTTCGGCCAGGACGCTCGACCGCTCGTTCATCACCAACGTCACCGGCCTCAACGCCATCGCCCCCAGCCTCGAGGTGACCAAATCGTCTGGTTTCGAGAACGTCGTCACCATCCGGGGCGTCGGTTCCGAGACGCCGGAAAGCTCGCTCACCACCACGCCGGGCGTGTCGGAGTTCATCGACGGCGTCTACATCGCCAATTCGATCTCCCTCGACCAGACGCTCTTCGACGTGAGCGACATCCAGGTGCTGCGTGGCCCGCAGGGCGCGCTCTACGGAGAAAGCTCGATCGGGGGGGCGATCATCATCGAGACCAACCAGCCCCGCCTGAAGACCTTCGACGCCTCGGGGGATTTCAGCGCTGGCGACTACAATCTGTTTCGCGAGCGCGCCGAGGTGAACCTGCCGCTGGGAGACGAGTTCGCCTTGCGCGTCTCGGCGCAGAAGTACGACCACGCCGGCTTCACTACCGATGCCGCGATCCCCGGATTCAAGCTCGACGACGCCCATGACGTCAGCGGCAAGGCGGCGCTGCTCTGGAGACCCACCGACGACTTCTCCGCCACCCTGACGGCGCAAGGCTATTATTCAAACCAGCACGGCGACGCCCAGAAGAACATCCTCGATCCCTCTCCCGATCCCAGGGTGGTCTTTCAGGATTATCCGGCGCACTTCTCGCTCAACAACGAACTCTATCACCTGGACCTGCAATGGGATCAGCCGTGGTTCTCGATCAAGTCGGTGACGGCGTACCAGTATCTGGCGCAGGTCCAGCAGGAAGACGACACGCGCAGCACCTTCGCCCAGCTCGGCTACTATGACGACGTGGCGGCCTGGAACACCTGGGTGAACAACTTCACCCAGGAGGTCGATATCCTCTCGCCGGCCGGATCCAGGCTCGAGTGGACCGCCGGCCTGTTCTATCTGAACCAGACCAGCCATCAGCACGTGGTGGAGTTCGCCGGCTTCCCGCCGTTCCCGCCGTCGCTGCTGCCGACACCGGCCAACCTGGCGATCCCGGCCAACGTCATGACCAGTCCGCCGTCTAACCTCGAATACGGCAACGACTCGCACGCCACGCACCTCTCCTACGCGGCGTTCGCCCAGGCATCGTACCACGTCACGCCGACGCTGACCCTGACGGCCGGAGCGCGCATCAACTACGACCGCAACCGCGATCCCAGCCAGAATTTCGCGGCGCCGCAGTTCGGCGGCTCGTCTTTCACCGACTTCTCGGCCAGCGACACGGTGCCGACGTGGCGCCTCGAGGCCGACGACCACCTGACCGACGACAACATGATCTACGTCAGCGCGGCGCGCGGCTACAAGCCGGCCGGCGTCAACGGCAAGAACCAGATCTTCGTCTCCGACACCTTCAAGGCCGAGACCAATACCGCCTTCGAGGTCGGGTCCAAGAACCTGTTCCTCGACCGGTCGCTGAGGCTCAACATCGCGGGCTTCTACTACCTCTACAAGAACTTCCAGTTCATCGCCGACGACGTCACGCCGCACTCGGGGCCGATCGCGAACATCCCCTCGATCCACGATTACGGCGCCGAGTTCGAGGGCGCCTATGTGGCGGCCGACGGGCGGCTGCACATCGATGGCGATCTGGCGCTGGAGAAGGGGACAGTCGAATCCAACTTCTTCGCCATCGATTCCACGGTGCAGGCCCCGATCGTCGCCACCAACCCGTTCTGCACCGAGTTCGGCGGCGGCGGCGCCTTCTTCGACTCAAGGTGCTGGGCCGCGGAAATCGCCGCGGCGCGCAACCTCAAGGGCAAGCAGCCCCCGGCGATGCCGAACGTCTCCGGCTCGATCAGCGCGTCCTACAGCTTCGACGTGCTCTCAGGGACGCTGACGCCGCGCATCCAGGTGATCTACCGGGGCAGCGAATGGGGCCGGATCTTCAACGAGCCGGGCCTGGACAAGGTGCCGGCCTATACGGCGACGAACCTCTACGTCGAGTACGTTCCCGCCGGTGGACATCTGAGGCTGTCGATCGCCGCCACCAACGTCTTCGACGTCGCCGGGATCAATTCGCGCTACACCGATCCCTACGGTCAGGTGCAGACCAGCGATCAGTTCATCCCGCCGCGGCAGATCATCGGCACGATCGCCTATCGGTACTAGGCTGTCTGGCCGGCCTCGCGTCGGCGCGGCGGCGGCCGTGATCCGCCCGGCGTGGCGAAGCCCGGGAAAAACTTTGGGGCGCCCAAGGACAAGACGATGGCGCGCGTGCAGGCTAGCCTAGGCTCCGCCGAAAACCTCGAGGGACGACCCACGTGGCAGCCGACATCCTGAGCGACGCCTTCTTCGCCAGCCTCGAGAGTTCGCTGGGCGGCCTGGACGTGGCCGAGAGCCTGCCGCCGGCCTGCTACGTCGATGCGGCCTTCTACGAGTTCGAAAAGCAGGCGCTGTTCGATCGGGAATGGCTGTGCGTCGGCCGGGCCGACTGGGTGAAGGCGCCAGGCGATTATTTCACGACGCGGATCGTCGGCGAGCCGATCGTGGTCGCAAGAGCCAGGGATGGCGTCGTCCGCGCGATGTCGTCGGTCTGCCAGCATCGCGCCATGCTGGTCGCCGAGGGCAAGGGCAACGCGCGCGGCTTCGTCTGCCCCTACCACCATTGGGTCTATGGGTTGGACGGTCGGCTGGTGAATGCGCCGGCGATGGAGCGCACCTGCGGCTTCGACAAGGCCAAGGTGCGGCTGCCCGAACTGAAGGTCGAGATCTGGCTGGGGTTCCTGTTCATCAATTTCGACCCCGGCGCGTCGCCGCTCGGGCCGCGTCTGGCCAAGGTCACCGAGGCGATTGCCGGCTACGATCTGGCGACCGCCGAGTGTGCGACCACCATGACCGGGCAGTTCGCCTGGAACTGGAAGGTGATGTTCGAGAACAACAACGACGGCTATCACGCTTCCAAGCTGCATCAGGGACCGCTGCATGATTTCGTTCCGAGCGAGCTGGCGAGTTTTCCGAACGCCGATCCCGCCGACGCCGGTTTCCTGCGCTTCAACGGCACGCTGCATCCGGATGCGAGCTTCAACCCCACCCAGAGGGCGGTGCTGCCGATCTTTCCCAAGCTGAGCGCTGCGGATCGCGGCCGGATGACGTTCGCCAACGTGCCGCCGACGCTGTCGCTGGTGCTCACGAACGACCTGGTGGTCTTCCTCGTCCTGCGCGCCAGCGGGCCGCAGACCATGGAGCAGGACACCGGCGTGCTGGCGGCGCCCGGGGCGAGCGACGATCCCGCCTTCGAGCACCGGCTGGAGATGATAATGACCAGCGCCGGCAAGATCATCGCCCAGGACATGCACGTCGATTCGCGGGTGCAGGAGGGGCTGAGATCGCGGTTCGCCCGGCGCAGCCGCTATTCCTGGCAGGAGGGCGCCCAAGGACAGTTCAACCATTGGCTCGTGCCCCGGTACCGCGCCGCCTGGGCGGCGCGCCATGGCGTGAACCCGAGCATCGCCGGGGCGGCGGCCTCGGCTGGCGCCAGCCGATGAGCGATGCCGCACGTATGCCGCTGGTCTTCTTCGGGCACGGCAGCCCGATGATCGCGCTGCAGAGCAACGAGACCAGCCGCGCCTGGAGCAAGATCGCGTCCGGCTTGCCGACGCCAAGGGCGATCCTTTGCATCTCCGCCCATTGGGAGACACGCGGCGCGGCGGTCACGGCGATGCTGGCGCCGCGCACCATCCACGACTTCGGCGCCTCCTTTCCCAAGGCCCTCTTCGAGATGCAATACCCCGCGCCCGGCGACCCGGCCCTGGCCGCCCGCGTGGCCGAGCTGCTGGCGCCGACGCCCGTGACCCTGGACGAAGGCGAATGGGGGCTCGATCACGGCGCCTGGTCGGTCCTTTCCAAGGCCTACCCCGCGGCCGACATCCCCGTGGTCCAGCTCAGCCTCGACGTCGGCCTCGGGCCTGCCGAGCGCTTCGAGGTCGGACGGCGGCTCGGACCGCTGCGCGACGAGGGCGTGCTCGTCATGGGCACAGGCAACATCGTGCACAATCTCGGCGCCATGAACTGGGGCGAACAGGGCTGCACGCCGTTCGACTGGGCGTCCCGGTTCCTGGCCGAGGTCCGCAACGCCATCCTCGCCGACGCGCCGCAGCGGGTGATCGACTTCGCCCGCCTTGGCCGCGACGCCCAGCTGGCGCTGCCGAGCCAGGAGCATTTCTGGCCGCTGCTCTACGTCCTGGGCGCGCGCACGCCGCAGGATCGGGCGCGACTGGTGAACGACCGCATCGAGCACGGCTCGCTCGCCATGACCAGCGTGGTCCTCGAGGCGCCGGCCGCGAGCGCCTGACGGCGCCGGGCTATTCGCTGGCGAACCCGGTCGAAAGGCTGAGGGGTGCCCAGCGGCCGATCTCGCCCTGAAAGGCCGCGACCTGACGGGTGGCGTAGAGCACGGCGTCGGCGCCGAGCAGCAGTTGCAGAGGAGGATCGGCGATTCCGGCGATCGCCAGGATGGCGGCGGCGACCCTGGCCGGGTCGTTCGGCTCGCGCCCGGCATGCTCGCCGAGGATGCGCTCGGCGTTGCGGGCGGCGCCGTCGTAGTCGGCGATCCGGGCCGCGGCGACCAGGAGGGAGCGGCTGGCATAGTTCGTGCGCATGCCGCCCGGCTCGACGCAGGTGACCTTGACCCCCAGTTCCGCGACTTCCTGGGCCAGGGTGAGGACGGCGCCTTCGAGGGCGTGCTTGCTGGCGCAGTAGATCCCGGTCCCGGCCCAGGCGGCGACGCCGCTCACCGAGGTGACGGCGATGACGTGGCCGGCGCGGCGGCGGCGCAAATGCGGCAGCGCGGCCTGGATCGCCGCGATCGGGCCAAAGACGTTGACCTCGAACTGGGCGCGGATTTCCGCCAGGCTCGCCTCTTCTACCGCGCCGACGAGACCATAGCCGGCGTTGGCCACGACGACGTCGAGACCTTCCAGCGCCGCCTCGGCCGCCTCGACCGCCGCGCGGACCGCCGCTTCCTCGGCCATGTCGGCCACGAAGGCGCGTGCACATCCAGGCGCCAGGGCCTCGAAGGCCGCCAGATCGGAGCGCGTGCGCACCGTACCGCAGACCTTGTCGCCGCGCGCCAGCGCCGCCCGCGCCAGGGCCTCGCCCAGGCCCCCGGAGACGCCCGTGATCAGCCAGTTCACCGGGCCGCTCCGCTAGCGGGGCCGATCGCCGCGCACCCAGAGGCGGTGCATCTCGCGAACGTACTTGGTGTCGTCGAAGAGGGTGCCGGTGTGCAAGGTGCAACGGTTGTCCCACATAAGCACATCGCCGACGCGCCATTTGTGACGATGGACAAAGCGCTCCTGGGTGGCGAAGTCGATCAGATCCTGCACCAGTTCGAGACCCTCTGGGTTGGGGCGGCCAACCACCTCGATCACCGTTCCGGTGGAGGGCCACAGCGCCTTCCTGCCATCGGCAGGGTGGGTGCGGACCAGGGGATGGAAGACGTCCGGGTTCTGCGCCTTCAGCTCCTCGTCGAGTTCGCGCGCTCCATATTCCCGGGTGGCCATGAAGTGCCGGTAGGAGTGGTGCAGGACGAGGCCGTCCAGCTGCCGCTGGCGCTCGGGCGGCAAGGCGTTCCAAGCCGCGACGCAGTCGGCCAGCAAAGTGTCCGAGCCCTCCGGCGGAACCTCGACCGCATAGAGCAGCGTCGCCATCACGGGTTCTGCCTTGTAGGAGTAGTCGGTGTGCCAGCCGATGCCGTCATTGTGCGCCCCGACCGGCTTGCCGTCCTCGAGGCGGTTGGAGAGGCGGTAGACCTTGGGAAAGCCGGGGAGCGTGAACTCCCTCAGGGTGTGGTCCTCGGGCTCGCCGAACCGGGCCACGAAGCTGGTGAGATCGGCCGGCGTCAGGGTCTGACCCCTGAGCACGATGGCGCCGTGGCGATGGAAGGTCGCCACCACCGCCGCCAGCGTCGCCGCGTCGGCGCGACGCAGATCGACCCCCAGGATTTCGGCGCCGAAGCCTGGCTTCAGGGGGCGGGTGCGGAGCTGGACCGCCGTGTTCATGAGCTGATTCCGGGAGCAGACGGCGGTGATCACGTTCTCGATGACCTGAAGCCTAGATCAAGGCGCCGCCGCGGTCTTGCTCGTGGACGCCTTTTTGTTTGAGCGGGGCTTGGTATGACATTGGCTTGGCTTGGGGGAGTGGGGAGGCGCCGCCAGATGGATCCGGCCAAGATCGTCGTCGTCGGCGGCTACAACCGCGACGTCAGCCTGTTCGTGCCGCGCTTGCCCGCGGCCGGCCAGACCGTTCTCAGCGTGGGGCGGCTCGACTCTGCGGGCGGCAAGGGCTCGAACCAGGCGGTCCAGGCGGCGCGCTGCGGGACGCCGACGGCGATGATCGCCGCCCTGGGCGACGATGGCGCAGCCGACCAGGCCCTGGCGCTCTGGGCAGCGTTCAAGATCGCCGTCGGCGCCGTCGTGCGCCTCCCCGGCCAGGCGACCGGCATGGCGATGATCCTCGTGGATGCGGCGGGGGAGAACCTGATCGTCGTCGATCCGGGCGCCAACGCCCTGCTCGCGCCGGAGCATGTCACAGCCGCGTCGGGTCTCGTCGCGGGCGCAAAGCTCGTTCTCGCCCAGCTCGAGACTCCGGTGGACGCGACGATGAGCGCCTTCGCGATGGCGCGCGCCGCCGGCGTCGACACCCTGCTCAACGCCGCGCCGGCGCCGGAGGCGATCGCGCCCGAGCTGCTCGACCTCACCGACGTCCTGATCGTCAACGAGGGCGAGGGTCGGGCGCTCTCGGGCGAGACGCGCCCGGAGGCCGTCGGCGAGCGGCTGCTCGGCAAGGTCGCCAGGGCTGTGGTGGTGACCCTGGGCGACCGTGGCGCGATGCTGTTCGAGCGCGGGGCCGCGCCGATAGGCCGTCGGTCGCCGCGCGTCGAGGTGGTCGACAGCACGGGCGCCGGCGATGCCTTCACCGGCGCCTTCGCCGCCCGCTGGGCCGCCACCGCTGATGCGCGCGCGGCGCTGGCCTGGGGCCTCGCCGCCGGGGCGCTCTCCTGCACGAAGAAGGGCGCCGCCGCCAGCTGCGCCGACGCCGCCAGCATCGCGGCGCTGGCGCGCGGCTGAGAGGCGCGCGCCAGCGCCGCTGGGCGAGATTCAACCCGCGCCGTGGCTGGCCGAATACACCATCGAACTCCTGAGCCTGTTGCGCGGGCTGACGCGGCTGGTGGCGCTGCAGCCGGCTCGAGCGTCGCTGCTCGCGCGCATCGTCGGCAGCCCCGCCGGCGACGCCGACGGGCTGCGGCAGGCAGGCGACCGCTCCGACAACTCGGCCGAGTTCGTCATCGAACCGGACGCCGAAGCCGGGTAGGGCAGTCTCCAGCCCGCGGACGCCAGCCGCTCTGAGAACGCCTACGCCTCCAGCTCGATGTCCCAGTAGAGGTAGTCCAGCCAGCTTTCGTGCAGGTGGTGCGGGGGGAACCTGCGGCCGCGTTCCTGGAGTTCGTACATGGTCGGGCGGTGCGGCGCGCGGCGCGGGCGCATGGATGCCTCGCGCGGGGTGCGTCCGCCCTTGCCGAGGTTGCAGCGCGCGCAGGCGGCGACGATGTTCTCCCAGGTGGTGCGCCCGCCGCGCGAACGCGGCGTCACGTGATCGAAGGTCAGTTCCTCGCCCGAGCCGCAGTACTGGCAGGCGAAGGAATCGCGCAGGAACACGTTGAAGCGGGTGAACGCGGGCGGGCGGTCCTGGGCGACGTACTGCTTCAGCGCCACGACGCTGGGCAGCGGCATCTCGAACGAAGGCGAATGGATCAGCTTGTCGTAGCTCGAAACCACCTCGACGCGGCCGAGGAACACCGCCTTGATCGTCTCCTGCCAGGGCCACAGCGACAGCGGATAATAGGAGAGCGGCCGGTAGTCGGCGTTCAGCACCAGGGCCGGCCAGCCAGACGGAAGGGCGCTAAGCACCTGCACGGCGCGCCCCTGCGGGCTTGGCGATCAACGCGGGCGGACGATCGGGACGGAAGACCTGCCTCCTGACGGCCGATTGGCGACGAGGATTCGCGCCGGCCGCGCCTGCAAGCCAGATTCCACGATGCCGGGACGACGGCAAGGGGGCGATTGCGGGGAGGCGCCAAGTTGGAGAATTCTCGTCCTGGTGCGGCGACGCCAGGCGGTCGGGCGCGTTTCGAGAGGAGCGCGGCCCGTTACGCTCCTCTCGAGTTGCGGTCCTTCACGTTGGTGGGAGCGCGGTCAGGCGCCGACGAGCACCGTGCCGGCGGCGAGCGCCAGGCCGAGGAAGAGCATCAGGGCGCTGGCGGCGCGGTCGAAGGCGCGGGGCAGCGAGGTGAATTTTGCGAGAGACATGACGGCGTTCCTGCTTCTTACGTGCGAGCCCCTGGGGGAGCAGGGGGCGTCCGATCTGGACGGCGTTTAGATAGCACCGATCTGAACGCTGTCAACATACATCTTTACATCGTTTGGATTAAAAATTAGTGTGGTCGCAATGAGAGAAACTGGAAACGCTCAAGCTCGTCCCTACCATCACGGGGACCTCAGCCGCGCCCTCGTCGACGCCGCCCGGCGAATTCTCGAGGCCGAAGGCGCGGCGGCGCTGTCGCTGCGGGCCGTGGCGCGCGAGGCCGGCGTCAGCCCCGCGGCCCCGTACCACCACTTCAAGGACAAGACCGAGCTGCTCGAAGTGGTGGCCTATCAGGGTTGGGACGCGCTGGGCGCGGCGATCGTCGCGGCGCGCAAGCATGCGGCGAGCCCGCTCGAGGCGCTGAACGACATCGGCCTCGCCTATGTGCATTTCGCCCGCGAGAATCCGGCGCTCTATCGCCTGATGTATGACACCACCCGCGATCGCACTGCGATGCCCGAGCACGACGCCAAGGAGGAGAGCGGCTACTTTCAGGTGCAGGAGGCCATCGTCGCGGCCGGCGCGGATCCGAACGATGGGCTCGAACTGCAGCTGGCGACGGTTGCCGCCTGGTGCGCCGTGCACGGCCTGGCCGAGATGGCCTGTTTCAAAGAGTTCCAGCCGCTGCGGGAGGCGATGGGCGGCGACGACGCCTTCCTGCGCGCAGTGCTGCAGCACTACGGCGGCTTCACGCGCGGCTCGCGGCGCAAGCCTGGGGCGTGAGCGCCGGCGGCTTCGTCACCCGGTTCGCGCCCTCGCCCACCGGCTTTCTGCACGAGGGTCACGCCTTTTCGGCGCTCACGGGCTTCACCGCCGCCCAGGCGGCGCATGGCCGCTTCATGTTGCGCATCGAGGACATCGATGTCGCTCGCTGCCGGCCGCGCTTCGAGGCGGCGCTCCTGGAAGACCTCGCCTGGCTCGGCATCCGCTATGAAGAGCCGGCGCTGCGCCAGTCCGAGCACCTGGGGCTTCATCTGGCGGCGCTGAACCGGCTGCGGGCGCTGGGCCTCGCCTATCGGTGCTTCAGAACCCGACGCGAGATCCTGGAGGAGAGCGCCAGCGCGCCGCACGGGCCGTCCGAGGGCTACCGCGGCGCCCCCCTCGCCGCAGCCGAGGAGGCGCGGCGCCTCGCCGCCGGCGAACCCTTCGCCTGGCGGCTCTCGCTGGAGGCGGCCATCGCCAGGGCCGGCCCACTTGGCTTCGTCGAGGAGGGCGAGGGCCCCGCCGGCGTGCGCGGCCGGCTCGCGGTCGACGCGCGCGGGGCCGGCGACGTGGTGCTGGGGCGCAAGGGACTGGGTGTCGCCTATCACCTGGCGGTGGTGGTGGACGACGCGCGCCAGGGCGTGACCTGCGTGATCCGCGGCCGGGATCTGTTCGAGGCGACGCATGTGCAGCGCCTGCTGCAATCCCTGCTCGGCCTGCCCGAACCGGCCTATCGGCATCACCGGCTGATCCTGGACGAGCACGCAAGGCGCCTCTCCAAGCGCGATGGCGCGCGGACTTTGCGCGAACTGCGGGCGCGCGGCGTCGGCGCGGCCGAACTTCGCGCCAGGCTCGGATTTGGCTGACGCGCCCCGCCTCCCGCGCGCCGGCTCATTGTCGCGTCAGCAGGAGTAAGCCGTTCGGCGGGTCCGCGAAACGCCGACGGGCGCCGGCCTTGCGACCGACGCCCGCCTCGTCCTGCGACGAATTGATGGTTCCCTGCTTCAGAGCGCCTTCAGATTGACCGCGGCCGTGCGTCCCCGCTCGGCCTGCAGTTCATAGGCGACCTTCTGGCCTTCATTCAGGCCGCGAAGGCCCGCCCGCTCGACGGCGCTGACGTGAACGAAGACATCCTTGCCGCCATCGTCCGGCTGAATGAAGCCGAAACCCTTGGCGGAGTTGAACCATTTGACGGTGCCGTTGGCCATGTCGACTCTCATCTCCTTGACATAAAGCCGTTTCCTGATGACGCGGGTCCGTGCTCAAGGGCCCGCGCACAATCTCCTGACGTCTGGGAAAGCGGCTCCTTCGGTTCCGGCGGAGGCCGCTCGGAAGCGAGCCTACGCGGGCGCGATCGTCTGCAGGCCCAAAGCACGGATTGCGGGCGAGAAATGCGCACGCAAAGCGGGCGGGGTCAACCGGTTTCCGGGCCGCGGAACGGAGGCCTCAGCGACCGCGCTCCAGCGCCTGGATGACCCTGCTCACCTGCGGGTTCGACCAGTCGGCGCCCCCGGCGAGCCTGGCCCTAACCAGACCCTTCGGGTCGATGAGCAGGGTCGTGGGCAGTCCCTCGACCGGCGGTTTGAAGGCGAAGGCCAGAGCGTAGCTCGGCTCGGCGTAGAAGGCGAGCGGCGGGCGCTTGGCGATGAAGGCTTCAGCGTTGGCGCGGTCCTCGACGCGGTCCAGGCTCACCGGCACCACCGCCACCGCCTTGCCGGTGCTGGCGGCGGCGAGCTTGGCGAGAGTCGGCATTTCCTCGACGCAAGGGCCGCACCAGGTGGCCCAGAGGTTCAGCACCACCACCTTGCCCTTGAATTCGGCCAAGGTGTGCATTCTGCCGGCCGCGTCGGTGAAAGCGACGTCGGGGGCCGGCGCGGGCTTGGCGTCGACGGTCAGGCTCATCATCGGACCGACCGCGAGGCCCTTCAGGCCGGCGCCGAGCTTGGAGGAGCAGCCCGCCATGCCGTATAGAGCCGCCGCAACGCCGATCAGGGCGAAGCTTTTCCCGGCCCAGTTCCCCAACCTTCGAGCCATAGCGCCTTCCATGTCCTCCGAGCCCACCGACAGCCAGGGGCACTTACTATGGGGCGGGCGGTTCTCCGCCAAGCCCGGCGCGCTGATGCAGGCGATCAACGTGTCGATCGGCTTCGACCGGCGCCTCGCGGCCGAGGACATCGCCGGCTCGAAGGCCCACGCCGACATGCTGGCCGCGACCGGCGTGATCGCGGCCGAGGACAACGAGTCGATCCAGAGCGGGCTGCGCGCCATCGAGCGGGAACTCGTCGAGGGCGTGTTCCCGTACCGAGAAGAATTCGAGGACATCCACTTCAATATCGAACAAAGGCTGATCGAACTCGTCGGGGCGCCCGGCGGGCGACTGCACACGGCGAGATCGCGCAACGACCAGGTTGCGCTGGATATGCGCCTGTGGGTGCGTGGCGCCTGCGACAGGACCGGCGTTCAGATCAAGGCGCTGCAGCGCGCGCTCCTAGCCCAGGCCGAAGCTCACGCCGCGACCCTGATGCCCGGATTCACCCATCTGCAGACGGCACAGCCGGTGACCTTCGGTCATCATCTGATGGCCTATGTGGAGATGTTCGGCCGCGACGCCGGCCGCTTCGAGGCGGCGCGGGAGCGGATGAACGAAAGCCCGCTGGGGGCGGCGGCGCTCGCCGGCACGTCCTTTCCCATCGATCGGGGCAGAACCGCCGCGGCCCTGGGGTTCGATCGGCCCATGGCCAACAGCCTGGACGCCGTCTCGGCGCGCGATTTCGTGCTGGAGGCGCTCGCCGCCGCCGGCATCCTGTCGCTCAACCTGTCGCGCCTCGCCGAGGAGCTGGTGCTGTGGATGACGCCGCAGTTCGGCTTCGTCGCCCTCTCCGACGCCTTCACCACCGGCTCCTCGATCATGCCGCAGAAGCGCAATCCGGACGCCGCCGAGCTGGTCCGGGCCAAGAGCGGCCGCATCCTCGGCGCCTTCGCGGCGCTCTCGCTGGTGATGAAGGGCCTGCCGCTCGCCTATTCGAAGGACATGCAGGAGGACAAGGTCCCGACGTTCGAGGCGTTCGACGCGCTGGAGCTGGCGCTGGCGGCGATGGCGGGGATGGTGGCGGACATGCGGGCCGACGCGGCGCGGATGGCCCGGGCTTCCGCAGCGGGCTATGCCACCGCCACCGACCTGGCCGACTGGCTGGTGCGGGTGCTGAAGACGCCGTTCCGGGACGCCCACCGCGTCGCCGGCCAAGCGGTGAAGCGGGCCGAGGCTCTGGGACTTGATCTGGAGCGGTTGCCGCTCTTCGAACTCCAGTCGTTCGAACCTCGGATCACGCCCGACGTTTTCGAGGTGCTGAGCCCGGAAGCGTCCGTGGCGAGCCGCACCAGCCTGGGCGGAACAGCGCCGATCCAGGTGCGCGCGCAGATCGTGCGCTGGAAGGAGTTGCTGCGATGATCCGTCCCCTCATGAGCCTGGCGGCCGTCGTCCTCGCCGCCGCGACGCTGGGCGCCTGCGGCAAGCAGGGCTCGCTCGATCGGCCCGCACCCCTTTGGGGCGCGAGGGCCAGAGCCGACTATGCAGCCCAGAAGCGCGCGCAGGCCGAGGCCAGGCAGAAGGAGACGCAGAGCAATCAGGTCGAGACCCCTCCCGAGCAGGGACCGGGAACCAACCCGTTCGCCAATCCCGCGCCGCCGCGCGCCCAGCCCATTCCGGGCGAGGCGCCCAGCCCCACCGCGCCTGGGGCGCAGGGCGCGATGCCCAACCCCTACGTCGAGCCGCAATGAACCACTTCGAGCTGCGTGACGGCGAACTCGCCTGCGAGGACGTCGCGCTGTCGAAGATCGCCGAAGCGGTGGGCACGCCAACCTACGTTTATTCCACCGCGACGCTGAAGCGGCACTACCGCGTCTTCCGTGACGCGCTCGCCGCCGAGCCAGCCATCGGCGAGCCGTTCATCGCCTATGCGGTCAAAGCCAACGCCAATCTGGGCGTGCTCGCCACCCTGGCGCGGTTGGGCGCCGGCGCGGACACGGTCTCCGAGGGAGAGATCCGCCGGGCACTGGCGGCGGGGGTCGCGCCGGACCGGATCGTCTTCTCGGGAGTCGGCAAGACGGCGCGCGAACTCGCCTTCGCCGTCGAGGCCGGCGTTGCGGAGATCAACGTCGAATCGGAGCCAGAGCTGGAGCTGCTGGCGCGCATCGCCGGCGAGCGCGGGGCACAGGTAAGCTTGGCCATACGCGTCAATCCCGATGTCGGCGCCGGCGGCCATCGCAAGATCACCACCGGGGCGGCGGAGAACAAGTTCGGCGTCTCTTTCGGCGAGGCCGAGCGCCTGTATGGGCTCGCGGCCGCGCATCCAGCCCTGGCGCCCACCGGAGTCGCCTGCCACATCGGCAGCCAGATCACCGATCTCGCGCCGCTCGAGGACGCCTTCGGACGGATGCGCAAACTGGTCGAGCGGCTGCGCGCCGGCGGCCACGAAGTGCGGCGGCTCGACCTCGGCGGCGGGCTTGGCGTGCCCTACTTCAATCAGCCCGATCCGCCGACGCCGGCCGCCTACGCGGCGATGACCGCTCGGGCCGTGGGAAGCCTCGGCCTCGAACTCGTCTTCGAGCCCGGCCGGGTGATCTGCGCCAACGCCGGGGTGCTGCTCGCCCGGGTAATCCACGTGCATGCCCGGCCCGATGGGCGGCGCTTCCTGGTGCTCGACGCCGCCATGAACGACCTAATCCGCCCGGCCATGTACGACGCCTATCACGACATCCGCCCCGCCAGGCCGTGCGCGGGCGAGCTCATCGCCTACGACGTGGTGGGGCCGGTGTGCGAGAGCGGCGACACCTTCGCCCAGGGCCGCCTTATATCACCCATGGCCGCTGGCGATCTGGTGGCCTTCATGACTGCGGGGGCCTACGGCGCGGCAATGTCGAGCGAATACAATTCCCGCCCGTTGGCGCCGGAGGTCCTAGTGAACGGCGTTGACTTCGCGGTCGTGCGCGCCCGTCCGACCTACGAGGAAACGTTGCGGCGCGAACGCCTGCCGGTCTGGCTCGCTCCGGCGGCGCCCTGACCCGCTGCTCCCGCAGATCGCCAAGCGCAGATGCGCCGAAGCGGCAGAAGCGGTCTGTTCAGTCGGCCGCTGCGACGTAGGGCAGGCTGCGCAGGGCGCCTCGGGCGTCCATCCCGTAGCCCACCAGAAACCGGGCCGGGGCTTCCCAGGCGGCGAAATCGGGCTCGACGGCCCTGGGCGTCGGCCAGGGCTTGCGAGCGAAGACGCAAGTGACGACCTCGCGCGCGCCGGCGCCCTGCACCAGCCGGGTGGCTTCGGCGAGGGAGAGGCCGGTGTCGACCACGTCATCCAGGATCAGCGCCTGGCGGCCGACGAGGGGCCGTTGCAGATCGGCGCGCACCTGGCAGCGGCCGCCGCTGGCGCGCGCATCGCCGTAGGAGGCGAGCCAGAGCGCGTCGAAAGCGACGTGGCGCCCCAGTCGCGCCAAGGCACGGGTCAAATCGGCGGCGAACCATAGCCCGCCGGCGAGGAGGCAGATCGCGACCGCGTCGTCGGCGATCCTGGGCACGAGGCTCACGGCGAGAGCGGCCACGCGCTGATCCACTTCGCTCTCGCCCAGGAGCACCGTCAGCCCGGCCGGCGCGTCAGTCATGGCCGGCGGCTTGGACGGCGTTGGCGGGCGACGGCGAGGGAGGCTGAACCGGCGCTGGCGGCCGGAGCGAATTGGTGGCCGCCGGCGCGCCCGAGCCGGCATCCGGACCGCGCAGGGTGAAGCTAGGCATCGGCGCCGTCGGCGGACTTGGGGGTCGATAGGAGGGCGGCGCGTCCCGCAGCCGCATGGCGAAATCCACCTGCAGGGTTTGGGCGGAGAACGGCGGATCGAGGATGGCCGTGACGAAATGGCGTGTCGCCCCGGGCGGAACGCGCGGGTTGGCGAGCGTCGCGATCTGGCCGCCGATGCGGCGGCCACCGCCGTTGAAGAGGGTGATGCGCAGCGCCGGCGCCGTGACCGCGCGCGCCTCGACGTTGCGGATCAGTCCCGAGACCGCCAGAGCCGCATGTCCCTGTTGCAGCGAAGGCGTGGCGCGCACGTCCTCGATCACCAGGCCGATGGGGTTCACCGGCAGGCCGATCGCCGCGTAGACCGAGGCCGTCTGCGGCCAGACGCCCACCACTGGCCCGCGAAACAGCACTGCCACCAGCGCCGCCGCGGCGATGCCCACGGCCACACCCGCCCAGACTGCACCGGTGACGGCGGCCTGGCGCAGGCGCTTTTCCTCCTCGGCGCGGTTGCGGAAGGTGCGCGGCAAGTCGTCGCCAGTGAGCGGCGCATCGGGCTGGCCGTCCTCGGGTGCGCCGGCGAGCGCGGCCGGTCCCGCGGCCGCGGAGAGTTCGAGCGGCGTCTCGGCGCTTGCGGTCCAGCGCGCGCCGCAGGCAGCGCAGCGCACCGCCCGCCCGCCGGGCCCGATCTGGACGTCATCGACGAAATAGCCGGTGGCGCACTGCGGGCAGGTAAGTATCATGCGGCGCGAATCGGACGGTCCGAGAAAAGCCTCTTCGAGGTCGCCGATTTCGGCCCGCATGTCCAGGAAGCCCATCGCCTCGGCGACCGCGCCCGCCGGCCACGATCCGCCGCACGCCATCGTTCGCTTCGAGGGCGTCTCGATGCGCTATGGACGCGAGCCGGAGGTGCTGAGGGATCTGACCTTCGATCTGGGGCATGGCTCGTTTCACTTCCTCACCGGACCCTCGGGGTCGGGCAAGTCGACGCTGCTGAAGCTGATCTATCTGGCGGAGCGGGCCTCGCGCGGCCGCATCGAGCTGTTCGGCCAGGATCTGGCGCGGCTCCGGCGCCGGGATCATCCGCGGATGCGCCGCCGTATCGGGGTGGTGTTCCAGGAGTTCCGGCTGCTCGACCATCTCTCCGTGTTCGACAACGCCGCGCTCTCGCCGCGTATCGCCGGCAAGAAGCCCGCGAGCTATCGCGCCGACGTGGCCGACCTGCTCGCCTGGGTCGGGCTGGGCGAGCGCATGCACGCCATGGCCCCGGCGCTCTCGGGCGGCGAGAAGCAGCGTCTCGCCATAGCCCGGGCGGTCATCAACCGGCCCGACATCCTCCTCGCCGACGAGCCCACAGGCAACGTCGACGAGGCCATGGGCCTGCGCATCCTGCGCCTGTTCCTGGAACTGAACCGGGTCGGAACCACGGTGCTGATCGCCAGCCATGATACCGAGCTCGTCGGACGCTCGGGCAAGCCGGCGCTGCACCTGGAGAACGGACGCCTTGCGCCCGGGCCTGCTCTGGTTTCAGAACTGGCCCGATGAGCCTCGCCTTCGATCCCGCCCGCTGGTGGCCGGCGCCGCTGCTGCCGCGCTCCGACGGGCGCGATCTGGCGCTGTTCTTCGTAGTGGCCGCGCTCTCGCTGCTGGCGGGGTGCGCCGCGGTGGCGGGGCTGGTGGGCGAACGGGCGGCCAAGGGCTGGCGCGCCGAACTCTCCGGCTCCGCCACCATCGTCGTCCGCGCCCAGGGCGCGGAGAGCCCCGACGAGGCGGCCGCGCGCGCCGCCGAGGCGGTCTCCGGCGTCAGGGGCGTGGCCGAGGCGCGGGCGCTTGGCGCGGCGAAAGCCGACGCGCTGCTGGCGCCCTGGATCGGTGCACGGGCGCTGCCTGCCGACCTGCCGATTCCGCGCCTCGTCACCGTCGAGTTGGACCCCAAGGCGCCGGCCAGCGGCGCCGACCTGCAGGCGGCGCTGAACGCCCGGGGCCTCGACGCCACCGTGGACGATCACAGCCGCTGGACCGCTCAGATCATGGGCGCCGGCGCGCTCATCCGCGGCGTCGCGCTTTCTCTCTTCGTCCTGATCCTGGCCGTGCTGGGCGCCGTGATCGCATTTGCGACGCGTCAGGGCCTGGCGGCGCGCCGCGATCTGGTCGAGGCCCTGCATCTGGCCGGCGCGACCGACGCCTTCATCGCCCGACTGTTCCAGGCCCGCTTCGCCCGATGCGCAGCCGAAGCCAGCCTGGTGGGCGCAGTTCTCGCCATCGCCGCTGCGGCCGCGCTCAGGCTGGCGGCGCATCCCGGCGCCCTGGCGCTGCCGCCGATCGCTTGGCGCGACCTCGCCGCGCCGGCGCCGTTTCCGATCCTGGGCGCGCTCGTCGCGGCGGTCACCGCGCGTCTGACCGCCATGAAGGCCCTCGAGCGGCGCCCGTGAGGACCCTGGCGGCGCTCATCGTCATGCTGCTGGTCTGGACCACGGGCCTGATGGCCTTCGCCGCCCGGATCGACCGCTCGACCCCCGCGCCCGACCCGCCCGTCTCCGACGGCGTGGTGGCCCTCACCGGCGGCCAGGACGCACGCATCGCCGCCGCCATCGGGTTGCTGGAATCGGGCAAGGCGACGCGCATGCTGATCAGCGGGGTCAGCCGCGAGGTGACCCGCGGCGAGTTGCAGACCCTCACTGGCGCTGACCAATCGCTCTACGACTGCTGCGTCGATCTCGGCTTCACCGCGACGAGCACCACCGGCAACGCCCGGGAGACCGCTCAATGGGCCGCGGCCAGGGGCTATCGGACACTCATCCTCGTCACCGCCGACTACCACATGCCCCGGGCGCGCCTGGAGCTGCGCGCGGCGATGCCGGGGGAGACGATCACGCCCTATCCCGTAGCCACGCCGGCGATGCAGGCCGGCAGATGGTGGCGCACGCGCGCCAGCGCGGACCGGATGATCCTCGAGTACAGCAAGTACCTGGCGGTGCTGACGCGAGAAACCGTGCTTGGACTGGGCGCAAGGCCGGCCGCGCGGCCCCGGAGCGCCGGCGCATGACGACGGCGCGTTCGCTCATCTTCGTCGCGATCTTCTATCTGTGGTCGACCTTGGCGGCGGTCCTCATGGCGCCGCTGATGCTATGTCCACGCCGCTGGATGTTCGCCGCCGCGAGGCTCTGGGCGCGGGGCGTCATGGCGCTGCTGCGCGTCGCCTGCGGTATCCGCGTCGAGGTGCGCGGCCGCGAGCACATTCCCCGCGGCCGGGCGATCGTCGCGCCCAAGCACCAGTGCATGTTCGACGTCTTCGCCCAGTTCGTCTGGCTGGACGACTGCTGCTTCGTCATGCGCAAGGAGCTTACGCGCATCCCGTTCTTCGGCTGGTACGGCCGCAAGCTCGGCATGATCGTGCTGGACCGCGAAGGCGCCGCCGCCGCGCTGCGCAGGCTCATCCGCGACGCCAGGGCCCGCCTTGCCGATCCGCGGCCGCTGGTGATCTTTCCCGAGGGGCACCGGGGCGCGCCCGGCCAAGCCGGCGCCTATCAGCCAGGCGTCGCCGGCCTCTATCGCGACCTCGATCTGACCACGCACCCGGTGGCGACAAACTCCGGAGTCCACTGGCCGGCGCACGGCTTTTTGCGCCGGCCCGGGCTCATCGTGTTCGAATTCCTGGAGCCCATCGCGCCGGGCCTGAAGCGCGATGAGTTCATGCGCGTGCTCGAAGAGCGCATCGAGGCCGGCTCGCAGACCCTGCTCGGCCTGTAGCGGATCAGCGCTCGCCGCCCTGTCGCGCCTCGCGTTCCTCGACCATGACCAGCAGCTGTTCCAGGGCGCGGTCGCGGATCGCCTCGGCGTGCAGATGCGCCACCAGGTCGCGCAGGTAATCGACATTGGCGCCGGAGAGGCCGCGGGCGCCGGCGATGAGGTCGGCCTGGGCGTCCAGGGCGAGCGCGCCGGCCCACTGCGGATGACGGGTGTCGGAGAGGAAGATCAGCGCCTCGACGTGGCGGCCGCCCTTGAGGCGCACCGTGGCGCGCGCCTCGACGTAGGTCTCGGTAGGCTGTTCGCGCTCGCGCAGGTAGGCGTGGGCGGCGCTCCAGTCGTGTTCCGCCACGCGATAGGCGGCGCCGCGCACCGATCCGCCGGGCGCGAGGCCAAGCACGAGGCCGCGTCTTGCGTGCGTGCCGCGGTGGTGAACCGAATAGATGCAAAAGGCGCGGCGGCGGCCATGGAGCGTCGCGCGCAGGCGCTCTAGATAGGCGAACCCCGGCCGCCACATCAGCGAGCCGTAGCCGAAGACCCAATGCTCGCCGCCCCTCGACATCACCCCTGCTTCGCCCTGGTCGCCGCCCGTGTCCCATAGCGAGGCCCGCGCCGCCCGCAAGCCGTCGCGGCTAGGCCTGTGGGCGCCCTTCGCCTTTGCCGTGCTTCTCGTGCTCGCGTGGAGCGGCGCATGGCTCTGGCTGGAGCGCGAGACCGAGCAGCGGCTCGACGGGGCCGTCGCGGCCCTGCGCGCCGACGGCGACGCGGTCGCCTGGGGCCGGCTGCGGGTGGGCGGCTACCCGTTCCGCCTGGACCTGGATTTCGACAACCTGCGCCTCGCCGAGCCTTCCGGGTGGGCGCTGGCGGCGGCGCAGCTGAAGACCGAGGCCTACGCCTGGGCGCCGATGCGCTGGATCCTGGTTGCGCCCCGCGGAATCGCGTTTGCACGCCCGGGCGGGGGAGCGGTGCGCGTGGGCGCTTTGGTGCTGCGCGCCTCCATGGAGGACTGGAGCGCCTCGCCGCCGCATCTCGTGGTCGAGGGCAAGGAGGTGACCTTCGCCCCGATGGCGGGCGGACGATGGTTTCCGGTATCGAGCGCCGCCAAGCTCGTCTTGGCCACCCGCGCCGGACCCCGGGATCAGGGAGCGATCTATCTGAAGCTGGACCAGGCGCGCGGACGGCTCGCCGACCTCCTGGCGGGCGTCGCCGAGCGCGGTCCGTTCACGCTGACGGCCAATCTGGTGTTCAACCACGCCAGCGCCGCGAGGGGACGAGACTGGCCGGCGCTGGTGCGCGCCTGGTCGCGCGCCGGCGGGTCGCTCCAGGTGGTTCAGCTCAGCCTCGCCACGGGCGAATCCCGCCTCGGCGCGCGCGCCGGCGCGTTTACCGTGGGCGCGGATGGCCAGGTTTCGGGCAGGCTCGAGGCCAGCCTGGGTTCGGCGCCGGCGCCCACGGTCTCCAGCCGCACCGCCGCCGCAGAAGGCCCAGCACGGCACGTGGTCATCGATTTTCAGGACGGACGGACCAGGCTCGGGCCGGTCATCGTCGGGCCGGCGCCGCGCCTCTTCTGATATCCTCGCCCCTCGCCCCTCGCCCCCGCCGCCTTGGCCATGTAAGAGGCCTCGCCCATGAACGCCCAGCCGCCCCCGCCCGCAGATATCGGCCGCTTCGCCATGCGCCGCCCTCAGCCCAAGCCCGGCATCGTCGAGATTACGCCGTACAAGCCGGGCAAGGCGATCGCGGCAGGCTTCGAACACCCGGTCAAGCTCTCCGGCAACGAGAACGTCCTCGGCTGCAGCCCGAACGCGCGAGAGGCCTTTCTGGCCGCCGCCGACGGGCTGAACCTCTATCCCGACGGGCGCGGCGGCCCGCTACGTGCGGCGCTGGCGGAGCGTCGCCGCCTCGAACCCGAGCGCCTCGTCCTGGGCTGCGGCACCGACGAGCTCCTGCATCTGATCAACCAGGTGTTCCTGGAGCCGGGCGACAACATCGTTCAGGGCCAGTACGCCTTCGGCGCCTATGCCATCGGCGCGCGCGCCTGCCAGGCCGAGGTGAGGAGCGCCGCCGAGCCCAACTTCCGCCTCGACGTGGACCTGCTGGCCGGGCTGGTCGATGAGCGCACGCGCCTCGTGTTCGTCACCCAGCCGGCCAACCCTACAGGGACTTTCCTCGCCTCAGACGAGCTCGCGCGGCTGCATGCGGAGCTGCCGCCAAGCGTCGTGCTGGTGGTCGATGCCGCGTATGCCGAATTCTGCACCGACCCGCGCTTCACCGACGGCCTCGAGCTGGCGCGGCAGGCCGAGAACGTCATCGTCACCCACACCTTCTCCAAAATCCATGGGCTGGCCGCCCTGAGGGTCGGCTGGGCCTATGCGCCGGCCGCCATCGCCGACGCCATCGATCGCATCCGGCCGCCCTTCAATGTCTCGACCCCCGCCCTCGCCGCCGCTGTGGCCGCTCTGGGCGACGTGGCGTTCCAGGAGAGGTCCGTGGAGCATGTCGAGCGCTGGCGGCCGTGGCTGTCGCAGCAGCTTGGCGGGCTTGGCCTGGCCGTCGTCCCCTCGGGCGCCAATTTCGTCCTCGTCGAGTTTCCGAACACGCCAGGCAGGACCGCACCCGAGGCCGAAGCCTTCCTCGCCGCGCGTGGCCTGCTGGTTCGTGGTGTCGCCGCCTACGGCCTGCCCGCGCACCTGCGCGTTACCATCGGCCTCGAGGCGGACAACCGCGCCCTCGTCCGGCGCCTCGCCGAGTTCCTGAAGGCCTGAGGCCCGGATGTCCGCGATCATCTACCCCAGGATGGCCGTGGTCGGCTGCGGCCTGATCGGGTCCTCCGTGATCCGCGCGGCCCGGGCGGCTGGCG
>Ga0307374_10004063_pt1 | contig 24592 bp, 19 predicted proteins | sample OX3MG_FD_202532 | JGI IMG/M metagenome (GOLD analysis project Ga0307374, IMG submission 202532) | Soil microbial communities from Risofladan, Vaasa, Finland - OX-3 | ecosystem: Environmental > Terrestrial > Soil > Coastal area > Acid sulfate soil | place: Finland: Risofladan, Vaasa | collected... | reverse complement strand
ATCACGTTGGGCGAGAGCGTGGGGCGCTGGGCGGCGGCCGGCACCGCGCCGGCCGCGAGGACGAGAGGCACCGCGGCGGCGAGCGAGCGCGCGGCGCGGGCGAGGCGGAGCGTTCTGGTAGTCAGCATGCGGAGAGCTTACCGCGCGCCGGCCGCTTCGTCCACCGGCGCCGGCGGGCGCATGGCCGAGCGGTAGCCCCACACGAGCGCCGCGACGTACAGCGCCACGCCCAGCACGTGGACGTCGGTTGCGAGCGCGGTGTCGTGGCGGAGCAGGCCGGCGCGGCCGAGCAGGTAGGCCCAGTCGTGCTCGCCCCCTCCCACCAGGGGCAACGCCTGCGCGCGGGCGTCGCCCACGTACACGGCGATGTTCCACAGGTTCTGCGCGATCCACCAGAGCACCACCGAAGCGCCGAACGGATCGCGCGCTGGAGCGAAGCGCAGGAAGTACACCAGGAACGCCGACGGGACGATCAGCTGGAACAGCGTGCCGCCGGCAAACTGGATCACCTCGCCGAACGGGCCGAACACGAGGTGGCCCGTCTCGTGGATGGCGAGGTCCACGCCGTCGAGCAGATGCCCGCCGCCCGGATCGCGCAGGCAGACCAACCCGTACAGCGCGAGGGCGCCGAGGAGCGCGAGCTTGGCGTTCCGCGTTGCGGTGGACGGCGCGTCGGCGCGGGGGGCCATCAGGCCGGCCGCCGCGCTACCGCTCGGGCCCGGCGGTGACCGTCTCGCCGGCCAGGAACCGCCCGATCTTGTCGTTGAGGAACTTCAGGTCGGCCGGACTCGCGCCGGCGCCCGCGGGGTGGCCCCAGAGCGACGGGATGGGCACCAACGACACCGTGCGCATGAACTGCGCTTCGTAGCGCGCGTCGCCGACGGGAAAATAGAGGTCGGTGGCCGACGGCATGTACAGGAACGGCACCTTGATCGAGCGCAGCGCGGCCTCGACGCTGCCGCCGAAACCCGGCGTGTTGCCCACGTCGTGCCGTTCCCACGTGCGCGCCTGCAGGATCACGTCGTTGGCGTCGGCGCCCGGCAGGAAGTGCGTGCGGAAGTTCTCCAGCACCTGCGCGAACGTGGTGCCCGGAGGCGAGTTGGTGCGCCACAGTTCGCGGCGCCACCACTCCTGCGAGTAGAGCCAGCCCGCCCACACCAGGCCGAACGCCTCGAGCCCCTTCTCGGGCTCGGTGGTATAGTCGCCGCCGTGGAACGTCTGGTCGGCGGTAATCGCGGCGATCTGCCCTTCGAGGCGCACGATGCCGTGGCCGTACGTCTTGGCGGTGCCCGAGGTGGCCACCACGCGGTCGGCGAAGTCGGGGTAGCTCACCGCCCACTGGAACGCCTGCTGCGCCCCCATCGAGAACCCGATCACGGCGCGCACGTGCGTGATCTTCAACTCTTCGGTGAGCAGCCGGTGCACGGCCTCGACATTGTCGCGGATGGTCGTGACCGGAAAGCGCGGCCCGTGGTACGGCTCGGGCGTATTACTTGGCGACGACGAGTGGCCGTTGCCGAACAGTTCGGTGACCACGAGGAAGAGCCGCGTGGTGTCGAGCGCCCGTCCCTGCCCGATGAGCCACTCGTAGCCGCGGTGGTCCCCCATGTAATACGAAGGCAGCAGCACGGCGTTGTCGCGCGCGGCGTCCAGATGGCCGTAGGTGCCGTACACGATGCGCGCCGCGGGCAGCACGACGCCGCTCTCCGTCTTGAAATTCCGGATCACGAAGTCGCGGACGTCGGCGGGGTCGGGGCGCTGCTGGGCGAGGGCCGGCGCCGCGGCCAGAGCGAGGAGGGCGGGCACCAGGAAACGACGATGGGCGAGCATGGGGGAGGGAGAGAGAAGGTTCAGATCCAGCGGCGCACGCGCCCCGCGTAGGCGCGGTACGCGTCGCCGAACGTGCGCGCCAGGTAACGCTCCTCGCGCCGGATCGCGTACTGCTGGATCACGAGCACGAGCGGCAACAGCAGGACGAACGGCCAGAGCGCGTCGAACCAGAGCGCCACGCCGGCATAGAGCATGAGCATTCCCAGATACAGCGGATTGCGCGTGATCCGGAAGGGCCCCTTGACGATCAGCGCCGTGGTGGGCTTCACGGGCACGACGCTCGTATGGTGGCGGCGAAAGCAGGTCAGCGTCCACGCCGTGAGCCCCACCCACGCCACGACGAGCACGAGCGCGGCAACACGCGCTTCGTCGCGCGGCAGCAGCGTCATCGGGCGCAGCCGCTGGAGGCCCCACCCGGCGGCGAACGCGAGCAGGAAGATGAGCGGGGGTGGAAACCGCACGCCCGCGCTGTCGGGCCGCGCCGCCGTGGGCGCGCTGTGCCGCGTGGTGGGGGGCTCCATCAGCGCTCCGGGGAACGGGGTGCGGTGCCGCGCCATCGAGCGAGGGGGGCGCGTCTGGCGCTCGCCCGCGCCACGCCCCAATTTGGCCCAGGCCCTTCCCGGCCGCCACCCTCCGCTTCAACCCACCCTGCCATGATGTTCCGACTCACGCCCTCGCTCCTCGTCGCACTCGGCGGGCTCGCGCTGGTTCCGACGCGCACCGCTCCCGACCCGCAGCCGCTGCGTGGATTCACCGGCGCCTCGTCGCGCGTGGAACGCGATTGGGAAGCAAAGTTCGACGCGATTCCCGATCCGGCCCGCATGCGCGCCGCCATGAAGCTCCTCTCGGCGCGCCCCCATCACGTGGGGTCGGCGTACGACTCGACCAACGCGGAGTGGATCCTGGCCCAGTACAAGTCGTGGGGGTGGGACGCCCACATCGAGACGTTCTACGTCCTGTTCCCCACGCCCAAGCAGCGGCTGGTGGAGCTCGTGGCGCCCACGCACTACACGGCCAAGCTCGAGGAGCCGACCGTCGCCGTGGATCCCACGTCGGGGCAGAAGTCCGAGCAGCTTCCCACGTACAACGCCTACTCCGCCGACGGCGACGTGACCGGTCCGCTGGTGTTCGTCAACTACGGCGTGCCTGCGGACTACGACGAACTGGCGCGGCACGGCATCTCGGTGAAGGGCGCGATCGTGATCGCCAAGTACGGCGGGTCGTGGCGCGGCATCAAGCCCAAGGTGGCCGCCGAGCACGGCGCCATCGGATGCCTCATCTATTCCGATCCGGGGGACGACGGCTACGCCGGCGGCGCGGTGTTCCCCAACGGCCCGATGCGGCCCTCGCAGGGCGTGCAGCGCGGCAGCGTCGAGGACATGCCCACGTACACCGGTGATCCGCTCACGCCCGGCTGGGGCGCCACCAAGGACGCCAAGCGGCTGCCAATCAGCGAGTCCACGGTCCTGTCCAAGATCCCCGTGCAGCCCATCTCGTACGGCGACGCGCAGCCGCTGCTCGAAGCCATGGGCGGGCCGGTGGCGCCGAAGTCGTGGCGCGGCGGACTGCCAATCACCTACCGGCTGGGCGCGGGCCCGGCGCGCGTGCACTTGGTGGTGAAGTCCAACTGGGACATCAAGCCCATCCACGACGTCATCGCCAAGCTGCCGGGCACCACCGAGGCCGACCAGTGGATCATCCGCGGCAACCACCACGACGCGTGGGTGAACGGCGCCGCCGATCCGCTCTCGGGACAGGTGGCCGAACTGGAGGAGGCGCGCGCCCTCGGCACGCTGTACCGGCAGGGCTGGCGCCCCAAGCGGACGATCATCTACGCCGCGTGGGACGGTGAAGAGCCCGGCCTGCTCGGCTCCACCGAATGGGTCGAGGAGCACGCCGCGGAACTGCAGCAGCACGCCGTGGCATACATCAACACCGACGGGAACGGGCGCGGGTTCTTCCATGCCGCCGGATCGCATTCGCTCGAGGACTTCGTGAACGGCGTGGAGAAGGACGTCACCGATCCCGAAGCCAACGTCAGCCTCTGGCAGCGCAACAAGGCCGAGCAGGCCGTGCGCGCGGCCGAGGACGGCGGGCGAGGGGGCGCCGGCGAGAGCGCCACGGCCCGCCCCGACGCCGACCTGCCCATCGGCGCGCTCGGCTCCGGCTCCGACTACACGCCGTTCCTGCAGCACCTCGGCATCGCGTCGCTCGACGTCGGCTTCGGCGGCGAGGACCAGAGCGGCATCTACCACTCGATCTACGACGATTTCTACTGGTACACGCACTTCAGCGACACGTCGTTCGTCTATGGCCGCGCGCTGTCGCAGGCGGTGGGCACGGGGGTGATGCGGCTGGCCGACGCCGACGTGCTGCCCTTTGTCTACACCAACCTCGCGGCCACCGTCCACCGGTACACCACGGAGTTGCAGCAACTCCGCGACCAGCGCGCGCGCGAGATCGCCGCCAAGGATCGCGCCATCGCGGCCGGCGACTACGCCCTGGCCAGCGACCCGCGCAACCCCACGCTGGCGCCGGCGCCCGAAGTGGCGCCGCCGCAATTCAACTTCGCGCCGCTGCTCAACGCCGTGGACACGCTGACGGCGGCGGCGGCACGGTTCGAGAGAGCCTACGCGCAGTGGGACCACACCTCCGACACGGCCGAAGCCGCGTTGCGCGGCGTGAACGAGCGCCTGCTCCAGTCGGAGCGCGAGCTGACGTCCGACGCGGGCCTGCCGCGCCGTCCATGGTACAAGCACCTGCTCTACGCCCCCGGCTACTACACGGGCTACGGCGTGAAGACCATGCCGGGCGTGCGCGAGGCCATCGAGCAGGACGAGTGGAGCAGCGTGGATGCGCAGATCGCGCGCATCGCCGGCGCGCTCCAGGCGGAAGCGGCGCTCGTGAACGGCGCCGCCGCCAACCTGGGCCCCGCCAGGTGAGGGACCGAACGCCGAGCCCGTGAACGATCAGTTCAGCCGGTGAGCTCGCGATTCCAGGCGATGAATGCGCGCTCGATGAAGCTCTTGCTGAACATCGTCCACTCGCCGGTGGACGGCGGAAGGGTGTACGCGGCCGCGGCGTCGTGGGCGCTCATGCCCTGCGCGTGGGCGCGCCGGGCGGCGCGTTCCACGTCGTCGATCATCGCGACGTACCGGTCGAGATCGGCCGGCGTCCCGATGGCCCCGTGCCCCGGAACGTACGTGCGCGCCCGGGCGCGCTGCAGCACCCGCACCGACGCCGACAGCTTGCTGGGAATGGCGTCCACGTAGTTGGGGAACATCGCGTTCCAGAACAGATCGCCGCAGAACACGATGTTCGGATCGTCCAGCTCGAGCGCCAGGTCGCTGTCGGTGTGGCCGAGCTGCGGCACGATGCGGACGGCGCGGCCGCCAAGGTCGAACGTGCCGCCCTCGGTGGGCGACAGCAGCACGGCGTCACGGAGCGCGGCGGTGCGCGCGTCGTCGGCCGGCTTGTTGCGCGCGATGGCCTCGTCGCGCGTGATCTGCGTGGCGCTGATCTCCGGGTGGCGGCCGTCGGTGAAATAGCCGGCCACGCCGTTGGAGTGGTCCGAGTGGTAGTGCGTGACGATCACGTGGGTGGGCCACCGGCCGGTGAGCGCGTGCGCCTGGCCGGCCAACCACTGTGCACCCTTGGGCGTGTTGAACCCCTCGATCACCAGCACGGCGTTCCGGCCCACGATGATGCCGCCGTTGGAGACCGTGGTGTAGTCGCCGCTCAGCGGCGTCGAGACCAGCGCCCAGATCCCCTCGGCCACCTGTTCCAGGCGCGCGAACGGCGCGGTGGCGACCACGGGGCCGGCCGGCATGCGGGCCCACAGCTCGCGCAGCGCGCGCGGGGCCACGGCGGCGGCGAGGGCCAGGTGCGCGGCGCAAGAGCCGGAGGTGGCCAGAAATTCGCGACGGGTGATGGGCGGCATGACGTCCCGGGGAAAGGGGTTCGAAGCGAAGCCGGGCGGATCAAGGCGTGCCGTAACTCATGGCGGGCAGCCCCGCCTGCTTGCGGAGCAGCGAGAGCTGGCCCAGATGGTACGAGTCGTGCTGGACGAGAAACGTGAGCGCGCCGAATACCGTCTGCTCCGGGGCCGGAAAGCGGACCGTCACCGCGGCGTCCAGTTCCTCGGCGGTCATCGCCGCCAGCCGGTCGCGCAGGGCGTGTGACGCCGTGGTCCACGCGGCCTCGAGGTCGGCGTGCGCCGGCCACTGTTTCACGTCGTCGATGCTGCGCGCCGCGGCGAGATCGGCGGGCAGCGGATTGGCCGTCTCGGCGCCGAGCAGCTTGAGCAGGAAGTAGCGCGACTGCACCAGATGCAGGGCCACGAACGCGGCGCTGTTGGCGTGATCGGCGGGGCGTGCCTGCGCCTGCTCGGCCGTCATGCCGTGGAGGCAGTTGCGGTAGAGCGTGGTGTTGAGGCGCAGGATCGATGATGGGGCGATGACGCGCGGGTCCATGGGAGCCTGGGTGGGAGTGGATCAGTCGTCGGGGTGCGTCATGACGTACGTGAGCATCTCGATGTTGCCGGGAGTGTAGCCCGCGCGGCGGATGGCCGCCACGACCTGGGCCCGCGTATGCGTGCCGTGGTTGGCGGTGTGGAGCAGCATCTGCCACATCCGGGACTTGCCCGACGGCCCGTTGGGAATGCCCCACTCGAGGAACTGGTGGATCCGGTCGTCGGTGAGCCCGGCGATGAAGGCATCGGTCTGGGCCAGGATCGGGAGCCACCGTTGGCGGGCCTGCGCCACCGTGGCCACGTCGTCGGGCTGGAGTCGCAGCTTGATCGCATCGCTCACGGTGATCTTTCCCTCGTACCACGACACCCACGCGTGCTGCGACGCCATGAAGTGCGCGAAGGTGTCGCGGATGGACCCGTGCCCACTGCATCCGGGCGCCGCATACTGCTCGGGCGTAAGCTGCTCCATGGATTTGAGCAGGCCGTCCGTGGCCCAGGCGTTGTACTTGTAAGCGTAGGCGATCACGTCCAGGGTCATGCGGGCCTCGCTGGGCAGGGGACGGTGGGCGGGGAGCCGCCCGGATTCTACTGCGCGCCGGCGCCGGGTGAAAGCCGGCGCCCGCGGCGGCCGCCTATCTGGCCGCCGCGGTTGGGGGATAGATTGGCGCATGCGCCGACTTCTCCTGATCCTCGTGTTCGCCTGTGGCGGGCTGGCCCACGCCCAGACCGGACCGTTGGTGGCCGACTCAGGCCGCTTCCTGCTCCGCGGCAAGCCGTTCCAGATCATCGCCGGTTCCATGCACTACGCGCGCGTGCCGCGCGCGTACTGGCGCGACCGGCTGGAGAAGGCCCGCGCGATGGGCCTCAACACGATCACGACATACGTGTTCTGGAATCTCCACGAGCCCTCGCCCGGCCACTACGACTTCTCCGGCCAGAACGACATCGCCGAGTACCTCCGCATCGCCCAGCAGGTGGGGCTGCACGTGATCCTGCGCCCCGGCCCGTACGTGTGCGCCGAATGGGACCTGGGCGGATATCCCGCCTGGCTGTTCGCCGACTCGGGCATCGTGCTGCGCAGCACCGACCCCAAATTCACCCGGCCCGCCCAGCGCTGGCTCGACCGGCTGGGCAAGGAAGTCACGCCACTGCTCGCCAGCCACGGCGGTCCGATCATCGCCGTGCAGGTGGAGAACGAGTACGGCTCGTTCGGCAAGGACACGGCCTACCTGGAGTGGCAGCTCGCCGCGCTCCGCCACGCCGGATTCAACGACGTGCTGCTCTACACCGCCGACGGCGACTACCAGCTGCCGCACGGGACGCTCCCCCAGCTGCCCGCCGTGGTGAACTTCGGCCCCGGCGAGGCGGACAGCGCGTTCGCGCGGCTGCAGAGCTTTCGCCCCGACGGCCCGCTGATGACGGGCGAGTACTGGGCCGGCTGGTTCGACCAGTGGGGACGCCCGCACCACATCACCGATGCCGCGCAGCAGACGCGCGAGTTGGCGTGGATGCTCGGCCGCGGCTACTCGGTGAACCTCTACATGTTCCACGGCGGCACGACGTTCGGGTTCATGAACGGCGCCAACATCGACGGCGGCCACTATCACCCGCAGACCACCAGCTACGACTACGACGCCGCGCTCGACGAGTCGGGGCGCCCCACGCCCAAGTACTACGCCTTCCGCGACGTGATCGCCAAGCACACCGGCATCACGCCGCCGCCGGTGCCGGACACCCCGCCGCCGATCGCCGTGCCCGCGTTCCCGCTCGCGCAGGCGGCGTCGCTCTGGAGCCAGCTCCCCACGCCGGTGCACGTGGCGCGGCCCCGCAGCATGGAGACGTTCGGCCAATCGTACGGCTACATCCTGTACCGCACCACCGTCGGCCCCGCCACCGCCGGTGAGTTGGTGGTGCGCGACGTGCGCGACTACGCGCAGGTGTACGTGAACGGCGCCCTGGCCGGCACCATGGACCGTCGGCTCGACCAGGACAGCATGGCCCTGGCGCTTCCCGCCCACGCCCGGCTCGACCTCCTGGTGGAGAACACCGGACGCGTGAACTTCGCCCGGCCGCTGCTCACCGAGCAGCAGGGCATCACGCATTCGGTATCGCTCGCCGGCCAAGAGCTGACCGGGTGGGACGTGTACACCCTCCCCATGTCGTCCACGCCGAATCCCGCGTTCCACGACGGCGCGCCGGCCGGCCCCGCGTTCTACCGCGGCGAGTTCCAGGTCGCCAAACCCGGCGACACCTTTCTCGACATGCGCGGCTGGGGCAAGGGCACGGTCTGGGTGAACGGACACCAGCTGGGCCGCTTCTGGTACATCGGTCCGCAGCAGACGCTGTACGTGCCCGGCCCCTGGCTGCACCGCGGCAGCAACGAGGTCGTGGTGTTCGACCTGATGCACCCCGAACGCCGCACGCTGGCCGGACTGGCGCATCCGATCCTCGACGACCTGCAGCCCACCACCCCCGCAGCCCCCGCCGGCGCCGCCGGCGCCCAGCGTCCCGAGGCCCTCTGGTACTCCGTGGGCCACGACGCGAGCACCGAGAGCTTCGTGGCCCACGCCGATCAGATCGACATCGTCGCGCCGCAGGTATTCGCGATCGAGCACGACGGCCGCATCCGCGGGCACATCGATCCGCGCGTCGTGCAGACGGCGCGCGACAAGCACGTCAAGCTCGTGCCGCTGGTCGTGAATCCCGGATTCGACCAGGCCCTGGTTCACCGGGTGCTCACCGTCCCCATCGTGCGGCGGCGCGCCCTGCACAGCCTGGCCGACCTGTGCCGCGACGAGCATCTGGACGGCATCCAGTTCGATTTCGAGAACGTGAACGTCGCCGACCGCGACGCGTTCACGGCGTTCGTGCGCCAGGCCGTGGACTCGGTGCATCACGCCGGGTGCACGCTGTCGGCCGCCGTCGTGCCGCGCGCCAGCGACGCGCCCGGATCCACCGCGTACGAGCAGTGGCTGTTCGAGAACTGGCGCGGCGTGTACGACTACAAGGCGTTGGCCGACACGCTCGACTTCATCTCGTACATGACCTACGCCGAGCACACGGGCGGGACCACGCCGGGCCCGGTGGCGGGATTCGCGTGGATGGAGGCGTGTCTCCAGCACCTGCTCGCGCTGGGCGTGCCCCCGGCCAAGATCTCCCTGGGCATCCCCTCGTATTCCGACTGGTGGTATCCGTTCTACAGCGAGAAGACGGGCGCCCGCTCCGAGGGCCGCGACATCCCGTACGCGCGCGCCGAGAGCCTGCTCACCGCGCACGGCGCGCACGCCACCTGGGACGAGGCGCAGCAGTCGCCGTTCGCCGTATGGAGCGACCACGGGTTGTTCAATTACCTGTGGATCGAGGACGCCCGCGCCTTCGCCGCCAAACTCGCGCTGGTGCGCCAATACCACCTGCGCGGCTATTCGGTGTGGGTGCTGGGCACGGAGGATCCGCTCGTCTGGCCGGCGATCGCCGCCGCGGGACGACCGTAGCCGCGCGCTACACCGACGTTCCCACGAGCCGGCCGACGCCGGCCGTGAGTCCCATGGCCAGCGCGCCCCAGAAGGTCACGCGCGCCGCGCCCGCAAACACCGGGGCGCCGCCCGTCTGAGCCGCCAGGGCGCCGAGCCCGGCCAGGAACACCAGCGACGCGCCGATCACCCACGGAATCAGCACCCCCGCGGGGACGACGGCGCTGGTGATGAGCGGCAGCGCCGCTCCGACGGCGAATGTGGCCGCCGATGCCATCGCCGCCTGGATCGGGCGCGCCGTGACCACTTCGGAGATCCCCAACTCGTCGCGCGCATGCGCGCCCAGCGCATCCTTTACCATGAGCTGTTCGGCCACCTGATGCGCGAGCGCCGAATCCAAGCCGCGCTTCACGTAGATGGCCGCCAGCTCTTCGCGTTCGGCCTTGGGATCGGCGGCCAGCTCCGCGCGCTCGCGCGCCAGGTCCGCCTGTTCGGTCTCGGCCTGCGATTTCACGGACACGTATTCCCCCGCCGCCATCGACATGGCGCCCGCCATGAGCCCCGCCACGCCGGCTAGCAGGATCTGGGCGCGCCCGGAGTCGGCCGCGGCCACGCCCACCAGCAGACTGGCCGTGGAGACGATGCCGTCGTTGGCGCCGAGCACGGCGGCGCGCAGCCAGCCGATGCGTTCGGTGCGATGGCGTTCGACGTGTCGCGCAGGGGGTTTCACGGCGTGTTCCTCGGGGTCGGCGTCCCTTTCAATATGGTGTACCGCACGGTATTTCTGGGATGCCCCCAGCGGCGACCCTCGGCCCCGTGTCATGGCCTGCGGCCGCCGGGCGGCGATGGACCCCCAGACCGGAGTTCCGATGCGTTGTCGTCTTCTGTTCGCACTCACGGCGTTCGGCGCGCTCGCCGCGCTGCCCGTCCCGTCCGCGGCGCAGGGCGCCGCGAAGTACCCGGCGCGTGCCATCCAGCACGACGTGCCGATGACCGACATGATCCAGCGCGCCTTCGCCGCAGGCACCCGCGACTCGACGGGCCGCCCCGGCCCCAACTACTGGCAGCTGTGGACCGACTACGCGATCACCGCGCGATTCGATCCGTCCACCGGCCTGCTCACCGGCCACGAGCACGTGGTGGTGCAGAACAACGGCCCCAACGAGATGCGCGAGATCGTGCTGCGCCTGGACCAGAATCTGTTCGCGGCCAACGTGCCGCGCGCCGAGGTGGTCACCGACATCACCGACGGCATGCAGGTGACCGGGCTCAGCGTGGACGGCCGGAGCGTAGCGTTGAATCCCGGCGCGGCGCCCCGCCGGTTCGGCCGCGGCGGCCGCGGCGCGGCGCCGCCCCCGGTGACGCTCAGCGCGTTCGACATGTCGCAGACCTCGGCCACGATCACGCTGCCCGACCCCGTGCCGGCGCACGGCAGCGTGACGCTCGACGCCGACTGGCACTTCACCGTGCCCAAGGTGGCGGCGCCCACCCGCGGCATCCGCATGGGCGCGTGGGGCGATTCCCTGTACCAGGTGGGCCAGTGGTATCCGCGGGTGGCCGTGTTCGACGATCTCCGCCAGGGCGGCTGGGACACCGAGCCGTACCTCGGGCCATCAGAATTTTATAATAATTTCGGTCACTTCGACGTGCGGCTCGACCTCCCGGCGGGATGGGTGGTGGGCGCCACGGGCATCCTGCAGAATCCCCAGGACGTGCTGACCGCGGCCGAGCGCGAACGGCTGGCGGCGGCGCTCGGATCCGACTCGACCACGCGCATCGTCGGGCCCGGCGACTTCGGACCCGGCAAGGCGACCGCGGCCGGCGACCGGCTGACCTGGCACTTCGTGGCCGACACCGCGGGCGACGTGGCCTGGGCCACGTCGGATCAGTTCGTGTGGGACGCCACGCGCGCCGTCATTCCGGGCAAGGCGGCGCCGGTGCCGATCAACGTCATGTACCTGCCCGGCCACGCCACGCAGTACGCCGACGCCGGCCCCACCGTGCGCCACGCGCTGCAGTTCTACTCCAGGCTCTGGCTGCCGTATGCGTTCCCCACGATCACGATGGTGGACGGGCCGGAGCTGGGCATGGAATATCCGATGTTCATCATGTCGAGCGTCGGAGCGTCGGACCACGAAACCGGGCATGAATGGTGGCCGATGACGCTGGGCACCAACGAGACCTGGTATCCGTTCATGGACGAGGGATTCAACCAGTACATGAACATCCTCTCGGCGGCCGATCGCGCCGGCAAGGTGCCCGACCTCGACGGACGCGGCCAGAGCTACGGCCGCACGAGCGGCAACGAGCGTGAAGGGCCGATGATGTGGGACGCCAACTACGGCGGCCCGATGTACCAGTTCCAGGCCTACAGCAAGGCGCCGATGATGCTGTCGATGCTGGGCGGCGTCGTGGGCGACAGCGCGGTCTGGCGCGCGATGAGCGAGTACGCGCACGCCTGGCGGTTCAAGCACCCGTCGCCGTGGGATTACATGTTCTTCATGAACAACGCCCTGCACCGGAACCTGAATTGGTTCTGGTACTACTGGCTATTCACCACCGACGGCGTGGACGGCTCCATCCAGAACGTCACGCACGCCGGCGCGCGCACGATCGTCACCGTGCACCAGGCGGGCGAGATGCCATCGCCGGTGGTGCTCGCCGTGCACTTCGCGTCCAAGGGAGCGGCCATTCGCCACATGGCCAACGCGACGATGGTGGACGACTCCACCGCGCTCGTCACCTATCCGGTGGACGTGTGGTTCAGCGGCAGCCGGACGTTCAGGGCGACGCTCGACTTCGGGGCGCGGAAGATCGACCGCATCGTGCTCGATCCCCACTGCCGGTTCCCCGATAAGAACGTGGAAGACAACACGTGGCCGCGGCAGCCGCAGGCCGCGGAGGCAGCGGGCGCGGAAGCGCCCGGCCGCTTCGGGCCACCGGTGTGCAAGGGGTGACCGCGGCATAGACAACGGACAATCCTCCATAGACAATGCCCGCCGGCGCAGTGCGCCGGCGGGCATTGTACCACCAATGGTGTTACGCGGTCACTTGCCCTGGTGGCTGATCGCGTAGACGTACGCCGACACCGACTTGATCTGCTCGGGGGTGAGCTGCGCGCCCCCCATCGGCATCATGGGCGCCACATACGGCGCCGTCGGCTTGGGCATGCCTTCGGTCACGCGCTTCTGGATGAACGCGTAGCTGCCGTCGCCGGTGAGCCACACCGTGTCGGCCAGCGACGGCGCCAGGACCGTTCCCTTGGCATCCACGCCGTGGCAGGTGGCGCACAGCCCGCCAGCCTTCTGCCCGTGAAAGATGCTGTCGCCTTCGGCGACCATCGCCGCCGTGGCGCCCGCCGGCGGCGCGCCCGCCGTGGGCGCAGTGGGAGCAGCAGCAGGGGCAGCTGCCGGCGCCGCCGCCGCCGCAGCCGCAGCCGCCGCGGAATCCGCCGTTTTCGAGGCGGCCTTCTCGCCGCCGCCACACGCCATCAGCAAGAAGGCCGACGCCACGACCGTCGTCCCCGCCACGCGCCCTGCAGCGCCGACCAACACTCGACCAGAAATATGCATCCCATCCTCCCGGATCTCGAACTGTTTAGAGTAGTAGACGCCTGCGGGAAGGGGCGAGAGCAGAGTCGTCGCCGGCTCAGCCCCTCGGTCCGACTCCCGTAGAGGCCACGATATGATGCTACACCGATTCGCGGCGCTGTAAAGCCGCCCAACGCCCAACGCCCGGCGCCGCCCTGCGCCGCCGCTTGCGGCGTTCCGTGCCCCGCCCACAGCTTGAGGCATGCACCGTCGCCGCTTCCTCCAATCACTCGGCGCCTCGCTGGCAGGCGCGGCCCTGGCGCCCCGCCTGCGCCTTGGGCAGCGGCGCCTGCGTCGCGTGGGGCTCGAGCTGTATTCCGTGCGCGGCGCGATGAAGCGCGATCCCGAGGGCACCCTGGCCGCGGTGCGCGCCATCGGCTACGACGATGTGGAGTTGCTCTGGTCGTTCGACAATTTTGGCCGCACGCCGCAGCAGGTCAAGGCAACGCTCGACCGGCTGGGGCTGCGCGCGCCGTCGGCCCACATCGCGCCCGAACTGCTGGCCGGCGACTGGGAGACCAGCCTCGAAACGGCGCGGTATCTGGGGCACGAGTTTCTCATCGTGCCCAGCCTGCCCGACGCCACCAACCACTCGCTCGACGCCTGGCAGGAGTGGGCCGACCGGTTCAACGTCGCCGGCGCGGCGGCGCGCAAGGCCGGCGTGTGGCTGGCGTTCCACAACGAGCCGGAGCACATGCGCCCCATCGACGGGCAGGTGCCATACGACCTGTTCGTCGCGCGCACCGATCCCAAGGCGGTCTGCCTACAGTTGGACTTCGGCAACATGGCGGTGGGCGGCGGCGATCCGATGGCATACCTCATGCGGTATCGCGACCGCTACCGGACCTTCCACGTGAAGGACGTGGTGCGCGACCGCACGCATGACACGGAACTCGGCACCGGCGTGCTGGACCTGCGGGCGCTGCTCGCGGCCATTCCCGACATCGACGCCAAGCCCTGCTACATCGAGCAGGAGAGTCCGGCCGACGAGATGGCCAGCGCCCGCGCGAACTACCGCTACCTGTCCAGGCTGGAGTTCTGAGGCGGCGTCACGAGCCCCCGCACCCCGGCATGCGGAACGCGCCGATCCGCGTCGAGTAGCGGTCGGCGTCAGGCTTGAAGTAATCGCCCACGTACCAGATGGTGCAGTCGTCGCTCGGATCCACCGCCGTCTGCGTGTAGTCTTCCCAGCGGAGCGTGGTGGTCTGCGCCGCCCGGCCCGTGGCCAGCACCGCCTCGCGCAGCGTGAGCAGCCCCTTGGGATCGCCCGCCAGGCGGCCGGCAAACCGCTGGCCCGCAAAGTCGGGCGTGCCGCCGAACGAATACCCGATGCCGATGTCGCCGCGGGCGTCGATGGCGGCGCTGCCCATCCAGCGATAGAAGCTGTCGGGCGCGTACGTGCCCTGCTGGTACAGGCGGAGCGCGCGGCCGGCGCCCACCCGGAATTCATACCAGCGCACGCCGCCCCCGCCCTCCGACGTGTTCACCGAGTGCACGGCGACGATCGATTCCTGATCGCCGATGCGGCGGTAGACCACGCGGGCCATGAGCTTGTCGCCCTGCGCGTCCAGCCGGCGGTCGGTGCCGGGCTGCGGCACGCAGCTCGAGAGCTGGCCGTCGCACAGGTAGTGATACGGCGCCACGGGAATCTTCACCGGCCCGGCCACGCGCGTCCTGGACGGGTCGCGCCAATCCACGTGATACGTCCAGGCATAGATCCCGTCGTCCTCCATGACGTGATCCAGCTGCGTGCCGCCGGCGGCGAGCATGATGTTGGGCGCTCCGGCCGGCGGGAGCTGCGTGCCCTCGAGGTCGGCGTTGTTCAGGAAATTCACGCCGTCGATCACCACGCACTGCTCCCCGGCGTCCTCGCCGGCCAGCATCTTCGCGCGGTCGGCCACGCACGCCTGCTTCTGGATCACGTGGTCGCCGGTGCTCGTGGGCACGTAGTAGCCGTCGGGCCACACGGCGGGACGCGGATAGTCCGGGAACAGCGGGCGGATGAACTCGTAGCGGAAGTACGGGCCGAACGGGCTCGCGCCGGTGCTCACGGCGTAGCACATCGCGTACGAACCTTTCTCGTCCGCCGGGGGACGGCCGCCGCGCCCACGCCCGCGCGCGGCGCCGGTGTCGGCACCGGGCGGCGGCGCCGGTGGCTGGTAGAGCGCCACGGCGGGGCCCGGCTGTCCCGGCACGCCTCGCACGCTCTCGCGCGCCGGTCCGCCCGACACCGGAGGCGGCTGGTCGTCGGCGCGCGGCGGGATGCGCGAGAAGATCGGCATCACGATCAGCCACCGGTTGGCCAGCTGATCGTACCGCGCCACGGCGTCCCCGTTGTTGCGCTCGGCGCACGCTCCGCCGAATCCGCGGAACACGTTGTTGGTCTCCACGGGTCCGTACAGCACCTTGCCCGTGGTGTCGAACATCCTGCCCTTCTTGGTATAGATCGCCATGCGCGAATTGACGATCTGCACGATGTAGTCGGCGCCAACCGCCAGGGAGTTGTCCGACGGATTGCGCAATCGCGCCGACCCCTGCGGGCCCTGGAACCCGGCGCCGAGTCCGTCGAAGCGGGCGAGTAGTTCCGGCGCCGGCCGAGTGCCCGGCGCGCGCTGCTCCACCGCCGCCGAGCCCGGGGGCACGGTGATGGCGACGGCGCTGGTGTCGGCGCGGCGCGGCGCGGCGGCGTGATGGCGCGCGGCAAGGAGCGCCACGAGGAGCAGCGCGGGCAGGAGGGCGATGGCGACGCGGATTCTGGCGGTCATGAGCGGCGACGGGATGAGAGCGGAGCGCGGCGGGAGGGCGCCCGGCCTATCATAGCGCCGGGAGACCGGCCGGGCGAGCTGGAACCGGGCCCCCTTGCCGGCATTTCTAGATTGCCTGGTGAGCCCCCGTTTCGGGGCGCGAGGATTCCGGAGGATCCATGTCGATCAGACCCGTCAAGCGCATCGTCGAAGCCACGCCCACACTCGAAGGCGCGGGGGTGAAACTTCGTCGCGCCTTCGGATTCGGCAACACCGAGGAGTTCGACCCGTTCCTCCTGTTCGACGATTTCCGCAACGAGCGGCCCGAGGACTTCCTCAAGGGGTTTCCGTGGCATCCGCACCGCGGCATCGAGACCATCACCTACGTGCTCGCGGGCACCGTGAACCACGGCGACAGCCTGGGCAACACGGGCGCGATGGGCGCCGGCGACGTGCAGTGGATGACGGCGGGGAGCGGCATCCTGCACCAGGAGATGCCCAAGGGCGACGCCAATGGCCGCATGCACGGGTTCCAGCTCTGGGCCAACCTGCCGGCGTCACAGAAGATGACCGACCCGCGGTATCAGGACATCCTGTCGGCCGACATTCCCGAGGTGATCGACGACGACGGCACGCGCGTGCGCGTGGTGTGCGGCGACTTCTGGGGCAAGACGGGCCCGGTGGACGGGGTGGCGGCGGAGCCGAGCTATCTGGACGTGTACGTGCCGGCCGGCGTGCGGAAGACGCTGCCCGTGGACACGTACCGGCACGCCTTCGCGTACGTGTTCGAGGGGAGCGGGAGGTTCCGCGGCGCGTCCGATCCGTTCGGCGCGCTCACCGAGCGCGTGGGCGACAACGGGGCGACCGTGGCCGAGGAGACGGTGCGCGATACCGCGGGCAACCGGTCGCTCGTGGTGTTCGACAGCGGCGACGAGGTGACGGTGCAGGCCGGGGACGAGGGGATCAGGTTCCTGCTCGTCTCGGGCCGGCCGATCGCGGAGCCGGTGGCGTGGTACGGGCCGATCGTGATGAACACGCAGCAGGAGTTGCGGCAGGCCATGCAGGAGCTGCAGCAGGGGACGTTCATCAAGCACCGGTAGGGGCAACCCGGAGTTGCCGGCGCGCTACACGCCCGGCAACTCCGTGCCGCGCACCTTGCCCGCCAGCCCCGCGAACACCACGAGCGCCGCCACGCCCAGCAAAGCTTCCGTATAGAGCATCCCGTTGGTGTGCCACGCGTCGTGCGCCCATCCGTCGATCCGCAACACGCCGAGCGTGAACAGCGTGTTGAGCGCGAAGAACAGGTTGAGCTTCGTCGCCGCCGCGGTGTGCCCCACGATCGCCAGCGCCAGACCGGTGAACGACGCCGCCACCATGCCGAGGGTGAACGAATAGAACAACGTCGACGCGGCGTACCCCGCCGCGTCCCGCGGCGACCAGGCCATCACCACGCACGCCACGAGGCCCAGAAAGCACGACGACGCGTACGCCCACGGCTTGCTGATCCGATCGGCGAGCCGGCCGCCCAGGAAGCACCCGGCCACGACGGCGATGCCCCCGCCCACCCCGAGCACGAGCGACACCATGTCGGCCGGCGCGTGCCACTCGGGACCGAGCGAGCCGAACAGATCCTTGGCCGCGCCCGTGCCGATGGGCAGGATGGCGAGGATCAGCCCGATCCGCCCGATGCGGGAACGCACGATGCCCGCCAACTCGCGCCATGCGTCGGCCACCCGCGCCCCGACCGACGCGCCATGCAGCGCGCGCGGCGGCTCGTCGAGCAGCAGCAGCGGCAGCGCGCACAGCGCGAGCACGACCGCCAGCGCCGCCCCCGCCATCCACGGCTCGGGCGCGTGCCGCATGAACCAGAGGCTCAATCCGCCGCCCGCCGTCTGGCCGAACTGATTGCCCGACTGGAACCACCCCGCCGCTCGGCCCCGCGCCGCGAGCGGCGTGTTGTGTACCATCAGCCCTTCGGTGGCGAAGGCCACGAACGTCGCGGCCACGCTCGACATCAGCACGAGCACCGACAGCAACGGCATCGTGGCCTGCGACAGCGGCACGAGCGTGATGGCGATGAACCCCGCCGACACCGTCGCGATCGCGATCAGGTACCAGCGCTTTCGCGACAGGGTGTAGTCGCCGATCGGCGCCCACACGAACTTCCACCCCGAGGCGAGCAGCGTCATGCCGATCACGCCGGCGATGGCCGACACCGAGATCCCGGCCCGCGCCGCGAGATACCCCAACGCGATCGACGGAAACCCGAACGACAGCCCGAACGGGAAGTAGAGCACCGCCCACACCCACGGGTGGCGGGCCGCGGGGGGCGTCGCGGAACGAGCGTCGGGGACGGCGGACCGGGCGGGCGGCATGAACGGCCAACATACGGAACGCGCTGCGCCGGCGCGAATGGCGCGCCGCCACGCCGGCGTGGACGCCCGGCGCCGCGGCGCTGTACCTTGGTGCATCGCGTTCGCCATGCCTTCCTGAGGTCCCCGTGCTGAACCGCCTGCTCCCGGCCACGCCGCTCGCCCTCGCCGCCGCGCTCGTCGCGACGACGCTCCTCGCCCCGAACGCCACGGCCCAGACGCGGGCCGCGCCGGCGTTCGATCCCGCCGCCACGGCCGCCGGCCCCCGCCCCACCCCGGGACCGGTGTACGAGTCGTTCGCCTTCAGTCGCGCGGTGGCCCGCGGCACGCGCACCCGCAGTGGCCTTCCCGGCCCCAACTACTGGGTGCAGCACCCGCGCTATTCCATAGACGCGGCCCTCGACCCGGTGCGCAACCGCGTGACCGGGCGCGAGACGGTGGAGTACGTGAACCATTCCCCCGACTCGCTGCGCACGATCGCCGTCTATCTGCGGCAGAACGTGTTCGCGCCCGGCGTGCCGCGCCGCCAGCCGGCGCCGATCACCGGCGGCGTCACGCTCGGCCGCGTGGCGGTGAACGGGCGCGCGATCGTGGCCGAGCGGCACCGCAATCCCGCGATGCCGATCACGGCGCCACCGGAGCAGCCGCCGCGCGTGGGCGAGTACGCGGTGGACGGCACGGTGATGTGGATTCCGCTCGCGCAACCGCTGCTGCCGGGCGACAGCGTGCAGCTCGCATTCGCCTGGTCCTATGCGCCGGCGCCGGCGCCGGCCGACGGCCGCGAAGGGCACGACGGCCACGTGTACTTCATGGGCTACTGGTATCCAGAGATCGCCGTGTACGACGACGTGGACGGCTGGGTGACCGATCCGTATCTGCTCGAAGCCGAGTTCTACATGGATCCCGCCGACTACGACGTGCGCCTCACCGTGCCGCGCGGCTGGGTGGTGGACGCCACCGGCACGCTGGCCAACGCCGCCGCCGTGCTCACCCCCGCGGCGCGCGACAGCCTGGCCGCGGCGCGCCGCACCGGGCGCGTGGTGCGCGTGCTCACGCCGGGCGCGCCGGTGGCGCAGGTCTTCCAGCCCGGCGGCGCCACCACCATCTGGCACTTCGTGGCGCCCGACGTGCGCGACTTCGCCTGGGGCACCAGCGACCAGTACGCGTGGGATGCGACGCGCGCCCTCGTGGGCGGCGGCCGCGACACGGTGGCCATCAACAGCTTCTTCCGGCTGAACCGGCCCGCCGCCGCCTGGCGGTTGGGCGGCGCGCGGTTCACGCGCGACGCCATCGAGCGGCTCTCGGCCTACCTGTGGGCGTATCCGTGGCCCAAGATGACGTCCATGGAGGGCGTGCTGAACAGCGGCGGCATGGAGTACCCGATGATGACGCTGATGCAGCCGTGGGCCGACACGCTCTCGCTGGCCGGCGACCTGATGCACGAGACCGGGCACATGTGGTTCCCGATGCAGGTGGGATCCAACGAGACGCGCTACCCATGGATGGACGAGGGGTTCACGCAGTTCGACGTGGCCCAGGGCATGCGCGCCCTGTACGGCGAACCGCGCGCGGGCGGGCGCCCCAACGACTCCGAAGCGGGCCAGCGCGCGCTCTACGTGGGCAGCGTGCGCGCCGGCGGCGATGCGCCGTTGATGCTCCCCGGCGACGAGTATCCGCAGGATCTGTACTTCGTGATGTACTACGACAAGACGGCCCAGGCGCTGGCCGCCCTCCGCGGCATCCTGGGCGCCGACACCTTCCATCGCGCGTTCGTGGCGTACGGCCGCCGCTGGATCGGCAAGCATCCGCAACCATATGATTTCTTTAATACCCTGGCGAGCGTGTCGGGACGCGACCTGTCGTGGTTCTGGCAGACCTGGTTCTACCACGCGTGGCCGCTCGATCAGGCGCTGGCGTCGGTGACGCCGGACGGCGATTCGGTGGCGATCACGATCGTCGACCGCGGACTGGCGCCGATGCCGGTGCCGCTGGCGGTGACGCGCGCCGACGGCCGCGTGCAGCGGCTCGAGGTGCCGGTGGACGCGTGGCTGGCCGGCGCTCGACGGGCCACGGTGCGGGTGGCGGCCCAGCCAGCCATCGTCAAGGTGCAGATCGATCCCGACGCCGCCTTCCCTTACGTGAACCGCGCCGGCCTCACCTGGACGCCGCGCTGACCGGCGCTACCCCGCCGCTGGAGCCTCGGCCGCGAACGCGCAGTTGCGGCCCATCTCCTTGGCGCGGTACATCGCGGCATCCGCCCGCGCGATCACCGATTCGAGCGCCTCGCCCGGCGCCCATTCGGCGATCCCCACGCTCGTGGTGATCGTCACCGGGCCGTCGATCGCGTCGAACTCGACGGCGGCGATCGCGTCGCGCACCGCGTCGGCCAGGCGCACCGCGCCGGCCAGGGGCGTGCCTGGAGCGACGATCACGAACTCCTCGCCGCCATAGCGTCCCACGTGATCGTAGGCGCGCACTCGGCTGCGGATGGCCGCCGCCGCCATCTGCAGCGCGGTGTCGCCCACGGAGTGGCCGAACGTGTCGTTGATCGACTTGAAGTGGTCGAGGTCGAGCATCAGCACGCACAGCGGATCGCCGAATCGCGCCGCGCGGCCGATCTCCTGCCGACCGAGTTCTTCCAGGCGGCGGCGGTTGTACGCTTCGGTGAGGATGTCCACGCCCACCAGTCGATCCAGCTCCCGCGTGCGCTCGAGGACCAGGGCCTCCAGCCGCAGGCGATCCTCGTCCGCGCGCCGCTGCGTCGCGGCCACGAACGCCCCGAGCTCGGCGACGGTATTGTTCACCAGATAGGCGAGGACGTCGGGCGGATCGCCCGCGAAGTCGCGCTCCAGCTGCGCCGTCAGGTCGCCGGCCGCCACCCGGATCAGCATCTCGGACGTACTCTGCACGAAGTCGGCCAGGCGCTTCTCCTGCTCCTGCGACGTGCGCATGATCCGCTCCAGCTCCTCGGCGATCGCGTTGACGAAGAACGCGGCGGTGTCGGTGTCGTCGCGCGTGCCGGTGCGCGGCAGGCGGAACGAGAAGTCGCCCTCGCACAGCCGGAGCAGCCCGGTCACCAGTTCGGGGGGCAGTTCGCGCGGATCCGGCATCAGCCCACCACCTGGCGGATCCACGCCGCCGCGTCGTCGAACGACCCGAACATGCGCGTGGGCACGCGGGGCCGGCTCAGCCCCAGGAACACCGATCCCACCGCGCGGCCGAACGGCGAACTGCCCACGAGCGCGAAGCACACCTGCAGCGCGGGATCGGGGGCGTCGCGGTACACCGCGCGCGCGCCCGCGTCCTGCTCGATCACCGGATCCATGAACACGATCACGCCGGCGCGCGTCCCCCGTGACCGCAGGTGGTCGAGCTGGATCCCCACGCTCTGCCGCGCCGTCTCGGCGGTGTCGGCGGTGCCGTCGCGCGGCACCACGGCGAGCATGCGCGGCTCCACCTCGTAGAAATCGGCGTTGTCGCTGGTGCCGATCCTCGTCCAGCCGGTCGTGTCGATCGCCGTCAACGCGCGCGTCCCGGCCGGAGGGTCTCCACCCACGCGATCGCGGTATCGTAGGAATCGTGCACCCGGGTGGGGAATTTCGGCTTCGTCAGTCCCAGGAAGAAGCTGGCGATGGCCCGCGAGATCGGATTGCTCGCCACCAGCGCCGCGGCGTAGAACAGCGCCGGATCCATGCGCTCGGCGTAGATGCGGCGCGCCTCCGAGTCCTGCGACAGCAGGCTCGTCAGGTGCACGACCACGGCCACCGGCCGGCCCATCTCGCGCGCGAATCGGATCTGGAAATCGGTGTTCATCACCGCCGAGGCCCCGTCGTCCTTGAGATCCTTGTCCGGCAGGACGATCAGGATGTCGGGGTCCACACGGAAGTACTGCGTATTCGCCGTGCGGCCCACCGGCGTCGACGCCGCGGTGGGGGGAGCGGGCTCGGTCATCTCGTACTCCGTGAATCCATGGCGTTGCCGCGCGTCGGCCGCGCGGCGATGCACGCTATCTTACGTCGTCAGGCCACGCAACGCCATCGCCGACGCCGTCCACCCTCCGCACCACCCGCGACTGGCCGCTCGCCGGTCCACGACGCATGTTGTCCGGCGTCCAAGTCTTCCCCGAGAATCCGTCATGCCGAAGCTCAACATCCTCTTCACGCTCCTCGTCACGGCCGCCGCCGCGCTGCCCGGCCCGCGCGGCGCCCAGGCGCAGACCCCGCAGGAGATCGCGCGCTGGGAGCAGGAAGCGCAGCGCGTCACGATCATCCGCGACGACTGGGGCATCGCCCACATCTACGGCCACACCGACGCCGACGCCGTGTTCGGCGTGGAGTACGCCCAGGCTGAGGACGACTTCAATCGCGTGGAGACCAACTACCTGAACGCGCTGGGCCGCCTGGCGGAAGCCGAGGGCGAGTCGCAGATCTGGCGCGACCTGCGCATGAAGCTTTTCATGGATCCCGACACGCTGAAAGCGGAATACGCGGCGAGTCCGGCGTGGCTCAAGCAGCTGATGGACGCGTTCGCCGACGGATTGAACTTCTATCTGTACAAGCACCCCGAGGTGAAGCCCCGCGTGATCACGCACTTCGAACCGTGGATGGCGCTGTCGTTCACCGAAGGGAGCATCGGCGGCGACATCGAGCGGGTGAACCTCAACGAGCTGGCGGCGTTCTACGGCCACGTGCCGCTGCCCGCGCGCCAGGGCCGAGGCGACGGGCCGCCGCCGGAGCCGTCGGGCTCCAACGGCATCGCCATCGCGCCCGCCAACACCCTCGACCATCACGCGCTGCTCTGGATCAATCCGCACACGTCGTTCTACTTCCGCTCCGAACTCCAGATGGTGAGCGACGAGGGGCTGGACGCCTACGGCGCCGTCACCTGGGGGCAGTTCTTCATCTATCAGGGCTTCAACCCCACCGCCGGATGGATGCACACGTCCAGCGGCGTGGACAACATCGACGAGTTCCTGGAGACGGTGGTGAAGAAGGGCGATCGCCGCTTCTATCGCTACGGCAACAGGGACCTGCCGATGGCGCAGCGGACGATCGACGTGCCCTACAAGACCGCCACCGGCATGGCGCACCGCACGTTCACCGCGTACTTCACGCAGCACGGCCCGGTGGTGCGCTCGGTGGGCGACCGGTGGGTGAGCATCAGCCTCATGCAGAGCCCCGTCAAGGCGCTCACCCAGTCGTACACGCGCACCAAGGCCAAGGACTACGCGGCGTGGCGCAAGATCATGCAGCTGCACACCAACTCCTCCAACAACACGATCTTCGCGGATGCGGAGGGGAACATCGCGTACTTCCACTCCAACTACATCCCCCGGCGCGACACCTCATTCGACTGGACCAAGCCGGTGGACGGCAGCAACCCGGCCACGGCCTACCACGGCCTCCTGTCCACCGACGAGACGCCGCACCTCCTGAATCCGCCGGTCGGGTGGCTCTACAACTCCAACAACTGGCCCTGGTCGGCGGCCGGCCCCGACAGCCCAAGACGCAAGGACTTTCCCCGGTACGTGGAGACCAGCACCGAGGAATCTCCGCGCGGCTACCACGCGCTGCGGCTGCTGCCCAACCACAAGGACTTCACGATGGCGTCGCTCACCGCGCTGGCGTTCGACAGTTATCTGCCCGCGTTCGCGACGATGATCCCGCCGCTCATCAAGGCGTACGACGCCACGCCGGGCGCCAATCCGCTCAAGGCCCGGCTGGCCAAGAAGATCACGCTGCTGCGCGGGTGGGACTATCGGTGGGGCATCAATTCGGTGCCCACGTCGCTGGCCGTCTTCTGGGGCACGGACATCATGCATCGCGTGGGGCGCGAGGCGCGCGCCGCGGGCATGTCGGCCGAGGACTATGTGGTGCAGCGCGCGTCGTCGGACGAACTGCTGCAGTCACTGGCGGCAGCGGCCAACCAGATCACCGCCGACTTCGGCACCTGGCAGACGCCGTGGGGCGACATCAACCGGTTCCAGCGCATCAACGACGACATCGATCCGAACTTCGACGACGCGAAGCCGAGCATCCCGGTGCCGTTCACGTCGTCGATCTGGGGCTCGCTGGCGTCGTTCGGCGCGCGCGCATATCCCAACACCAAGAAGTGG
>Ga0307374_10004062_pt1 | contig 24602 bp, 24 predicted proteins | sample OX3MG_FD_202532 | JGI IMG/M metagenome (GOLD analysis project Ga0307374, IMG submission 202532) | Soil microbial communities from Risofladan, Vaasa, Finland - OX-3 | ecosystem: Environmental > Terrestrial > Soil > Coastal area > Acid sulfate soil | place: Finland: Risofladan, Vaasa | collected... | reverse complement strand
CCGGGTATGGACGCGGTAATTCCGAGATGAAACGGTTGAGGTATCCTCCCGGGTCGTTCTCGAACACATTCACCAGCGCGGCTGGACTCGCCATCGACACGGCTACATCGGTGGCAAATGCATTCACGCCACCTTTATCAAAACGTTCGGTTTGTGTGGCGTTCAGCAATGCAAGATGGTGTGTCTGGTAGGTATTCAGCAGGCGACCCAGCTCACGACCTGAATCATCCATGTGCAAGCCAGCCGCCAATAATGCCCGTTGTGCGGCCGATGCGGCGCTACGGGTCTGTGGTGTGTCCGCGCCGCTGACCAGTACCAGCAATTGGTTGGCGAACACATCCCGACTACGCTCAGTGGCGGCGGCAATAACCGGCGATTGTTGTTCGCCGGGCAACAGGGACAAAATGTCGGTGTTGATGGGATGCTGAATATCGATGCGGGTCCAAGCGAAACCACACAGCACGCCAAGAGATGCGAGCCAGATAGTCCATCTGGCGGCTGAGGTTAGATGCATTATCAGGACCCGGACGCAGTGCGGGATTCAGGGCCGAAGCGAATGTCCATACTGCCACCCGAGCTTTCTTTGATGACGAGCCGTTGCGGATGTCCTGGCGCGGTTTCAGTCACCTGGATGTTATTGATGGCTTTTGCCATTGGACCCGGTTTGGGTGTCAACAGGATGCGCTGGCCCTTGGGCAGCTGCGTAACGATCACTACGAAGTACTGTTGTAGGTCGGTGCGGTCACCAGCCAGTGCGCTGACAAAGATATGTTCGACGGCCGCCAGCCATGGTGTCTGTTCGCTATTCAGGTGGCGGATTGTACCGTCAGGCAATTGTTCCTGCGCGTTCTCGCCATCCATCTCAAATACATAGTGGTAAGGCGAAGTGATTTCCCAGCGAAATCCGTGTGTATTATCGATGTGCAGTGTGCCGCGGCTGACCAGCGGTAGGCTGAAACCCGGCAGGGTACGCGTCTGCACGAAACTGGAATCAAAACCTGTTGGCAAAGTTGGTATATTACCGGCAGCGTATAGCGTGAATGCCGCACACAGGAGCCATGCGCCAGTCAGTATGCGTGTGTATTTCATAAATAATCCTTGAGACGTTTCATCAAAGCGGGTGGACTAACCAACTGCAATTCCTGGGTGCGGGCATCAAGGGCGCACTGGATGGTATACCCTGTAGTATGCCGCTTGCCGCTTGCGGCATCGACAATCTGATACTCAATCTTCATGCGATTTTCCCATTCCATCAGGGCAGCGCTTACACGTATCCACTGCTCGTATCGCAACGGTCGCACGAAACGCGTATGCGCCTCGATTATGGGCCACAGGTAGTGCGTTGCTTGCATCTGTGGATAATCGTAGTCAATCGTGCGCAACAATTTTGCGCGCGCTGTTTCGAAATAACGAAAATAATTGCCGTGCCAGACTACCTGCATGGCGTCGACGTCTTGGAAAGGGACTTCAATCTCCACCTCGGCGGACAGCAAGGCTTTCTTCATGCTTCTAAATATAGGTTCCAACGGCGTTGCTGAATCCCCGCGCACAAACGGCGCAGTTCACTTTCCAGCGGCCGGTCTTCATCCACGAACGGACACAGCGTGAGCACATCTTGCTGTGTGACCCGGATGGATGCACCTGGCTGGCCTGTAAGTAACGATTGGGAACGCATACGGATTTCAATCGCTTGGCAGACAGCGGCAAGACATGCTGCTGCCACTTGCTCCGTTAGTTCCAACACCCGCAGGGCGTCGCGGGCGGCGATCGTGCCCATGCTGACTTTGTCCTGGTTATGGCATTCGGTGGAGCGCGAGAACACACTCGCCGGCATAGTGAGTTTGAGCGCCTCTGCGGTCCAGGCGGAAACCGCGATCTGCACCGCCTTGAAGCCATGGTTGAGATGCGCACGTTCGCCATGCGCGCCGGAGAGATTGCGCGGCAAGCCATTATTGAAGCGGCTGTCCACCAACAGAGCCAGTTGCCTGTCGAGCAGGTCGGCGATATTGGCGACGGCGGTTTTCAGGCTGTCGGCCACGAAAGCAATGTGGCCGCCATAGAAATGGCCACCGTGATAAATGGCACCGCTGTCCGGATCAATTATGGGATTATCGTTAGCGCTGTTGAGCTCGGTCTCGATGTCGCGTCGCATCCAGCCAAGCGCGTCGGCCAGCACGCCGATGACATGGGGTGCGCAGCGTATGGAGTAGCGGTCTTGTACGCCGGTGTTGCGCTCCGCGTGATCGCCGGCGAGATCAGTATAAATCCATGCCGCCACCTGCTGTTGGCCCACGTGCGGTTTAGCCGCGAACAGCCCTGGCGCGAAATGCTCGCGGTTGCCGTCGATGGCGAGACTCGCCATGGCGGTGATGCGGCTTGCCAGACGTGTCAGATATTCGGCCCGCTCCCAGGCGAGGCAAGTGAGCGCGGTCATGACCGATGTACCGTTCATGAGTGCCAGTCCTTCCTTGGGTTTGAACGTCAGCGCCTTTAGCCCGGTTTCCTTAAGCGCTTCCCCGGCGGCGCACTCGCGTCCGCGGAAATACACTTGGCGCTCGCCCATGAGCGCGGCCGCCACGTAGGACAACGGTGTGAGATCGCCACTCGCGCCCACCGACCCCTCCTCCGGGATCAACGGGATAATGCGTTGCTGGAGAAAAGCCTGTAGCTGCTGCAAGACCTCGAAGCGCACACCGGAAAAACCAGCGGCCAATGACGCCAAGCGCGTCACCAGGATGGCGGCTGCCGTGGGTTCATCGAAATACCGGCCCAGACCGCAACCGTGATAATTGATGAGATGCACCGGCAGTTCATCCAGAACCTGGGGCGGAATGCTGACGGTGCAAGAATCGCCGTAGCCGGTGGTTACGCCATAGATGGGACGACCCGCGGCGATGTTATCGGCAAGAATCCGAGCGCCTGCATCAATACGTTGACGGAAAGTTGATACGGTGCTCAAGTTTACGGGCGCACCACGTGCCACCGCGCACACATCGGCGATACTCAGTGGCCGCCCGCCCAACGTGAAGGCGCGGGATTCAGGTGAGTGGTTGCGAGTCTTGTCCATGGGTATCCATTTGGGGGGCGCTGATGCCACGGAGGCCAGTTGCTTGCGGACGACTATCAGCCCAGAAGTCATAAAAGTTGTACCACTGTAGCGGAAAACGGGTGGCATATTGCGCCAGACGTTGCGCATAGCGGCCGGCCCAAAGCGCTGCCGTCTCGGTACGATGCTGACGTGGCAAGCGGATGCGTTCGGCGAACGGTTCTATGTAGACCTGATAGCCGCGGCCTTGGCGCATACAGAAAAACAGGTAAACCGGGCACTCCAACACATGTGCCAGTACATAGGGGCCGATTGCGAATGGCGCCGGCCGACCCAGGAATTCCGCCTGAACTACTGGGCTTTGCTCCGATACAGGTGTACGGTCCCCCATGATTACCACCGCTTCACCTGCGTCGATCTTCTCTCGCAACATAAGCGCGGTATCCGGGCCAATCTGCTGTACATGGATCATGCGTTGCTGATACGTATCGTTGGTCTGTTCCAGCATGGCGTTCACTTTCTGCGCGTTGGCCGTGTAGACTAGCGCATTTCCGCGAAAATTCGGGCCGACTGCGGACAACGCGCGCGCTACTTCTAGGTTACCCAAGTGCGCGGAGAGCAGGAGCACACCGCGCCCGCCAGTCACCGCGGCCAAAAGCATCTCACGTTTCTGGAACTCCACCGTGAGGCGCGTCGGATCATACCAGCCGGCTACCTTGTCAAGTATAGAGACAGAGAACTGCATAAAATGCCTGAAGCTATTGCCAAGCGAGGATTGTGCGCCGGCCGCGGACAAGAATTGTAGTGAAGCATGCCGCGCGCGTGGATGCGTCAGGAAGAAATACGCAGTGACCGGATACAGGATGACGAGGCTGATATGGCGGCCAATTACGCGATCGATGAAACCGATAAAACGCAGGCCCAGCAGGCTGCCGCGTTCACCGATATGCGCCCAGTGCCGCTGCCGGTTACGCGTCAGATTGCGATATAGCAACTTCGGGATCCGTGGCAGCATACCCAGTAACAGGCGGATGTGGAGCCAGGCCATGCGCACATTGTCGGACAGCATCCGGAAATGCGATATACCATCCTGCGGGTATTGCACCCGGGTCGGCAGAAATACACTTTCAGTACCACCCCAGTACAAGCGCGTCATGATATCGGTATCGAAATCCATGCGCTGTCCGATGCGTATGTGACTGCTCAGTGCCAGAGTCGGTGCGATTGGGTATACCCGAAAACCGCACATCGAATCGCGCAATTGCAATGACAATGTATCGAGTAAGACCAATGCATGCGTGAGATAGCGGCCATAGAAACGTACCGCCGGTATCGAATTATCATATATAGGCCTGCCGGAGATCAGATGCCTGGGGTGCTGGTGTGCGAGCGTGAGCATGGCCGGAATGTCCGCCAGATTGTGCTGCCCATCGGCATCTATCTGCAAGGCATGGGTGAACCCGCGCTCCCCGGCGCGGGTGATGCCCGCCATCACCGCAGCACCCTTGCCACGGTTTTGAGGCAGTGTCAGGCATTCGACCCGTGGATTGCGACCGATGATTGTTTCCAATGTATTTTTTGTGATGGCATCGCTGCCATCGTCCACCAAGATGCAGGGTATGCGGTTGGCAAGCAGAGTAGTTACGATCCGGTCCAGGCAGGCGTGATGATTGAACACCGGTATCACGGCGCAGGTTTTGAAACTCATAGCGCAGTTCCGAAATGCAGCGAGCCGCTTGAATAGCTGGTAGTGGCGTCACGGTACTCGTAGCGCAGTTTGTGTAAGTCCGCACTGGGCGTCAGATGCAGTGTCAGATGCTTGCCCGGCAAAATCGGTCGTTTGAATTTAACCTGTTCGAGTATATTCACGCTGGGGTTGTACCCATATAGTTCGCAGGCGAAATGCACGGCCCATCCAATCTGAACCACGCCGGGTAGAATCGGTTGGCCGGGGAAATGACCCTCGAGCCAAGGGCAGTCCGAATCAACCCTCAAATCGAGCTCACTGTGCGTATCGTCGCGTCGCTGTGCAGTGACGATCGGCAAGCCCTTCATGGCTGTTGGTCGAACAGCTGTTGCAGGCGTTGGTACTCGACTTTGCCCATATCGGTGTCAGGCAGTGTGTCTATGAAACGCCATTTGCGGGGAATCATAACGGGTTCATAATAGTTGCGCAGCCATGAGCGCAGTATCTCGCAGACCGCTGACTTGCCGGATTCTGTCAGCGCAGCACACCCGTATGGCTTCAGTACCACCACCGCACCGATCAGCGGGCGGCGCCCTTGAATTAGCAGCAGGCGCGCATCCCGCACCCATTCATGGGCCATAAGATGCGTACGCATTGCACCCAGTGAGATGCGTTTGTCCGCGAATTTCACCACATCATCAGCCCGGCCCAGCAGCACAAAGCGGCCGTTGTCGTCGCAGCGTGCGAGATCACCGGTCGGCATCCATTCACCTTGCCAGGTACTGCCGGAGCGTACCCACAACCTGCTGCCGGCAGATTCTTCGTGTAGTGTGATCTCCACGCCCTGGATGGGTTGCCACAGCGTGCGTTCGCGTAGCCCTGACCACGCACGCCAGGCGACACCGCCGGTTTCGGTGCTGCCATAGACTTCGATGGCGGCATGACCCCAACTGGCAGCCAGCTTTTCGGCCGCTTCATCCGATAATGGCGCACCCGAACTGAAAACAGCAGCGACCTGTGCAGGCGGTGGTAAGGCGGAAATATCGTCGATACGGCTCAGGAATGCCGGACTGCTGATTATCACGCACCTGCCATATTTGGCCGCCGCACTTAACGATGCGGGATGTAGACACACACTGGTCAGGAATGGACGTCCGCAAAGAATTGGCCATAGGATTCGGAAGAGCAATCCATACAAATGATAATGTGGGGCAGTGCCGACCATCACTGCATTCCCAAGCATTCCGCCCCACTGAGATTCGAGGGTTTCAACCTCCCGACGCAATTGTGCAAACGCCTTGGGCACACATTTGGGTGTGCCGGTGGAACCGGAGGTATGGAATTCGATGCGCACCGTGTCTTCGGGCATACGCATCTGAGTGGATGCGGAGGACTTGGGTTCGCTGATCGCCATTAGATCGATGTTGGGAAACCATTCAGGCCGGTCGCTAAGGACGGCATCAATCTGTGCACCGGATGCGCTGAGACTGCCAATCTGTGGTGCTGGCGGCAAAACGATGACGCGCCCGCTGTTTGCCAACGCAAACAGGCCAGCGGCAAACCAACTGCTGTCCTCACAAATCAGAGCCCAGCGCCGCGCTGGATGGCCGGCAAGCGCATCGCTCAAGCCATGTACACGCCGCCAGAACGCCGCGCGATCCAGAACACTACTTGCTTGCACCGCCAGTATTTCATTGTCAGCGGCGCGATTTAGGAATTGTGCATTCATGCCGCAGCCCACTTGCGGCGCAGGTATGTGCGTACTATATATTCACACACAAATACGCCGCCGAACAGAAAGTAAACAATCACGCCGTTATAGAGAGACCAGATCTCGAAGGATGTGGCGATTGCTGTATACAACGACACCAACGCGTTGCAGAGCAGCACGCCGCTCCAAATCCAGGTTACGTAACGAGTATAAATTACGCCCTGTGCCGGCACATCGTGGTATTGCATGCGCGCAAAGCGTTCGACGAGTGGCATGCGGGTGAACAGCGAACCGAAGAAGAACGCGAACGCCAGCAAAGTGAACAGCGCTGGGTAAAGGCGCAAATACATCAGTTTTATATCGGGTATTAGCAGCGGTACCGCAACAGCGGCGGCCAGCATGATTACGGCGAGAGCGATGCTCCAGAACCGTTTCGCAGGACTGATCCATGCGGCCACTAGCAGGCGGGCAGACACCAGCATCAGCAGTCCTGCCACCAGCAGGCTGGGCGACAGATAATCGTCTGCAAAATAGATGGCAACCGGATAAATGAGCAGCGCGCCAGCTACAATCAATTTTAAAGGAGTACGTGTCATCCGCAAACCGCCGGCGTTTGCCCTGCGGCTGTTCGCGCTTCCTGTATAGCGCTGACCGATTCGAGCTTCACTTGTCCACCAGAGATGTTCTTGATTTGATTCGGGGCTAGGTTGGAGGCCACTCAGTCGCTATTCAAGCATTCTGCTGTGACTGAATGAACTTGGCCAGATTTTCTACCGAATAGAAATGCTGGCGGGTACTGGCCGAATTGGCATCTAATTTTATATGGTAGCGCTTCTGTATGGCGACCCCCAATTCCAAAGCATCGATCGAATCGAGTCCCAAGCCATCGTCGAATAATGGCGCCTGCGCATCGATGTCATCGGGTCCGATGTCTTCGAGGTCAAGCGAAGCGATGATGAGCAGTTTCAGTTCTTGGATTAGCGTATTCATGGTTGGCAAGTTGTTGGCTGAAGAAATTTTCCAGGGTTTGTGTCAAGTGCCGAGCTGCGACCCCATAGGGGAGATCATTGCAGTGCCCCAGGGCCGCGAGCGTCTGTGGCGGGTACGCTTTTACCAGTAGCCGCCAGGGCCGCTCCGGAACCTGGTACCACTGGGTATTTTTGAGCAGTGCGGGTGGTGAACAGTGAATCATCACCGGCATTATCTCGCAGTGGCTGCGCAGTGCCATCTGCGCTACACCGCGCTTGAAATGCAAAGGCTCGCCGGGTATCGAACGGGTGCCTTGAGGGAACATGATCAGGGTGCGCCCGCTCTGTATTGAATTGATGCAGGCATCAACCAAGCTGACGGAATCCTCATTGCTGATATAGCCGGCAGCTTGCGCGAAGAATCGCGTAAAAGGATTCCGCAATGTCTTGCTTTTGACCACACAATCCGCGGTTGGGAGCAGAGAGATCAAGGCCGCCACATCCAGATACATGGGGTGGGTTGCCACCACCAGCTTGCCATGGGCTTGGGCTAGCCATTCGCGACCTTCCACATCGACCCACCCCAGTCTCAGGGTTGCGATAGCGGCGAGCAGTAGACGAAAAGCGTAGCTGATGAAAATCCGGATACGGCGCTGGCGAGTAGCGGACGTAGCCGGCCATAACAGCATAACCGGCAGCACCGTTGGGGTGGCGATCAGGCTGCAAATCCCGAAGCCGGCAAAACACAAACCTGTGCCGAGCGCCCGCCACCACATGTAAAGCTTAGCCAGCATGTTCACGCTCCAGCCGCCATATTTGGTGCACGCCTAATTCAACCTCACTGAGTTCTTCCACCAGAAAGCGGATCAGCGCGGCTTCCGGTGATTGCTCAGCTGCGAAGGATACGGTATGGCGTCCCAGGCGGCAGCGCAATGGCGCGTCGGCTACCGGGGTGAGCAGCAGCGAGATGGCGAACGGGTGGACAGCGGCTTCAGGAATAACCCCGCGATACAGGCTGGGCACTAGGTCATCCGTGTAGGTGACTAACACCCGTTTGGCACCCTCAGCGATCATTGTTGCACCTTCCAGAATGCTCAGACTCAAAGTATCGAGACCAGCCGCCATCGCGGTGGCGGCACTCCGGTCGCCGCGGGCGATGGCAAACAGGCCAGCAACACTGTTATTCACTGACAAAGTAAACAAGGTTGGCGACAGCAAGTCGTTATCCGCCAGTGCAGTCAGCAATTCCACAGTTCGCTTCAAGGCCCCATGCCTTGAAGCGAATACATACTGGACCGCATCCAGTCCCTCGACGCACGGCCAAGCTGTGTGTAGCGCCATTCGTCCAAACCGGTCCAGCCGGCGGCGCAATAATCCCGGCAAGTAGCTGACCTCCAGTTCCTCGTTTGGTGCGGGTGGCAATTTGCCGTTGAGCCAAGTTCGCCAATCTTGCTCATGGGTAATTCCCGGAGTCCAAGCCCGCCAACGGGATATCCCAAAATAACCAGTAAAATCAGATTGTTGGGTTGATACCATGTGGTTATATTTCAAGCCAAATCCCCATTTTCATTATACTTACCCACATAGCTCAAGCGCCTAGCGCGCACGATGCATTCTAATGGCGGTTTTTTGTGCCTCGCAAGACATAACCTGCCTTTGCCAATGATTTGGCTGGCTTTTTTTCGCCATGTCATTCCGATTCGACCGTACCCCGCACAACGCCCAGGCTCGGCAAAATATGTAGAAATAGCATGGTTACGCACAGCCCCAGAGCCGCTCCGGACACAAGGTCAAGCGCCACATGTTGCTTGGTGGCCAAGGTGGAATAGGCGATCAGTACGCACCAGCAGATATTGAGCACGCGCAGGCTGATGGGTGTGCGCATCTGCTTGAGCAAGCGGCGCAACCAGATGCCGGTAAGCACCGCGAATGCCACATGCAATGAAGGGCAGGCATTGCCAGAGGCATCCACCGATTTAAGAAAGGCGACGGAAGGATACCGGGCCCAATCTATATCCAGCTTGGGGATGGCCGTCGGCCAGAAAAGGAATATTGAAAAACCGGCCAGGCTCAGGACTGTGACCGCGCTGAGATAGGGCGCTAGCTCGCGCCAGCTGCGGAAAAGCAACGGCACCAGTGAGATATATAGCCATAAAGAGGCATAGGGCACGATGCACCATGGCTGGAAACTGATCAAGCGATCAAGGCTGGTCACCGGTATCACAGTGACTGGAAACATCGGGTGTTTGAGCAGCCAAAAATAGCCCATCATGAAAAATGTCATGTAGCCCGTGGTACCCAGCATCTTGAGCAGCCAATGGGTTTTGATTCTGGATGTGGCCTGTTTCAACCAGTTCGTTTGTTGGGAGCATGCAGTCATATCTGGACAGCCGGTACCTTCAGCTTTGAAGTTCAAGCGCTCAAGTTGCCAGCCCGTCTCGCCCGTGTCCAGTCTAATTACCGGGCAATCCTCCACTAGGCATTCCGGCAACATTTCCTGGCACGGTCATGACATCATGCTCTTTCCTGGCAGGCCGCCAGAGGGGTAACGAGCTATATAGTTATGCTAGTTTAGTAGCGTTAAGCGGGCGGGCGTATATGGCGCCTCTAAAAATTGGGAATTCCAAATCCCGTCAATCAGTAACTTTTTGATAAATCAGAACCTAAAATAGGTCCAACATCACAAAACTACAATTTTTAGAGGCGCCCTTTAGTTTAATAGTATCGACATGGTGTGATGCAGTGGTTTGGCTTATAAGGGATTGGGGTGTTGGACAATCATGAGATAACCAAGCTCTTGCGCACGGTAGAGACTGTATTTTTTTATTATGCTTTTTATCCAAATAAAGCTATCAGATTCAAGTACAGAAGGTATCCTACATACGGCTGAAACGGTCGGTATCTTAAGAGGCCATTGCTCAGTATATGGGGAATGATATGAGCCATACGCAGATAGCTTGCTCACGGGACGAGCGTTGCGACGTGTTAGTAATTGGCGGAGGGCCTGGCGGCAGCACCGCCGCAACCCTGCTGGCGCGGCGCGGTCACCAAGTGATGTTGCTCGAAAAAACCCATCACCCGCGTTTTCACATTGGCGAATCATTGTTGCCGATGAATCTACCGGTGTATGAGCGCCTCGGCGTGCTGGAAAAAATCCGTGCCATGGGCGTGTACAAACACGGTGCCGATTTTGAAGCGGCCAATGAACACGGTTACAAGACCTATGCTTTTGCACGTGCTCTGGGTAACAGTCCGCCACATGCATTCCATGTCTGGCGTCAGGATTTTGACAAGATGCTGTTTGAACATGCGCGCGAGAACGGTGTTGATGCACGTGAAGGCGTCGAAGTTGTGGCCGTGGAACAGCATGGCGCGCGCGAGACCCACGTCGAAGTGCGCACTGAAGATGGCGGCAGCTATCATGTACAGACCCGCTACCTGCTGGATGCCAGCGGCCGCGATGCTTTCCTAGCCACCAAGAAAAAAATCCGCCACAAGAATCCACAACATCAGAGCGCAGCCATCTTCGCTCACTTCCGCGATGCCGAGTACCGCCCCGGCAATGACGCCGGCAACATCAGTCTCTACAACTTCGAATATGGCTGGATGTGGATGATCCCATTGCCGAATGGGGTCATGAGCGTCGGCGCGGTTTGCCGCCCGGATTATCTCAAGCAACGCCGCGGACGCAGTCACGAATTTCTTTACGAGACTCTCAAGCTTAATCCTGCGTTGTGGAAGCGAGTGCAAAACGCGCAGCTCATCGGCGATGAAGTGCGCGTTACCGGCAATTACTCCTACGACTCAAGCACCATCGGCGGCCCCGGCTGGATGCTTGTCGGCGACGCTTTCGCATTCCTGGACCCGGTGTTTTCTTCCGGTGTGTATCTGGCCACCAGTGGCGCCGAGCAAACCGCGGCGATTGTGGACGCGGTTTTATATGATCCATCCCAGGAAACTCGTATGCAACAGCGGCTGGAAAAACGCCTGCGCAAAGGTATGCGCCGCTTCGCCTTTTTCATCTACCGGTTCAATTCGCCGGTAATGCGGAATTTGTTCCAGCATCCGCGCAATACTTGGAAGGTCGAACAGGGCGTGATCTCGATGCTGGCGGGCGACCTGTTCGATTCGCGGCCGGTGTGGTGGCGGCTGCAACTGTTCCGCGTCATCTACTACATCGGCGCGCTGTTTAACTTGCGCCGCTGGTACTCGGAGCATCGCTATCGGCTGGCGCAAGCGAAAACGGATTTCAGTGGTGGTACGACGCCGGTAGATTCCGCATAAATGAAGGCAGAATCGCATGGGATCAAGGGTAGTTCATTTGGAGCCTATGAGTTTGATTACGCGGCTTTGTTTTCTACTATGTGCACTGATACCAGTCGCTGTGCATGCAGCCATGCCAAACGATACGCAAGCAACGCAATTGGAGATAGGTCTCGGGATCGGCGCTCTCCGCTTCCCGGACTATCCAGGCGCAGACGAGCACCGCACACTACTGTTGCCATTTCCTTATATCATCTATCACAGCCGATACCTGGATGTGAATCGCGATCAGGTGCGAGGTAAATTGCTCAGTGGCAAGCGTCTATCGCTGGAGGTGGATTTCGCCGGATCAGTGGCCGTGGATTCATCCCGCGACCAAGAACGCCGGGGCATGCCCAATCTGGGCTGGATTGGCGAAGCCGGGCCGGCCTTGCGATATCAAGCCTGGAGCAACCACACCGGCAACATGCATATGTCAATTGTGCTGCCAGTGCGCGTAGCGGTAAGCGCTGACGCCCTCAATCTGCATCACCGTGGTGAGGTGTTCGAACCACGGCTCGAATTGGTAAAAGATATCGGCTATGGCGATCGCATCCTAAATATCGGAACAAGCCTGTCGGTGCTCTACGGCAGCCGTGACTATTTCCAGTACATCTACGGTGTGCCCCCCCAATACGCCACTATCGTCCGTCCCGCTTATAATGCGCCCGCTGGTTATGGTGGTTACCGTATATCGCTGGGCGGAAGTCTTCATCGCGGCAACATCGTCTATGGTGCATTCATTGCATACGTGAATCTCAACGGTGCTGCATTCGTCAATAGTCCGCTCGTGAGTCGCACTCAAGACTTGTCATTCGGCATCATGGTTGCTTGGATATTGAAGCGTAGCAACAATTGAATATTGCCACATGCAGAAGCGATGCTGCCGCTGCCATTCAGGTGAAAAAGGGCGATCTCTTTTTTTAGGGTGCATAAATTAGAATGAACGTTGTGTTGCGCCCAAGGGTATCTGCGTGATCATCAAACCCAGGGTTTGGAATTTTATCTGCACCTCGGCCCATCCGCTCGGGTGTGAGTTGAATGTGCTCGAACAGATCAACACCACGATGCGCCTGGGTAGGCGATCGGATGGACCAAAGCATGTCTTGATAATCGGGGCATCCACAGGTTACGGATTGGCAGCCAGAATTACGGCGGCATTCGGGTTTGGTGCCGCCACCCTCGGGGTGTTTTTTGAGAAACCTGCCAGGGGCGCCAAGACGGGCAGCGCCGGCTGGTATAACTCGGCGGCATTCGACAAGTTCGCCAAACAAGCTGGAATACAGAGCAAGTCAATCAACGGCGATGCTTTTTCGCATGAATCACGTACCTGTGCAATCGACTTGATCAAACGCGAGATGGGTGGCCAAATCGATCTGGTCGTCTATTCGTTGGCGTCTCCCGCACGCAGGCTGCCGGGTACTGGTGATGTCATACATACCTCGCTGAAGCCAATCGGTGAAGTTTTTGCCGGTAAAACGATTGATACCGATCGCGACACGCTTATTGACGTTTCTGTTGAAGCGGCGACCGAGCAAGAAATCTGCGACACCATCGGGGTGATGGGCGGGGCGGATTGGTCTCTTTGGATCGAGGCGCTACACAATGCGGGAGTCTTAGCAAAGAATACAAAGACTGTTGCCTTCAGCTACATCGGGCCGGAAGCTACCTGGCCCATCTATTGGCACGGGACCATCGGCCGAGCAAAAAAAAATCTTGAGGACACCGCCAATAGCCTGCGCGACGGGTACCGAACTCAGGGGTTAAGCGCGCAAATTGCAATCATGAAATCCGTGGTTACCCAGGCGAGTGTGGCTATCCCAATGATGCCACTGTATATTTCCCTCATCTTTAGGATCATGAAAGATAAGGGTCTACACGAAGGGAAAATTGATCAGCAGAATCGCTTGTTTCGGGCTTTTCTCTATCGAGAAGACGGCCAAGCGCCTGTGGCCGATGCACAGGGCCGATTGCGGTTGGATGATTGGGAACTGCACGATGACGTGCAGCAGATGTGCAATGAAGTCTGGTCAAAGGTCACTAAAGAAAACTTCGCCAATATCACCGATTATACGGGATATAAGCAGGAATTTTTGCAACTTTTTGGGTTCGCCAGACAGGACGTTGATTACGAGGCAGACGTGCCTGTTGACGCAAAATTTGATTGCACCCAACTTTGAACGGTTAGCGGCAATCCATCAAGCGCTAGGCTGTCAAAAACCAGAGTTGCTTGACTCGCCTATGCATTCAAAATTGCTAATATGAAAAAAAGCGACCAGTTCTTTGATCACCGTGTCGATTTAATCATGTGTAACGATCCATCAATATCGTTAAACGGCACTCATGCTAATGTTCATCGTAGCTCGTGAATGGTGACGAAAAATTACATGTCTTCTGCTACCCAACTCATATTCATGCACGCCAGTTCCTGTTCGCACACAGCACTGGAACAAACGCTGCTATCCAGGCTACACAAAACAGAACAGGTGCGTTATGCCTCATTCACGAACCCGCAGCGGCGCCAGACTTGGTTGGCCGGCCGTGCGCTGCTGCTTGCAGCGTTGGAAAGGCACCTAGGTCAGATAGACGCGGCCTCGATTCGCACCGATGTGCAGGGCGGTGTCAGATTTCAGGGAAGTGCAATTCATCTCAGCATGAGCCATAGCCGCGATATGCTTGTCGTCAGTCTGTCCGGTACGTGTACGGGCGTGGATGTTGAGTGGCCACGGCCACGCACCATCCTTCAGCATGCCGAGCAGGTATTCACCCGCACCGAAGCTGACCAGATGCATGCTTTAACAGAAGCCGAACGGCGTGACATTTTTTATGTCTTCTGGACATTGAAAGAAGCTGCTTGCAAGGCTGCGGGCACATCGATTTGGGAAAGTTTGCATTGTGCAAGCTTCGATCTGCGTAACGGTAGATTTTATTCACATCCGCCGTTCCCATCCGGGGTCTGGCATTTCATGTCTGCCTTTATCGAACCGGGATGGTGTGTGGCTGTGGCCACGCGTGACGAAGTGAACATGCCTCAGTTCGAGTGTTGGCGATTGACGGCTGTGGAGCAATGGCATAGACAGCCACTTATTCGACAGGCCTCCCTATTTGGGAGCTAAAACAGGGTGCTTTCACATTATCATAGTGTGGTAATAAACAGAGCATCAAAATGATAAGCGATTTTGGTCAAACCACAGAGGGTGTTCGGCCGCCGCGCATGAGGTTGCGATTTATCCGCTGGAATCTGCATCTTATAACCCTTGCATATATTGTTTTGGCTACTATCGGCATTCTTATATTCGGCTGGCCCGCGCTTTGGCTTGGTATTCCTGCCGTATTGCTGGTGTTGCTGATCACTATTGGCATGGCCCTGCCTGGATCCAACCTTTTTTATCCCACCATAACGCATGGACCAAGGGACAACAGTCGCATAGCGTTGAGTTTTGACGATGGCCCGGATCCGGACATGACGCCGCTGGTACTGGATACGCTGGCGCAAGACAACACACACGCTACATTTTTTGTCATCGGCAAATGGCTGGTTGCACATCCGGAGCTGGCAAAGCGCATCGTGGCGGAAGGCCACGTGTTAGGCAATCATTCCTGGAGTCATTCGCGCTGGCAGAATTTCTATTTCACGAAGCGACATATGCAGGAAATCGAAAATTGCGAGCGGGCCATTCAAGCAGCAAATGGCAGTTCATCACCAGTGTTGTATCGGCCGCCGGTGGGCTTAAAGAGCGGAGATTTGGCGCGCGCAACCTATCGTCATAACTTGACTCTGGTCGCTTGGTCATTGCATAGTCAGGACACTCGCCGGTCTGATCCGGAAAAAATTGCGCGGCGTGTACTCAAGAAAATACGTGGCGGGGACATCGTGCTGCTGCACGATGGCCACGATCTGACGGGCCGACACCGGCCATACTGTGCGCTCACCGTAGATCTGATCCTGCAGGGTTTGCGTGCAAAAGGCCTGGAATGTGTCACCATCCCGGAATTATTGAACTTAAGCAATAAGGCTCTACCCTGATCCGTCTGACAGCTCAAATGCCCTTGCCAGCATATAATTAAGTAAATCTGGCGGCCGCAAATCAGGTAAAGTCCTGTATTCTTTATTCAACACGACACGCATACTGGGAGATATGCATTTATGGATAATCAGGATATATATCAGACACTAAAGAATACCTTGGTGGAACAGTTTGGTCTGGATCCCGCAAAAATCACCCCTGAAGCGCAGCTCTCCGAGGACCTGGATCTGGACAGCATTGACGCCGTGGATATGGTGCTCAAACTGCAAGAGATCACGGGTACTAAGGTCCGCCCAGAAGATTTCAAGGGCGTATCTACAGTAGGGGATGTGCAGAGCGTGATTGAAAAACTGCTTGCTGCTCATAAATGACAAACTAATTATTTCCACGGGATGGAGAACATTTCTACAGCAATTTTGCTCTCACACGGCAAAAATGGGTCGCTGGGCAGGTGAATCAACAGCTGTTACTCTAGCCTGTATCTAGAGTGATACCTGCTTCTGAAGGAGCTATCTTGTGCTTCGACGTGTTGTTGTGACCGGTATGGGCGGCTTGACGGCATTGGGGCATGACTGGACCGCTATCGGCAAAAACTTGCGCGCACGCTGTTCCAGCGTGAGATACATGCAGGAATGGTCGAGATTTCAGGACATCAATACACGGCTCGCTGCTCCGGTCGCGGCGTATGATCTGCCGCCCCAATATAACCGTAAAACGATGCGCAGCATGGGGCCAGTAGCGGTGATGTCCACACGCGCCACGGAACTCGCGCTGGATGATGCGGGCCTGCTTAAGAATCCGATACTGACTTCTGGGCACACTGGTATTGCGTACGGTGCATGTGCTGGTAGTGCAGAGCCAGTAGTGGCCTTTGGCCGCATGGCCAGCACCGGCAGTTTGCGCGGTGTAACATCCAATACCTATATGCAAATGATGAGCCATACAGGCGCTGTGAACATCAGTTTGTTCTTTGGCATTACAGGACGCATCATTCCATCCAGCAGTGCCTGCACTTCTGGTAGTCAGGCAATTGGATTTGCATACGAAACTATAAAATACGGTAAACAAATGGTGATGATCGCAGGAGGGGCTGAGGAATTGAGTCTCGGACCATCTGCTGTATTCGACACGTTGTTCGCTACTAGCACACGCAATGACGCACCCCACACCACACCACGCCCCTTCGACCGAGATCGTGATGGGCTGGTGGTGGGTGAGGGAGCTGCCACTCTGATACTTGAGGAACTTGAACACGCCCACCAGCGCGGGGCACATATCTACGCAGAAATTGTTGGTTTTGGTAGTAACGCAGATGGTTCACATATAACACAGCCACAGACGGACACAATGGCCGCCGTCATGCAACTGGCGTTAGAAGATGCCAGCCTTGCACCGGAAGCTATCGGCTATGTCAACGCACACGGAACGGCCACCGTAATTGGGGATATTGCCGAATCCATCGCTACACAACAGGTGCTGGGCAGGCGTATAGCAATCAGCTCACTGAAAAGTTATTTCGGACACACCCTCGGGGCCTGCGGTTCTTTGGAAGCCTGGCTTACCATTGAGATGATGAGGGATGATTGGTTCGCACCCACCATCAACCTCGATAACCTGGATCCAGCTTGTGCCGAACTCGATTATCTGACCGGCGGAGGTCGCCACATTGAGGTTGGGCACGTAATGAGCAACAATTTCGCCTTTGGTGGTATCAATACTAGCCTTATATTCAGTCGTTGGGACTCATGAGACAGAGCGTAAGATCAATGTGACTTGATTGAAAATATAAAGAATGGTGGCCAGGGGTGGAATTGAACCACCGACACGCGGATTTTCAGTCCGCTGCTCTACCAACTGAGCTACCTGGCCTCGTTTTTGCGACACACCTCAACACTTATACGTCCCTGTGATCCTCCCAGATCGGCATCCCTGCCTCGCGTTCGGTCGGATCGAGATGTCACCGGCATCTCGATGGAAACACCGCCCCACACCCAACTGAGCTACCTGGCCAGAAACTGAGTGCGGGAAACATAAATAGGGGGCGCTATTAAACCGGCAGGCCGACGCCGGGTCAAGGGACTGGCTGCATTTTGACAGATACATGCGCGGCGACTAGGCTTCGGGAAAGTCATTGATTGCTGCACCGCATGAATACCGTCCCGCGTTCCGAGCCTCTGTCGGCCCTTGACCATAAGTCGATTGCGCACCGCTATCAGCAAGTGCGCAACCTCACGGTTGGGCTGTGCCGGACGCTTACGCCCGAGGACATGACGGTGCAGAGCATGCCGGATGCGAGTCCGGCGAAATGGCACCTGGCCCATAGCAGCTGGTTTTTCGAGAATTTCCTGCTGGCGCCGCATCTCAAGGGCTACAGGCCGTTCGATCCGCAGTTCAGTTACCTGTTCAACTCCTATTACTTCACGCTCGGCAGCATGCATCCGCGACCCGAGCGCGGGCTGCTAACCCGGCCCGGTGTCGATGAGATAAGTCGCTACCGCGAGCATGTGGATGAGCACATGCACACACTCCTTGAAGCGCGCAACGGCGAGCCGGATTTGACATTCCTGACCACCCTCGGGATCAACCATGAACAGCAACACCAGGAACTGCTGCTCATGGACATCAAACACCTGTTCTCCCGTAACCCGCTGAAACCCGCCTGGCGTGAGCTGCCGGCGCCAGAGCCCGCGGCAACCACGCTGCTGAAATTTATTTCCCGGCCCGAGGGTCTGTTAGCTATCGGTCATGCGGGCAGCGGTTTTGCTTTCGACAACGAGACCCCGCGGCATCGGGTATTCATCCAGGCCCACAGCCTGGCGAACCGCCTGACCACCAACGGTGAATATCGGGAATTTATCCGCACCGGCGGGTATGCCACGCCGGAGCTGTGGCTATCCGACGGCTGGGCCACGGCGCAGCGTGAAGACTGGAACCGGCCACTGTACTGGAATGAGGACATGACCAAGGAATTTACCCTGGCAGGAGAACGCGAATTGGATCTCGACGCACCAGTGTGCCATCTGAGTTATTACGAAGCGGACGCCTTCGCCCGCTGGGCCGGTGCACGCCTGCCGACGGAAGCAGAATGGGAAAGTTTAGCGGCAGACCAGCCGGAGGAAGGCAATCTGCTGGAGAGCGGCAGGTTTCATCCACAGGCTGCGGCGGCGGGAGCCAACCAGCTATTCGGTGATGTGTGGGAATGGACCGCCAGCAGCTACGCACCGTACCCAGGGTTCAAGCCGCTGGCGGGATCCCTGGGTGAATACAACGGCAAATTCATGATCAACCAGATGGTGCTGCGCGGAGGTTGCTGCATCACGCCGCGTAAGCATGTACGCGCCAGCTACCGCAATTTCTTCTATCCGCAGCAGCGCTGGCTGTTTGCCGGGCTGCGTCTCGCACGGGCTGCATGACATGCAGCCAGCCCAGATTGTTTCGCTCACCTTACGCGACCAGCATCCGCGCGCTGTCGATATGCGCGAGGAAATCCTCAGTGGCCTGCGCACTGCGCAGAAGACCCTACCCTGCAAGTATTTTTACGATACGCGTGGATCGAAACTGTTCGACGCCATCTGCGAACTGCCGGAATATTATCTGACGCGCACCGAACTCGGCATCATGGAAACGCATGCGGCGAATATGGCCGCAGCCCTGGGTGCAGACGTGTTGCTGGTGGAGCCGGGAAGCGGCAGCAGTCTCAAGACCCGACCACTGCTTGATCATCTCTCGCGCCCCGTGGCCTATGTGCCGGTGGATATTTCGCGCGCGCATCTGCTGGATGCCGCTAATCGTCTCAACCGCCTGTATCCGGACCTGGAAGTCCTACCGGTATGCGCGGATTTCAACCAGAGCTTTGAGATTCCCACTCCGCGTCGCCGCGCATCCAGAACCATCATGTATTTCCCCGGTTCCACCATCGGCAATTTCGAGCCCAAGTCCGCGATCCAACTGCTCAAACGCCTGCGGCGCCTATCGGGGTCAGAAGGCGGCCTGCTCATCGGCGTGGACCTGCGCAAGGACAAGACGGTGCTGGAGAACGCCTACAACGATTCGGAGGGCGTCACCGCGGCCTTCAATCTCAATCTGCTGCAGCGTATCAACCGCGATCTGGAAGGTGACTTTGACCTCGCGCGCTTCCGGCATCACGCCAGCTATAACGCGGACGAAGGCCGCATCGAGATGCACTTGGTAAGTCTCGATAATCAGACGATGCACATCGGCGAGGAATGCGTGCGTTTGCGTGAAAACGAACACATCCTCACTGAATACAGCTACAAACATACATTGACGGGTTTCGCGGTGCTGGCGTCCAAAGCCGGGCTCGCCGTGCAACAAGTATGGAGTGACGACCGCCGCTGGTTCAGCGTGCTGTATCTGAGTGCGGTGTGATCTTTAGCGTTTTAAATCAGCATGATTGATGGCCGTTTTCCGTGGCGCCGGCTGCGACCGCGGAAGACCGCTATTTATGAGCTGAATCTTCCGCTTGATAACCTGCCGGCTTCTGGGAACCGCCACCGAACAGGAATTTCTGCATTTCCTCCAGCAGAAATTTGCGCGCCTTGGGATCGAGGGCCGACAGCCTGTACTCGTTGATCAGCGTGGTCTGATGCTGCAACCATTGCTGCCATGCCTGGCGGGAAACATTTTCGTATATCCGCTGGCCGAGTTCGCCTGGCCAGGGCGGGTGCTCCAGGCCTTCCAGATCCTCACCGAGTAGGACGCATTTCACGGTGCGCGTCATGCCGCAGTTTTCCTTCCTGATAGTTGCAATTGTCCGAGCAGTTTCTTCACCGGTGCCGCCAGGCCGATACGTGGCGGCGCTTCCAGGTCGTACCACACACGTCCGGCATTATCCTCGATACCCGCAGGCTCCGAAACTTCCAGTTGCAACGGCTGCATGTCCAGATGGAAATGACTGAAGGTGTGGCGCAAAACCGGCCACACGGATTGCGCCTGCGGCCGCAGATGCAGATGCGCACGGCACCACTCGGCCACACCCCGATCCGCCGGCAGCTCGGGAAATCCCCATAAGCCGCCCCAGATTCCGGCCGGTGGGCGACGCTCCAGCAGTATCCGGCCTTTGCAGTTGATCAGCAGCATGCGCGTGCGGCGCACCGGTAAATGTTTACGTGACCGTGGTGTTGGATACCGCATTTCATGTCCATGACGATGGGCAATGCAGTCCGCCGCCAACGGGCAAACCTGGCAGCGCGGCTGTGCGCGTGTGCACACCGTCGCACCCAGGTCCATGATGGCCTGGGTATAGACAGCCACATGCTTGAGTGGTGTGTGCTTTTCTGCCAGTGCCCACAATTTTTTGGCGATCCTGCTTTCACCCGGCCAGCCTTTGACGGCATGCACGCGCGCCAAGACGCGTTTCACGTTACCGTCGAGGATGGCATGGCGTTCGCCATACGCAAGCGCCAGTATAGCAGCGGCGGTGGAACGTCCGATACCGGGCAAGGACGCCAGTTTTTCGAATTCCCTGGGGAACACATCATTGAAGTCGTCACGGATGATGTGTGCCGTGCGCTGCAGATTGCGGGCGCGAGCGTAATATCCCAGTCCCGACCACAGATGCAGCACTTCGTCAAGTGAGGCAGCGGCGAGCGTGTCGATATTCGGAAAACGCGCCGTGAAGCGCGCGTAATAAGGGATGACGCTGGCCACCTGGGTTTGCTGCAACATGATCTCTGACACCCAGATACGGTAGGGCGTGCGCTGCTGCTGCCACGGCAGGTCGTGCCGGCCGTGCTTACGCTGCCAGCGTAACAAACGTGTTGCCAGCGTTCTGTCAGTTTGTCGGAGCATGCGTGGTGTCGGTATTCAGGGGTGGCAAATGTGCGCGTTCGCGCGCGAGTTTTTCCAGACCTTCAGCCATGCTTCGGCCTTGCGAAAGCAGCGCTTGTTCCACCATTGGCGGACCGATGAGCGGCGGGATCCAGAAATCCGGTTGCATGGAGACTTCCCAGTGCATGCGTGTGCCGCGGCCCTGCGGGTCCAGATGCCACGAGGAGCTGGACATTTTCACATCGCTTTCTTCAGGTATGGCTTCCGCGACCACGTCCCGGGGTGTGAGTTCCGTCACCTGCTGGGTCTGCCGTATGGTCTGGCAGAAGAACAGCACGCAGCCACGACTCTCGACGTACACCAGATAGGTATGCGCATCGATCTGTTTGAGGATGCGGCTTTCACGGATGACGCCACCGATGCGCGTCAGGTGATCGTAGTCTGTCAGCACCTGATATACCTGGGGTAGCGGCGCATCGAGGTACACGTCAGCACTCACCTGATAGCGTTCGCCATTGTGCGTGACTGCGAACGAATAAAAATGCGCGGCTCTGACGTTGCCAGTCAAGGCTGCCCCTGCCAGCAGCATCAGGAACGTGCGTCGCACCTTGCCCTCACCGTGTTCACAGAAATGATGCGCATTCACCCGGGCGGGTGCAGTATGTCTTGCAATTTGTTCTTGGCCTTGTCCATGAGATTGGTTTTCTTGGTGTTGACTTCACTTTGCACGCGCGCGCGCCGCATCACCCACATCCGGCCACACACTCAGGTTGGACAAGGTGCCAGTGATGTGCAGTGGAATAGTAGAACCGGCAAGCCCGCCCAGATCCGCGCGCCCGCCGAGTTTTGGCGTATCGGTGATATGTGCCTTGAGGCTGTAATCCAGGGTGAGTTCCGCCAGATCCAGCTTGCCCGCGCCACTGAGGTTCATGAAAGGCAGGGTCGCAGCAAAATTACGGTTATCCAGCACCCCATGCTTGATGGTGGCGCTGCCGTGCATGTCGGCGAATTCGGTACGATTGGGTGCCGCTGGCGGTGGCGGGAGCTGTTTCGCCAGCGCATACGCACGCTCGACCGTATTCCAAATATTCAGGCCTTCGATGGCGCCGTTCTTGAATGAAAAGTTCATGCGCCCTTCCAGAGTGTGGCGGACCTCACTCACCGTCGGGCCGAGCCCGCGCGTCGCGATATGCATATTCATGGTGCCGCTCAGCCGCTTGATCTTGAACAGATCCTGTATCAGCCCGGCGCTCTGCAGATCATGTACTGTGAGATCTTCCGTAACGATGGGCGTGTCGCTGCTGGCATCAATCTGCGCTGTGCCACTGAGTGCACCGCCGTAGAGTTGTACCGACAGGGGATTGATGCGCACCAGCCCCTGATGGGCGCTGACGCTCACATCGATGTTGCTGCTATGCACATCCAGCAGCGTGAGCTGGCCGATATGCAGTTGGCCATCCAGATTCAGGCTGCGCAGGGTGCGCACCGGGATACTGACCTTATTGATGTCGGTTGCTTCACGCGGCTGGGCGGGCGTCGCGGCTTTCTGTAGCGGCAGATAACGGTCGACATTCATCTGGTCGAGGGTGAGATCGAATGCCAGCGCCCGGGTCTTAAGATCCTTGATGACAACGCTGCCGCTGAGGGTGGTGTCATCCAGTTTGAAACTGAGATTCTGCACACTGGCGGAATCGGGCGAGGCGATGAAATCCAGCGAGCCCGAGGCCTGGGTCAGCGCCTGTGGATCGCGGATAACGGCGAGGTTGCCATGACCCAGGGCCTGCAGCACTTCACGCGGCGAGAACGTTGCCAGTTTTAGGCTGCCGTTGAAGTGCGGATCTTTCATCAACCCCTGACCTTCCATATCCGCCTGTAGCTTGAGGCCATAGGCACTCGCCGACAGGCCGTTGAGCGCCAGTGTGCCAACATCCATGTTCAACGCCGCCTGCTGCCACAACAGCTCTGCATTCACCTGACCGCCGGCGACTGCATCGCCGTTGGCATTCACATCCAGCTTGGCGTTGCTGACGGTATAAATTTTCTTGGCCAGATCCGCAGTCAGCGTGCCCTTGAAGGATGCATGCCCGGTGAGCGCTGGATTGGTGCCGGCGAAATCAAAATCGGTGTTCAGACGCAGCGGTTTACCAGATGCAAAGGTGCCCATATCCAAATCGAGATTGCTGAGCGTATATTGCTGATGCTTCTGGGCATCACTCCAGCGCAAGCCGCATTTGCTGAGGCTCAGGCCATCGATGCGCAGATCCTCAAGTCCAATGGATTTGGCGCCATTATTTTGCGCTTGCGCCGCTGATCCCGAACTCTTCAAGTGCTCGAGGATATCCTGCCAGTTATTGTGGCCATCCGCGTCGCGAGCCAGATCGAGATCCACGCCCACGAGCTTTATAGTGCCAACTTCGATGTGGCCGCGCAGCAACGGCCAGAAGCGTACGTGCACATCGGTCTCATTGACGCTGGCAAAAGGTGTGTTCCCGAACCCGGGTGCATTGCCTAGCGACATACTACCGATCTCCGCGCCCAACCACGGGAAGATCGACAGCTTGATATCGCCGGCGATGCTGAGTTCCCGGCCGGTCTTGTCTTTCACCAGCTTGGCGATACGCGGTTTGAAATCGTTAGGCGTGATGATGAACGGCAACACGATGGCGATGAGGATGATCAGCGCCAGGATGACCGCGATGCTGATCGCGATGATCTTGAAAGGCTTGCGCCGTTTTTCGATGTGTTGGGCGCTGGTCGGTTTGGAGATTGGGTCCGGCTTGATCGGCATGGCAATACCTGTTGTCGGTGACTCAAGATTGGCGGGATTATGCCCGTCCAGCCAACAGTTTGAACTGCCCCGGCAGCGAAGTCACCACCCGCCGATGCTCTTGGGTGGATAACTGCCGGTGGAATTCATACCTGACTGCATGATGCGGGCAAACTACGATGCCCATGCATTCCACGCCCAGGTTGGTTGGTAGCGGTGCCTGGGAATTGGAGCGGGTGATGGGAATCGAACCCACGTTAGCAGCTTGGGAAGCTGCAGTTCTACCATTGAACTACACCCGCG
>Ga0307374_10004061_pt1 | contig 24603 bp, 22 predicted proteins | sample OX3MG_FD_202532 | JGI IMG/M metagenome (GOLD analysis project Ga0307374, IMG submission 202532) | Soil microbial communities from Risofladan, Vaasa, Finland - OX-3 | ecosystem: Environmental > Terrestrial > Soil > Coastal area > Acid sulfate soil | place: Finland: Risofladan, Vaasa | collected... | reverse complement strand
CGTCGGTGCGGGCGCTGCCGTTGGCTTCGGGGTCGGGGTCGAGGTCGGGGTCGGCGCCGGCGTGCCGTTGCCACCGTTGCTCATACCACCGCCCTTTGGTGTGGGAGTTGGCGTGGCGGTCGGCGTGGGTGTCAGCGTTGGAGACGTGAAGCACGGGTTCCAGCGCGGGCAGCAGGTGCCGTCCGGATTGGTGCCGTGATGGCAGACCCTTGGGGTCGGCGTCGGCGCTGGTGATGCCGTTGGGGTTGCGGCGGGGGTCGACGACGCGGCGACGCCGGAGACGCCGGCGAGCAGCAGCGCAAAGACGCCTGGAACAAGGGCAGCCACGGCGCGGGCCCGGGGGCGCTTGCGGGGGGTGATCTCACTGAATGCGTTTGCGTTCATTGACGTGATCCAAACTCTGGTCTTAATACCCTTCCCGGCAGAGCGATATCGGCGATGTGTGACTTGGCCGCGAGGCCGTGTTCACAGAGTTCACACCGGCGTGAGCTTCCTCCTAGGATTCCCCCGGTGTGCACGATCCTCCTGGCGTGGCGTACTCATCCGGACACCCCGATCATCCTGGCGGCCAACCGCGACGAGTTGATCGCCCGGGCGAGTGCGCCTCCCGGCGTCCTGAGCGCGAGCCCGTTGGTGCTGGGTGGCCGCGACCTCGTCGCCGGCGGCACATGGCTCGCGGTCGCCGGCGGAGGGACGGTGTGCGCCGTGACCAACCGCCATCCGATCGACGGCAAGCCGAAGCCTGCAGACCCAACCCGCCGTTCGCGAGGCGAGATTCCTTTGGCATTGCTCACAGGCGTCGATGCCCAGGACATCCCCGCGCGACTCGCGGTGCTGGGACCTGGCCGCTACAACCCGGTCAACGTCGTCTGGGTATCGGCCCACCGCGCGCTCGTTGCCGAAGTTGACGACTCGGGGCCGGTGCGCGTGATCGATCTCCAACCGGGCGCCCACGTCCTCACCACGAGCGACCTCGACGACGGCGCCATCCCGAAGGTCGCAATGCTTCGGGCCGGCATGGACTCCGCGCTCGCGGCGGGCGGTGGGGCGGGCGAGATGCTGCTGCGTATGCGCGCGCTCCTCGCCGGTCACACCTCGCCGACGAGCAGAGCCGTCGACGCCGCCTGCATCCATGGCGATGTGTACGGCACCGTGTCGGCCTCGAGTGTCCTTGCGGGGCCGCGCGGGATCACGTACGAGCACGCGCCGGGCCGGCCCTGTGTCACGCCGTTCACGCGGGTGGCGGTGCGGGACTCTAGCCGTGACCCGCGGTCGCCAGCTGGACCGCTTTGACGAGGAGCAGTGCCATCGCGATGATCGCGTAGCCGCGCACCGTGCAGAGGGCAATGAGCCGAGCTCGGGACTTCACCGGACGAGTCAGCAGCGCGAGTGACGGCATCCGCCACGTCTCGCGATCCTCGTCCTCGCGGGGGTCCCGAGGCGCACGGCGTTGTACGCGCACGTTGACGATGATCGTTGCCGCGAGCCCGATCACCACCACGATGGACAGCACGATGAACAACCTGGGGACGTCAACGCTGGGAACGATCGTCGATACGACGAGAATGACCGAGAGCATCAGCAGCACGCCGAGGATGAGCGTCGCCAGGAGATTGGTGACCGGCCGGTTCACCCACGGCCCGAGCACGTCGCGGTCGTTGCACAGGAAGAGCAGGAACAGGCAGGCGCTCGGGAGCATCACGCCCGCCAGCGCCTGCACGGCGGTGGTGATCAAGCCGAGTGGAGCATTGGGGATGAGCACGAGTGCAGCTGCGAGCGTGACCAACACGGTGAACATCGCGTAGAAGGGCTTGGCTTCACGCCAGGACCTGTGCAGTGAATTCCTGATGCCGAATGTGTCGCCGAAGGCGTACGACGTCGAGAGGGTCACGGCACTCGCGCCGACGACCGATGCGTCGATGAGCAGAATCGCGAACACCGCACCCGCAGCCGGTCCCACGAATTTCTTGAGCCCGTTGGCGAGATCGAGTGCGTTTGCGAATGCGCCGTGCAAGGGGGTGCCGGCGAATGCATAGGCGGTCGCGATCATGATCGCGGTCGCGCCGATGACCACGACCATTGTGCCGATAACGGTATCCGCGCGTTCGTACGGAATCCAGCGTGGCGTGATGCGCTTGTCCACCACATTCGACTGCTGAAAGAAGAGCTGCCATGGGGTGACCGTCGTGCCGACGATCGCAACGATGAGAAGCACGCCGTCGGATTTGAATCCCCCCTGAATCCCGGGGAGGACGAAGTGCGTCACAGCGCCCAGCTGCGGGTGGCAGAGAAACATGAGCGGGATGACGAGAAGATTTCCGAACAGGATCACGAACATTGAGCGTTCCCATGTCTCAAACCGCCCGCTGACGGTGATCCCTACCAGGAGAATGCCCGCCAGTGGTACGGCGATCCACGAGGGAATGCCGAAATAGTCGGCGCCCAGCTCGATGCCGATGAACTCGGTGGCGATCGTCAAGAAATTGAGAACGAACAGGTCGCCGACAGCGAAACGACCCCAGATGTTGCCGAAACGCTCGAAGATGAGACGCCCGTGACCGACTCCTGAAACCGCGCCGAGGCGGACGACCATTTCCTGGTTGACGATGAGCACGGGGATGAGCAGCAGCAGCGTCCACAGCAACGTGGTGCCGTAGTTCTGCCCCGCTGCGGCGTAGGTGGAAACGCCGCCCGCATCGTTGTCGCCGACCATGACGATGAGCCCCGGCCCCATGATCACAGCGAGCGCGAGCATTCTCCTGCGCCAGGTGCGCGGGGCATTGGCGCTGTGGTCGTGCTCGCCGATGGTGCCGAAGGCTCCGCGGATGTCGCCATGGTGTGCGTCATTCGGGACCGCGGTCGAGCCTTTCGCCTTCGTGGCGACCGGCTTGCGAGCCTTCTCCTGGGCCAATTCGGACCTCCCACCGCCGATGACGGCAAGACTGAGCGGGCCCGCCCGCTCAGGAGGTCACGACTGGGTGATCACCTCTTCGCGGGCGTGCCCCGATGTTGCCGGGACTGGGGACTGTCGCCGCCGTCCATGATTGCTTTGATACACCCCGAGTGCGTGATTGCCGTCTTCGGAGTGTACAACCCGCGCTCGACCCAGAGGTTCGGGCGTCAGTCCCCGTCTGCTTCGGCGCGACGCCGCCACGAGTTGGGAAGCATCGCCCCGAGGACATCGTCAACCGTGATCACCCCGATCACGCGACCGTCATCCTCAACCACCGCAACGACAGTGAGGTTGAAGTCGGCCATACGACGCGCAACTTCCGGGAAATCGTCATCGACGTTGACGGACGCGTTGGAGTGCTCGACAAGCTCGGCGACACGCGTGCCGCCCTCGGCGCGCAGGAGGTCGACGAGCGGCACCGACCCTGCGAGCCGTCCGTCGTCGAGCAGGAAGACGTCGGCGGAGACCTGGGGCAGCACGTCGGCTGCGCGAACCGCCGCAAGTGCATCGGCGACGGTCGCGTCCGTCGCGACCGAAACGAAGTCGGTGCTCATGAGTCCGCCGGCGCTGCTCTGCCCATAGCTGAGCAATGCTCGGACCTTGGCCTGCTGCGACGGTGGCAGCAGCGAGAGGATCGGTGCCCGGCGCGGCTGATCCAGCTCGGTGACGAGGTCGGCCGCATCGTCGGGTCCCATCTCCGCGAGGACGGCGGCGGCCTCCGCATCAGACTTGTCGCGCAGGAATTCGACCTGATGCTCCGTGTTCAACTCCTCGAACACGTCGGCCTCGAGCTCGGGGTCCCCATGCACGGCGGAGATGATCTCTTCGCCCTCGTCATGCGAGGCAGCTTCGACGAGGTCGGCGATCTGCGCGGGGTGCAGGCGCCGCAGGCGGCGTAACGGCATGAGCAGTCGCGAGGTCGGGACGTGACCGACGAAGGGTTCGATCGATGCCCAGTCGAGAAATCCCTGTCCATCACCGCGCCGGGCGGTGAGCCTGCCGCGCAGACCGCGCGCTCGAGTGTCGACACCCGCCACCACCCATCCCGAGTCGCCGAGCTTGAGCTCGATGTCGTGCGCGACCACGAGACGCCCCGCCTCGACGCTGATGAGCCGGCGCCCGAGCACGTCGTCGCCGAGCAGGACCTCGCCCTGGCGGCGCTCGAAGTGTGCGAGGTTGAGATCCTCGCCGGCCAGCTGCACCGCCCCGGGGCGCATGTCCGCGATCCGGTCCCGCGGGATGAACAGTCGCCGCCCGGCGATGCGGCCGACGAGACCTTTGACCGGAGGGTAGCCACCCTCTGCAAAGCGAGCGATCACGTCGTCCACCCGGCCGAGGCGCCCGCCTGCCCGATCCACCAGGGGGCTGCGCACGATCCCGGTCAGCGCGAGCCGGCCCGCTGTGGCGGCCGGCTGCCCGGCGTCTGAGGTCGACATACCGCGCTCAGTCTGCCACGTCCCGAGCCGCCGTGTCTGTCCGCGGGGTGTCCGCGCCGGTGGCAGATCCTTGCGGTGTGTCCGTGTCCGCGTTCCCGCCCCCTGCACCCGCACCGCCACCTCTATGATCGAGGTGGCCTCCCGCGGGCACGGACATTTCCGTCGCCTTGCCGGGCTGGGAGAGGAGGGGTGCTTCGTGGAGTCCGATGATCCGCGCTTGCTGCTCGGCGTTTTCGCGCCGGACCGGGTTCGCAGCATCGTCGTGATCACGACCGATGGCGAGCTTGCGGTCGCCATCCGTGAGACGGTGCCCGCCGGGATCGCGGTGGTACGTGACGCACGACCCGACGACGCCGCAGAGGTCGCGGGCGCCTGTCTCCCGTGGCCCTGGATGGTGGTCGGCTCGACTGCATCGTTGACTCCGGAGCTCGCGTCCATGCTGCAGACCCGTCCGGTGCTGACGTTGTGGCTCGGCGCGGCACCGGCCGGCCTTCCGAGCCATACGGCGCGTTTCGACCGCCACACCCCATTGCTCGCGGCAGTCGAGGACGCGTGTGGAGCGAAGGTCGGCGACATGCGTCTCGCTCCCGGAAGCGGCGTCGACCTCGGTGACGGCACGCTGCTCCGCGGAGCGACACTGGATGCGCTCATCGGTGCATACCCGCGCGGGTTCGCCCTGCCGTCACGCACGTTTCGAAGTGCCGGCGCCGCGCTCGCGCGCGCTGATGCCGGCTGGACCACGGAGCGCGACGCGAGCGCGTGCATCGCGCTCGTTCCGTGTACGCACGCCGCGGCGGCGCAGTGAGGGCCAACCCCGAGGTCCTCATTCTGGAGGACGACGCCGAGACTCTCGAGGGTCTGCAAACCCATTTCACGCGCAAGCGGTTCCATCCGCTCGCGGCGCGCAGCGCATCGCGCGCGCTCTCGTTGCTCGAGAACAACCTGTACTCGAGCCGGCCCGTGCTGGCGATCGTGGACTGGGACCTCGGCAAGGCACCCGACCAGGCGGCGAGCAGCGGCGACGTGCTGTCACGACTCGCGCGCGAGCTCCGCGAATGTCCGGTCATCGTGTACTCGCAGAACATCGACGCGTTCAACGTTCGCAGTCAAATCCAACGTTCGCACCCCCGAGCGCTGCTCCATGACAAGCGCGACGGCGACGCCTCGCTCCTCGAGCGCGTTGACCGCATGCTCGACCGCACCGTCGGAGACTTGCGCATTCACGACGGCACGGTCGTCGTCCATCTACCGACCCTCGATCAGCACCACCACCGCGAGGCGATCAGGCTCGTCGTCCATCATCCCGATATCGTCACCTTCCATTCCGACACGTCGACGAAGGCAGTGCGCAGGTTTGGCGAGTGGTTGCGCGAACACGACTCCGCAGTGCGGCTCGTGAGCCACGGCAATCGCAAGTACCGCCTCAGCGTCACGGTCACGGCGGGCTCAACCAGCGCCGACGAGACGGTGTGAACCTCACCATCGCGGAGATCGCCGAGCTGCCACTCGCGGCGGCCCTGCTCGACGCGACGGGCGATGTGGTCGCGCGCACGCCCGAGTGGGACGGTCCCGGGCCCGGTGCCGTCGCGTACCCGGTTCGCAACATGCGTCTGGTCGTCCGCACACGGCCGGCATCGCAGTTGTGCGACGCCGTGCTGAGCCGTCTCCTCGACGCCATCGACGCGGCTGTACACGGTCTGGACGCGACCCATGCGCAGCGGGTGCGCATCCTCGCCGGCTCGCTGCGTCTCGTCGCGGGTCGTGAGGCCGGAGGGTGGGGCACCACCGACGAGGTCGTCGACCTTGCACATGCCGGCATCACCGCCCGCACCGGGCTCGTGGTCGACGTGTTGACCCGAGCGGTTCGGCCGGTGCTTGCACCAGAGGTGGCTGCACTCGTGCTCGTGCAGCTTGCCGTCAACGCCGAACGCCACGATGGTGCGGAGCGCGTACGCCTCGAGATCGACAAGACGACCTTTCGCGTCGTGTGGCGACGGAGGGGCGACGATGTGAGGGTCAAGACCTCCCGGCGCCACGCTGAACGTGAGCGCTGGGGTCTCGGGTTCGCGCGCATCGCGGCTGACGCCATCGGCGGCACGGTCTATCCCCCGCGGACTCTGGGCGATGGCGAGGTCGCGGCCACCCTGGAGATGGGCGTGCGCCGGTTGGCGCTGCCGGTCGCGGCAGTGCGGGACGGCCAAGTCTGTCGTGCCACATGGTCCTGGGACGAGGAGACGTCACTCGGGCCGGGCACCGCTGCGTCCGGCGCGACCAGGCTCGCCATGCTCTGCGCAGCCGCGCAGCGCGAACCCGGCCGGATCGTCGGCGACGACTGGACCGCGCGAGCGGGAGCACGGGAGACCTGGGTGGCGGTGCCGCCCGACGATTCGGCAGTGCGCGCTCGAGACGTGGTCACCGGGCTGGTTCACGAGCGCGCGCTGGCAGACCGGCTCGAGGAACCTGCCAGGTCCACGATCGGCGCTCTCGGCCTGCTGCTTGCAACCCTGCTCGGCGAGCCGATGCCGCGCGTCCCCATCGCGACGTGGACACGACGCATGGCGGAGTTGGGGCCGGCGTTTCGAATGGTCGCGCCGGTCCCGCGCTTCGACGGCGTCGGCGCCATCGACCCCCGGGTGGTCGCCCTGCTGGCCGGATCGGCGCAGGGGTTCGAGATCGACGGCGATCGCCTCTGGCTGCGGATCCGCGAGGACTGCCGCGAGGACGCGGCAGTCCGGGTGTTGCTCAGACCCGGCGAGGATCGGATCCCGCTCGGCTGACGACGGAGCTCAGCGCTGGTGAGGGTCGGATGCCGCCCGGCGGCCGATGAGCTCGAGCACCGGCGAGCGCAGGAGCAGCGACGTGATCACGGCGAGCAGTGGGTGCGCGGCCCGCTCGGCTGCGGTGGCACCTGCCTCCTCGAGGGACGCGTCAATCCGGAGCAGGTCGTCAGCGAGGATGCGCACAGCAGCGCGGATGAGGGTGGCGACGTCGCCCGCGTGCACAGGTTCCCACCCGGCGTCGGCGGCGATCGGCGGTACCTCGGCAGCGTAACGGACGTCGTCGGGCGCTCCCGCCTGGTACGCCGTGGCCCAGACGTCGCACGCGAGCGACTCCTCGTGGCGCAGGCGCGCTGCAAGGCGCCGGAGGGAGTCGAGCTCGTCGTCGGGGACGTTCATGCGCTCGACGAGCCGAAGCACGAGGAGGCGTTGATATCTGGCCACCCAATGCCGTGACACTCCGGCGGTGAGCAGCCGGGAAAGGCGGACATGGGCGATGCTCACGCGGCGGAGCGACGTCCCTTCAGCGCTCGGGACGAGCACCTCGACGTCGCGGCCGACCTCCCAGACCCCGCCGAGGAGACGGATGATCGAAGTTGGTCGCCAGACTCCCGCGCCTTCGTCCCACCAGTCGACGGGCACGTCGCAGAACGCACGCTCGCAGGTGGTCGTGAGCAGGGCCTGATGCAGATCCTCGCGGGTGCGAGTGGCGAGGACCGACCAGCCGGAGGGGAGTGTTGTGGATGCCATTCAGAATGTTGCTGAGACGTTGAGTGGGGCAGTTGCCGAGAGTGGCGCGGCGCCGGAAGTTGGCGTGCAGTATGCCCCCGATTCGGCGATTGCGGTGTACGGTTGCGCACTTACGCGCGCTTGTCCCCTCCGGAAGGCTGGGAAACCGGCGGCGGCGGGGCTCCGCCGGCCGCCCACCAGGGGTCGACCTCACCGCTCCATTCGCGGTCTCGATGGTGCGCGCGCACCACCGTCTTGATGTTGCCCCGGACGTTGAAATCGCCAACCACCTCGCAGTACCGCGGAGCAAGCAATCCGACGAGGTCGTCGAGCACGACGTTGACGACATCCTCGTGATAGACGTTGCGGTCGCGGAAGCCGTTGATGTACAGCTTCATCGATTTCAACTCGACGCAGCGCGGGCCCGGCACGTAGCGGATGTGCAGCGTCGCGAAATCGGGGAACCCTGAGATCGGGCACAGGCACGTGAATTCGGGGATGGTGAACTGGATCGTGTAGTCGCGGTCGCGCGTGCGGTTGTCGAACGCCACGAGCCTCGCCTCGCGGATCGCGCGCGTCCCGTGGAGCTCCTCGCTCACGACTGCGCCCCGCGCACCAGCGAGCGCAACGCGGCAAGCGGGATGGGCGCGAACTTCGTGTCCCGGTCATATGTATCGACGCCCTCGACCCGCTTGAGCACGGTCACGATCGCGTAGGTGATCGGGGTCGCGATGACCTCGTAGAGCACTTTCACGACCCACACGTCGCGAATGATGACGATGAGCAACGTCAAGGGCTGCGTCCCCGCGAACGCGAGGGAGATGAAGACGATGCTGTCGACGCCCTGGCCGATCAGCGTCGAGCCGATCGTGCGCATCCAGAGCAGCCGGCCGCGGGTTGCGACCTTGAGGCGGGCAAGCACGAAGGCGTTGAGGAACTCGCCGAGCAGGTAGGCGACCAGCGACGCTGCGACCAACCGCGGCGTGGAGCCGAGGATGCGCGCGTATGCCGCCTGGTCGGTGTAGTGAGTATCGGCCGGAATCGCGATCGCCGCGGCGATGAAGAGCACCACGACGATGTTGGCGAGGAAGCCGGTCCAGATCACCATGCGCGCAACGCGGTATCCCCACACCTCGGTGAGCACGTCGCCGAAGAGATATGCGAGCGGGAAGATCACGATCGCCGCCGGAACCGAGAACGGACCAACCGCCGCGATCTTCACGGCAATGATGTTCGAGGCGACCAGCGCCGCCACGAAGAGCGCCGAGACCATGAGGAGCAGCGGGCTCGGGGTGCGGACGGGCGGGTGCTCGGTCATGAGGAGCCGCACAGCGTAGAAGATCTCCTCGTGAGCAGACGCGGGCTGGCGCTTTTCATCGCGATGTGCGTGATCTGGGGCATTCCGTATCTGCTCATCAAGGTGACGCTCAGAGGCCTCGGCCCGGTCGACCTCGTGTTCGTGCGTTTCCTGCTCGGCGCCCTGCTGCTGGTGCCGATCGCGCTCACCCGTGTGCAGGTCCGGCCGATCCTGCGGCGTTGGGGCTGGATCGTGGCCTACACGATCATCGAGATGGGTATCCCGTGGGTGTTGCTCTCGGACGCGGAGTTGCGCATCTCGAGCTCGCTGTCCGGGTTGCTCGTCTCAACGGTACCGCTGATCGGCGTCGTCATCGGCGTGGCGACTCGAAGCGGTGAGCGGCATGGCTGGCGACGCATCCTCGGACTGTGCATCGGTCTCGTCGGGGTCGGCGTGCTCGTCGGTTTCAACGTGTCCTCCTCCACCTTCGGCGCCATCGGCGAGGTCATCATCGTCGCGATCTGCTACGCGACCGGACCGTACATCATCAACCGGAAGTTGAGCGACCTGCCGGCGCTCGGCGTCATCGCCGGCTCACTGCTCCTCGCCGCTGTCGCCTACGCGCCCGCCGCCCTGGTCCAGCTGCCGCACGCGTGGCCGTCGGGCGAGGTCATCGCGGCGGCCCTGGCGCTGGGCGTCGTCTGCACCGCCATCGCGTTCCTCGTCTTCTTCGCGCTCATCGCCGAGGTCGGCCCTGTGCGGGCGACCGTGATCACATATGTCAACCCGGCCGTGGCGGTGACCCTCGGCGTTCTGCTCCTGCATGAGCCGCTGACGGGTGGGATCGCGGTGGGGTTCGCGCTCATCCTCGCCGGCTCGGTGCTCGCGGCTCGCGCCGCTCCGCAGCCGAGCGAAAGCGCGGACCGGACCCGGATCAGACCTCGGCGGTCTCGGAGACTGTGGGAGCGACGGCCACCTCGACACGGCCGATCGTGATCTGGCCATCCTTGGCGTCAACTTCAACAGTGTCGCCTTCGGTGAACCGGCCCTCGAGAATCGCCATCGCGATCGGGTCCTGCAGACGGCGCTGGATCACGCGCTTCAGCGGTCGCGCGCCGTACGTCGGGTCGTAGCCCTCGTCGGCGAGTGCGTCGACGGCCCGCTCCGTGACGTGGAGGGTGAGCTTGCGCACCGCCAGCCTGTCGCGGACGGCGCGCAGCTGGATGTCCACGATCTCGCGAAGCTGTGCACGGTCGAGTCGCGAGAAGAGGATCACGTCATCAACTCGGTTGAGGAACTCGGGTCGGAAGCTGTTGCGCAGCTCGGCGAGCACGCCCTCGCGGACGCGGTCCCACTGCGCGGCATCCGCGTCCGCGGCGACTTCGGCGATGAGTTGCGAGCCGATGTTGCTGGTCATGATGACCACGCAGTTGCGGAAGTCGACCGTGCGACCCTGGCCGTCGGTGAGACGTCCATCTTCGAGCAGTTGCAAGAGGATGTTGAACACATCGGGGTGCGCCTTCTCGATCTCGTCGAGCAGGAGCACGCTGTATGGACGGCGTCGAACAGCCTCTGTGAGCTGACCGCCCTCCTCGTACCCGATGTATCCGGGCGGCGCGCCGACGAGGCGCGAGACCGTGTGCTTCTCCATGTACTCGCTCATGTCGAGGCGGATCATCGAGCGCTCATCGTCGAAGAGCAGCTCGGCGAGTGCGCGCGCAAGCTCGGTCTTGCCGACGCCGGTCGGGCCGAGAAAGATGAACGAGCCGATGGGCCGATTGGGGTCGGCGAGCCCGGCGCGACCGCGACGCACCGCGTTGGCGACGGCGCTGATGGCGTCGTGTTGCCCGATGACGCGACCGTGCAGGTCCTGCTCGATCCGGAGCAGCTTCTGCATCTCCCCCTCGAGCATCTTGCTGACCGGCACGCGTGTCCAGCGTGACACGACCGAAGCCACGTCCTCCTCGCCCACCTCTTCTTTCAACAGTGGACGGTCGCCCTGGATCTCGATGAGCCGCGCCTGCTCCTGATCGAGCGCGCGCTGCAGTTCGTTGAGCTGCCCGTAGCGGAGTTCGGCCGCGCGTCCGAAATCACTCATCTGCTCGGCGCGATCCGCCTCGTGGCGAACCTGCTCCATCTTGCCCTTGATCTCTCGGATCGTTGAGAGCGCGCCCTTCTCCTGCTCCCACCGCTCGCGCAGCCCGCGGCCGCGCTCCTGCAGGTCCGCGAGCTCGCGCTCGAGCGAGTCGAGCCGCTCCTTGGAGCGCTTGTCCGTTTCCTTGTTCAACGCCTGCCGCTCGATCTCGAGCTGACGCACCTCACGCTCGACGACGTCGAGCTCGGTCGGCAGGGAGTCGATCTCGATGCGCAGCCGTGACGCGGCTTCGTCAATGAGGTCGATCGCCTTGTCCGGCAGGAAGCGATCGGTGATGTAGCGGTTGCTCAGCACCGCGGCGGCGACGATCGCCGCGTCGGTGATGCGCACGCCGTGATGCACCTCATAGCGCTCCTTGAGACCGCGCAGGATGCTGATCGTGTCCTCGACCGACGGCTGCTCGACCACGATGGGCTGGAAGCGCCGCTCGAGTGCTGCGTCCTTCTCGATGTGCTTGCGGTACTCGTCGAGCGTTGTCGCGCCGATGCAGCGCAGCTCGCCGCGCGCGAGCGCCGGCTTCAGCATGTTGCCCGCGTCCATCGCACCCTCGGCTGCGCCTGCGCCGACCAGCGTGTGCATCTCGTCGATGAAGAGGATGACCGCGCCGTCCGAGGAGGTCACCTCGTGCAGGACGGCCTTGAGCCGGTCCTCGAACTCGCCGCGGTATTTGCTCCCGGCCACCATCGCGCCGAGGTCGAGCGCGACGACTCGCTTGTCCTTGAGACCTTCCGGCACATCGCCCGAGGAGATCCGCTGGGCGAGCCCTTCGGCGATCGCGGTTTTACCGACACCCGGCTCGCCGATGAGGACGGGGTTGTTCTTGGTGCGCCGCGAGAGCACCTGGATGACGCGCCGGATCTCGTCGTCACGACCGATGACCGGGTCGAGCTTGCCGCGACGTGCGGCGTCGGTGAGGTCGCGCCCGTACTTCTCGAGCGCCTGGTACTTGGCTTCGGGGTTCGCGTCGGTGACGCGCTGCGAACCGCGCACCGCCTCGAGAGTCGCGTAGACCTTGTCGGGCGTGACGCCGGCCTGCTGGAGGAGGCGCCCGGCATCGCCCTCGGGCTTCGTGCACAGCGCGAGCAGGAGGTGCTCGGTCGAGACATACTCGTCCTTCAGACGGCTCATCTCCTCGAACGCCGTCATCAGGACCGTTCGCAATGCGCTGCTCACCTGCGGATCGGTCACGCCGACCTGCTTGGGGCGGTTCTCGAGCAGCGCGTGCAGACGAGCCGCCATCGGATCGGGGGCTGCCTCGAGGCGCCGGAGCAGTGTGGGAACGAGCCCGTCCTCCTGTTCGAGGAGGGCGAGCAGCAGGTGCTCAGGTTCGACAGCCGGATGCTGCAGCTGCTGCGCCGCCTGCTGAGCGGCGGTCAGCGCTTCCTGGGAACGTTCGGTGAATCTGTCGAGGCGCACGAATCCTTAATACCACCGCCCACGTACGGCTAACCTTGCGCGATGCGACTCACCGTTCTCGGCAGCGGCAGCGCCTTCAGCAGCTGCGGGTGCAACGCCGGCTACCTCGTTGACGGGCGTGTGCTCGTCGACTGCGGGGCGCCCGTGGCGGCGGTGGTCCGGCGGGCGGAAGCCTCGATCCACGACGTCAGGCTCGTCCTGATCACGCACTTTCACGCCGACCACACGTTCATGCTCCCCACGGTGCTCGGCGCCCGCGCATATGCGGACACCCCCACACCGGAACCGCTCGTCATCGCCGGACCCGTGGGAACGCGCGAGTACGTGACCCGGCTGCTTGCGACTGGATACGGCACGCACGTGCTCGGGACCGTCGCGGCCAACGTGCACCTCGAGTATGTCGTGCTCCAGGACGGGAGCGACGTCGAGCTCGCCGGGTACCGCGTGCGTTCGCATGCGGTCACGCACAGCATCGGCCCGTCGCTCGCGTACCAGTTGACGGACGCCTCCGGCGTGACGATCGGCTTCTCCGGAGACAGCGCTCTCTGCGCCGGCCTGCGCCGCTCCATCGCGGGGTGCCGGCTCTACGTCTGTGAGTGCACGGGCTGGGACGGACCTGCCGAGGGAGGACACCTCTGGCGCGACGAGGTCGCCGGGCTGATGACCGAGTACCCCGCGACGACATTTCTGCTCAGCCACCTCGCCGCCCGGGTGGCGATCCCGGGAGCGCTCGTCGCGCACGACCTGCTCAGCCTGGAGATCTCCCCAGACGCGGCCTAGCCGCAAAGAGCGCGCGCCGCCACGTGTGCAGCGCCACTGCGCGCTCCTGCAACGACGCCCCCTCAGGGCTGAACTCTGCGCGTGCGGTCACCGCCGCAAGCTGGCCCAGCGCGTCCCCGGCACGGGGACGTGCCTTCGCCAACCGCGCCGCGTAGGCACGGTGGGTCTCGGCTCGTCGCCGGTCCATACCCGACATGACGCCGAGGGCTTCGACGCGACGCCAGGCCCCGTTGAGCGACCGAGGCAGCGCCAGCCAGAGGAGCGCGGCAACGATCAGGACGAGCGCCCCACCGAGAACGGCGAGCGCTCCGATCACGGGTGCGGGAATCCCCGGGCGGCTCGTGGGGGTGTTGGTGGCGCCGGGGTCACCGCCGCCGAAGCCGCGCGCCGGCGTCGGGGTGCCCCTGAGGACCGGCGAGGCGGACGCGATTGGGGGGCCGGAGACCGCTTGCGTGCCACGCGGCGGGGTCTCGTAGTCGCCCTGTGCCGACGGCGGCGTGGGCTCGAATGGGATCCATCCGTACCCTGGAAAGTAGGCCTCGACCCAGCTGTGCGCATCGCTCGTGCTCACCGTCTGCTCCCGCAGCCCCTGGCGTCCGCTCTGGGCCCGCGTCGTGCCGGGGCCGTAGCCGCTCACGAGCCGGGTCGGGATGCCGAGCGTCCGGAGCATCGTGCCCATCGCCGACGCGAAGTACTGGCAGTACCCGCGGTGGCTGACGGTGAGGAAGTACACGACGGGCCAGGTCGATTGGGGCACCGCAGGCGGAGTGAGGGTGTACTGGAAAAAGGCCGGATTGCGAAGATGGTTCTGGATCGCCGTCGCCTCGTCGAACGGATTGGTCTGGCCGGACGTCCACTGCTTCGCGAGATTGGCAATGGTCGCGATGCTGTGGCTGCCGTCGTCCTTGGTCTCGGTGTACGGCGAGGTCCACGACGGGTAATTCAGACCGGCGTTCTCGAGCTGGGTCGCGGTCGCCGTGGAGACGAGCGACGTCGACTGCACCGTCGTGCCGTTGAGGATGTCCTGGCCGAGCTGGACGTCGTCGACGGACAGGAGCAGATCCGGAGCCGTCGGTGCGACGGCACCGTATGCGGTCCCCGGAAGGTTCACCGCGTAGGGATCGCCTGCAAACGGCACGAGCGGTTGCTGGCCGGTGGCGCCTTTCTGCATCACGATGGTCGCCTGCACCTGCTGTTGGTCAGCGCCGACGCCACCGTGGGCCGGATCGGTGTCACGGGGCAACGGCCCACCCGAGAAGGGCACGTCGTTCCACGTGTTCGACGTCGGGCCGTTGATGCCCGTCTGCGGAAACCAGCTGCCGTCGACGAACTGCGTGTCGTCCTCGACGCGGATGTACGCCGGCACATTGTTGGTCGTCGTGTATGTCAGCTCGAGGTGCGGCTTGCTCACCAGCGGACCACCGAGCTCGACCGACGGGTTGAAGCCGATGGTCGCGACGCCGCCGCCGGGCTGGCTACCGCCCTTCCCGGAGTTGCCGATGCCGGCACGCGGGAACAGACGCGACGAGATATCGGTGTTCGTCAACGGCGGAACGAGCAGCGCGACCACGGTGAGGCCGACAGCCACTGCCGCGGCGCTGCTCCCGAACCGAACGCGCATCCCTCCGATCGGCGTGATCCGCGCCGCCACCCAGCGGTCGCCGAGCGCACCGAGGTACGCCGCCGCGATGACAGCGAGCGACAGGACGACCGCGACCGTTTCCGGGAAGGCAATCGGATCCGGGTCCTTCGCGTTGACGACATTGGTGGCAAGAACGGAGAAGACCGGGATGACCGCGAGCACGCCGCGGTGCTCTCGGAGCGCCACCCAGCCGAGCCAGTATCCGCAGAGGAAGAGGATGGCGCACAGGCCGACGGTGAAGTCCCAGTCGGTGGATGCGGCCAGCCCCGTGACGAGTGCGCGAACGTAGTGCCCGGCGATCGAGCCCACGGTCTGTCCTGCGACCGGTGGCATCGCCGCAAGCGTTGTGGGAACGATCGCGGCGAGCCCGAGAAACGGTCCCGCGATGGCAGCCGCGATGCGCGGGGCACGCGCCTGCGCCAGCAGCGCAGCCTCCACCACCGACGTCACGGCCACGACCGCAGCGCCACCGCCGCCATTCACCCAGCCCGCGGCGAGCACCGCCCACGCGGTCGCGGCGATCAGGGCGACACAGAGCGCCGCGCCGATCTCGAAGGTGTAGTTCCTGATCGGCTCGGGTTTGGGGTGCGCGCGGTCACGGAGTTGAACGCTACGGTCGACCCAGGCTTCCATCGAATCAGCCGGTTGCCGACGAGCGTTCGCCGGTGCCGAGCACGTCGCCGCGGCGGACGACCCACCAGTCCAGCGCGAGCCGCCAGGCGGCGGGGATGCGAAGGGCCTGTCCCTTGGCGCCGAACGACGTCGGCTCGACGAAGATGCACAGGTGGCGCTGACCGCGGGTCGCGCTGTCGACGAGCGCCTCAACCCATTCGCTCGACCGGTTGGCCGTGATGACGACCATACCGCCGCGGCCCCGCCAACCCTCGCCGTGCCGGGTGATCGTCTCGGCGAGGCTGCGCACACCGTCGTCGGTGGCAAGCGCCAGGTAGTCGAGAATTCGGAGCCGCTGTACCTCGCCGCGTCCGGCGCCGAAACCTGTGCCGCCCTTGCCGTTGGTGACCATTCCGACGGCCTGGCCGCGACGGATGGCGCCGTGCACGACCGAGGCGCAGATCGAGACCGCGTACTCGACCGACGACTCGATCCCGCTGCCGGCGTGGATGCCGCGCTGAAGGTCGAGAACGACAAGGAGATCCGCGCTCTGGCCGGTGTCGAATGTGCGACTGATCAACCGTCCGGTGCGCGCAGTGGATGCCCAGTGAATCCTGCTCAGCCCGTCGGTCGGCGCGTAATCGCGAATCGTCGAGACGTCCGGAGGCACGTCGACCGGCTGGCCACGACGGGCCTCGGCGACGCCGTTGCCGCTCCACTGCGGCACCACCTGGAGAAGGGCATGGAGCGCCGGATAGACGATGACCTCGTTCTCCGGGGCCACCCGGATCCGTTTCGGGAACAGCCCGAACGGGTCGCCGAGGCGCGCCTCGAGCGGCCCGAAGTGATGGATGCCGCGAAGGTTGAACGCGCCTCGGGCCGTCCACGTGACGCTGCCATTCGCCGCCAGTGAGAAGGCTCGGCCGGGAGCGTAGCCGGGAAGCTTCGTGCCGTCGCGCACCTCGCAGTACGGGAGGCGCAGGCCGCTCGTGTTCTTGACGGTGAAGGTTTCCTCGAACGGCTCGCCCATCATGAACGACCCCTGCGGCGACTCACGGATGACACGCAGCTTGCGCGCGAGGAGCCGCGACCAGACGTATGCGACCGCGAGCAGCAGGATGAGGACGTACGCCAACGTATATGCAAGGTGGATCCCCGTGATCCCTGCAAAAAAGGCCAGCACCGCGACACACGCGATCAGCGGTACCCGCGCGGTCACGACGCGCCCACGGTGCGCACCGCGATCGCCGTCACGCCAGGCGCCGGCCCGTCATCGGCACGGACTCGGTCGCCAGGATCTCCTCGAGCACCGCTGCCGCGGTGAGCCCACGCAGCTCGGCGTTCGGACGCAGCACCACGCGATGCTCCAGCACGTTGGGCGCGATGTCCTTGATGTCGTCCGGCAGCACGAAGTCGCGGCCGCCGAGTGCCGCACGGGCCTGTCCCGCATGGAGCAGACCGAGCGTGCCGCGTGGCGAGGCTCCGAGCGACACGTCGCGGTGCTCCCGGGTGCGCCGGACGATGCGAACGCAGTAGTCCTTGAGGGTGGCATCGCAGTAGATGTCGCGGCAGACCTCCTGCGCCGCCTTGATCTCGACTGAGTCGGTCACCGCTTTGAGCGTCCCGAGCGGGCTCCCGGACTGGAATCGGTCGAGCATCGCCACCTCCTCGTTCGCGGGCAGGTAGCCCAGCTTCAGCTTCAGGAGAAAGCGGTCGACCTGTGCTTCGGGAAGCGGGAATGTGCCGCCCAGTTCGATCGGGTTCTGCGTGGCGAGCACCATGAACGGATCGGGCAGTGGATGGCTGGTGCCGTCGACGGTGACCTGCCACTCCTCCATCGCCTCGAGCAATGCCGACTGCGTCTTCGGCGTCGCACGGTTGATCTCGTCAGCGAGCAGCACCTGGGCGAAGATCGGCCCGCGACGGAATTCGAACGTCTGCTGCTGCGGGTTGTAGACACTCACGCCGGTCACGTCGCCGGGGAGCAGGTCCGGGGTGAACTGGACTCGCTCGAAACTGCAGCCGCTGCTGCGGGCGAGTGCCTTGGCGAGCAGGGTCTTGCCGGTACCCGGGACATCCTCGATGAGCAGGTGGCCCCGACAGAGGAGCCCGACAATACAGAGTTCGATCTCTGCTTCCTTCCCAACGATTACCGTCCCGAGGCTCTCCTGCAGACGCCGTGCCATTGCCTGGACGTCGACATTCATGGTGAATCCTCGCGCTGTCTCTACCGGCTGGTGAGTGACTGTGAACTCGTCTGGAGTATACGTTCGCCAGATACGCTCCCAGCATCACCCAGGAGGGTGATCCACACGCCTACCCCAAAGCGTTGTATAACTGCACCTACGAGATCCACGTCTGGGTCTTCGCTGGTCGACGGTCTGGAGGAGGAGGAATTGGCAGAGCGCGAGGAGGAGATCCTCACAACTGGCGAAGCGGCGGCACTCTGCGGTGTGTCCCGTTCGACGCTGCGCCGCGCCGTCGCTCAGGGGCATTTGCGCGCTTGGCACACGCCGGGGAAGCACCTCCGGTTCACACGCGCCGCATGCCTTGAGTTCGCCCAGTCGCTCGGCCGGGTAGATCTGATCGGGCAGTCATACCGCGAGGCTCCCGTCTCGGGCCAGCCCGCGCAGGCAGGGGCAGTCGGGGTCTAGAACCGAGCATCTGCTGGCGAACTGATGCGTGCGCCGGCAGGCTTCAGCGTTTGCCGGAGAGCAGTCCGCCGACGGTGCCACCGAACAGTGCGAGCAGGTCGCCGCTGAAGACGTTGCCCATGTCCATCGGGCCAAGGTCGATCAGGTGGTGGCTGTTGGTCGCCAGCGACGCCGCGATGATCGACGACTCCTGGAGGAGTTCGAAGAGGGCGCCGACGGCGATGAACCCGATCGCGACGACGATTCCCTGATACATCCCGGCACGCCCGGCGAGGCGTGCGGCGAGCCAGCCGCCGAAGATGACCGCCAGCAGCGTCGATACGCCGACGACGCCACCGTCGATCGTCCCCGCGGAGCCAAAGGCAGCGTTGGTGGCGATGAGGCCGACGTTGCTGAGGATCAGGAGGGTTGCCTCGCCGACGACGAGCCCGAGCAGGCAGTGCCGCCACGAGATCATGTGCTGGCCGCTCACCGCGACCGGAGCAGCGCTTGTGGGCCGCGAACTCGCGCGCGCCGGCTGACGACGCTTTGGAGAACGGGTCCCGGAGGCCATCGCGTGGAGTATACGAATCTGTCGCCAGCCGGCAGCGGCCCGTCGCGGAGCCGGGAAGGCACCTACCCTGCGGTCGAATGGCAACCCTTCTCCGCACGGACCCACCGGTCGTTGCGCCGAATGCTTCCCGACGCAGCAACCGGATCGCGGCGTGGCTGTCGGAGCCCCGCCACGCGCTCCTGGGCGCCGTCCTGATCCTCGTCGCCGCAGTCGGGCTCGACGCGTTGAGCGATCCCGACGTCTGGTGGCACATCCGGCTCGGCGACTGGATCATCGCCCACCATCAGATCCCGGCCGGCGAACTGTTCGCCTACACCGCGGTCGGGAATCCACTGGTCGCACATGAGTGGCTGTCGGAGGCGGTCTTCGCCGCGCTGAGCGCGGTCGGCGGCCTGATGCTCGTGACCGTGCTGATGGGTGCTGTGGCGTGGAGCGGCATGGTCGCGACGCTGCTTCGCGGACGGATGCGCGGTGCCGGCCCCGTGGTGCTGGCGATCGGCCTCGTGGTCGGAGCTCGTGTCGCGGAGCCGGTGCTGGGGACGCGGCCGCAGGTCTTCACCTTCGCGCTGGTTTGCTGGACGCTCTGGATCGCCGAGTCCTCCCTGCGTTCCGGTGGACGCCGGGTGTGGTTGTTGCCTCCGCTCTTCCTGCTCTGGGCGAATCTCCACGCCGGCTTCATCGCGGGCATCGGGTTCCTCGTCATCGTGCTCATCGCTGAGGTGATCAAGCGCCGCTGGTCACTCGGAACGGTCGCTCCACGGCAGCGGATCCTCGGCCTTGCGGGGGCTGTCGGCCTCTCAATGCTCGCGGCGTGCGTGAATCCTTACGGACCGTCGCTTTTCGTGTTCGCCGCTTCGACTGGGGCGACCGAGCGGGCGAAGGGCATCATCGAGTGGCAGTCACCAAACTTCGCGGATCCCGCGGAATGGGTGCTGCTCGCACTGCTGCTCACCTTCGTCGCGCTGACCGTTGCCACGTTCACGCGCCGATCGCGCCGGAGTCGATTCGAGCTTCGTGACTTCGCGCTTGCCGGCGCGGGCGCCGTACTGGCGCTCACCTCCGTGCGCAACACCGCCCTGTGCATGGCCGTCATGGTCCCGCCGTGGATGGCGATGGCCGCCGACCTCGCGCGCTCGATCGATGCCAGGCGCATTGCACGGAGCGCCGCCGTTCGCGCACGGCCGAAGGCCCCGGTCATGGGGGTTGCGCTGGTCGCGGCGGCCGTCGTCGCAGTCGGCGTTGTCGGCGCGCGTGTGTACGCCACAGCGACTCCGCAGGGCATCGCCGCGTCCTATCCGTCGTGTGCGACTGCCGTGCTGGCGAAGAGCCCGACCGCGCAGCGCGTCTTCACCGCATATGGGACCGGTGGGTTCGTCATCGACCAGCTCTGGCCGAGAGCGTCGGTATACGAGTATGGGGAATCGATCTCGCTTGGGACCGGGGTCTTCGATGACTACGTGCGCATCGCCTCCGACGCGAGGACGGGCCCGACGGCGCTCCAGTTGCTCGCAGCCGGTGACACGACGGCTGTGCTGTATACCCGGGGTCCGCTCACCGCCGAACTCGATCAGACCCCCGGATGGGCATTGGTGGCCGATGACAACGGGATGCTCCTGTACGTGCGTGGCGATGCGAGTTGGGCGACGCCCAACGCGTGCCCGCCTCAGCCGAACGACTGACCGAGCTCGGCACGGCAGGAGTACTTTCAGGCCGATGCGACTGATCGGCCTCACCGGGGGCATCGCAACAGGGAAGAGCAGCGTCGACACGATGCTTGCGGCCCGCGGCGCCACGGTGATCGACGCTGACGCGCTTGCCCGCGAGGCCGTGCTCCCGGGCGAGCCGACGCTCGAGCGCGTCGTCCAGCGCTTCGGGGCCGGCGTCCTCCTGCCGGACGGGACCCTCGATCGAAGCCGGCTCGGAGCCATCGTCTTCGCCGACACAGACGCCCGTCGCGACCTCGAGCGCATCACGCATCCACGCATCATCGAGTTGAGCCAGCAGCGCATCGCAGCAGGGCTGGCGAGTGACACACCGCTCGTCGCGGTTGACATCCCGCTGCTGTACGAGGGCGATCGCGAATCGACGTTCGCCGGCGTGCTGGTCGTCTACGCGCCGCGGGAGGTCCAGATCCGGCGGCTGCGCGAGCGGAACGGGCTCGACGAAGCTGCGGCGCAACAACGACTCGACGCGCAGTTGCCAATCGATGAGAAACGGCGCCGCGCCACATGGGTCATCGACAACAGCGGCGACCTCGATGCCACCGAGCGCCAGGTTGATGCGTGGTGGGCGGCCGTCGTCAGCCCGGCCTCGTAGGCGAGTGACGCGGCGCGAGGCCCTCGAGGAGGACCTCGAGCAGCTGTCCCTCGTCGCGCGCGAAGGCCGAGGGATCGTTGCGCCGCAACGTCCCCATGACATAGCCGGTCAGCACCATCTCGGCGGCGCCGAAGACGACGTAGCTGGCCACCTGGGGATCGATGTGGCGCGAGATCTCGCCACGTGCGCGCGCCTTGCGGATCATCCCCTCGATCGCGTCGAAGGCCACCATGACGGTGCCGATGTCGTGCGACTCGAGAAATTCATAGGAGCGAGTCACCTCGTTGATCATCACGGTCATCAGGTCTGGCTCACGGCGGTACACCTCCACCCAGAAATGCACGAGCCTGCGCATCTGCTCTCGGAACCCGAGCTCCATGTCGCCCACCTCGTGCAGGTAACCGACGTACTCGGCCCAGCGCTCGGTGAAGATGGCGGCGAGGATGTCGTCCTTGTTGTGAAAGTAGTGGTAGACCAGGCCGTACGCGATCCCGGCGCGCTCCGCAATGTCGGCCACCTTCGCGCCGTGGAATCCCGACCGCGCGAAGACCTCGGTTGCAGCGGCGATGATCCGCTCACGGGTCTGTGCGCTGCGAGCCGTCCGCGGTACGCGGGCGGGCTGACTCAACGGATCACCTTGGCCGCGCGCATCGACGCGAGTGCGGCCGCGTCGTAGCCGGCCTCGATCAACACCTCGTCGGTGTGCTCGCCGTAGCCGGGCGCACCCCGGCGGAAGGACGCCGGTGAGCCCGTCAGGCGGATGGGAAACCCGGTCTGCGCAGTGGGCCTCCCGGCACCGGCGTCGAGTCGCATCTCGCGGCTTCGCACCTGCGGATGTTCGAACGTCTCGTCCAGGGCAAGCACCGGCTCGACGCAGACGTCCAGCCCGTCGAACGCCTCGCGCCACTCCGCGCGCGTCCTGCCCATCAGCACCGCCTGGACTGCGGCGATCGCGCTCTCGCCTTCTGCTCCCTCTGCGAAGCCGCGATCGGCCACCTCGGGGACACCGATCGCGTGCACGAACGCGTGCCAGAACTTCGGCTCGAGGGTGCCGACGGACAGGAAGCCGTCGGCGCAGGCGTAGATCCGGTAGCAGGGATAACGACCGGTGAGCATCCCGTTGCCGGGCTCTGGCGCCACTCCCGTTGCGAAAAGTTGCGATGCATGGACGCTCGCCCAGCTGATCAAGCCGTCGACCATCGAGATGTCGCAGTGCTGGCCCTCGCCAGTGCGGGCTGCGTGGTGCAGTGCCACCATGATCGCGAGCGCCGCGTGGAGCGCGCCACCACCGAGGTCGCCCACCTGCAGCCCCGGCATCGCGGGCGCGGCATCGACCGTGCCTCCGAGGAGCAGCACACCGGCGACAGCCGCATAGTTGAGGTCGTGGCCGGCATGGTCGCGATATGGTCCGTCCTGTCCGTAACCGCTGATGCTGCAGAGGACCACGCGCGAGCTGCGCTCATGGAGCGCGTCGTAGCCGATCCCGAGACGGTCCATGACGCCGGGCCGGAAGCTCTCGACCACCACGTCGGCGCCGTCCACCAGGCGGAGAAACACCTCATGCCCCAAGGGGTTCTTGAGATCGATGGCGAGCGACCGCTTGTTGCGGTTCACGGGATGGAACATTGCCGAGTACTCGCCGACCACCGGCGCCATCCAGCGCATGTAATCGCCACCCGTGGTGTCCTCGACCTTGATGACGTCGGCGCCGAAGTCCGCCAGCAGCATCGTGCAGAACGGTCCCGGCAACAACCTCGTGAGGTCGAGGACTCGCACGTCGTCGAGTGCCGGCATGGTCGCGCGAGTGTAGCAATCGTTCGACTCGCCACTTGACCGCAACCCCTGTGCTAGATTCGATCGCAGGTTGACGTGATGAGCACGATGATCGTCCCGTTCCGTGAGGCTCGGTGATGGACGAGCTGGTCATCAAGGTGCCCGCGCCGTTCAGCGGCATCGATGACCTTGGTTTCTCCGCGCGGTATCCGGCGCAGGACCGCAGTGAGCCGCTCCGCGACATTCCACTCTTCGTCGAAGGACCCCCCCGGCCGATGCAGCTCCTCATTGAGCGCCTGGCGCTCTTCGCCGACAAGGACAGCATCATCGGCACCATGGCGGACGACGACCAGTACTCATGGACCGCACCGGTGCAGCTCACCGACGAGGTGTGCGTCCTCGCATTTCGCGACCGGAGCATCCGCGGCACAGATGCGTTGCTCGAGCCCGCCGAGGCGGCACAGGCAGTCCGCGGCTACATCTGGAACCTGGTCAGGCCCATGGCCTTCACGTTCCTGCGCGACTGCGTTCGCATCGGCGGACTGCGCCTGTCCGAGCAGATCGCGGTGGTGATCGATACCGGGCATCCGCCCTCGGTCGATATTGAGCTGCAGCGCTCGGCGATCACGCCCGAGAACGGCAGCCGGCTCCTCTTCGCGCTCTGATTTCCGAGCGGCTGACTTCGGCAGCTACCGAGGGGCGGGCGTCGGTGTCGGTGTCGCAGTCGGCAGCGGCGTCGAGTTCGGCGGCACCGTCGGGGTCGGGGTCGGTGTCGGTGCGATCGTCGGAGATGGTGTCGCCCCGACTGCAGTCGGTGTCGGTGTCGGGCTCGGCGTCGCGGTGGGCGGCAACGGCGGCGTCGGGCAGTTGGCGAGCGCCGGGTTGAACGCCGTCGGACTCGGCGTGACGGTCGGCACTGCAGTCGCGGTTGGCGACGGCGTCGGCGCGCCGCTTTTGGTCGGTGCCGGGGTCGCGGTGGGCACCGGGGTCGGGGTGACGACATACGGGGTGTAGGTGGGGCAGGGCAGCGGCGTGCCCGTCGGCGAGCCGTGCGCCGCGGAAACGCCGAGGGAGATCGCCACCGCGATGGCGCCGATCAGGATGGTCACCACGAAGGTGATCGCCCCCCACTCCCTCCGAAAGACACTCATGCGCCGACCATTCCCTGACTCTGCGCCACCGCGGCGCTGAACTCCGGATATTGCTTCGCCAGGCGCAGATTCGTCGCCAGCCAGCCGGCGGGAGTGCCGACGTCGAGCAGCTCGCCCTCGAACTCCACGCCCCAGACCTCGCCCGAGCCGAGGAGCTTGCCGATCGCGTCCGTCAGCTGGATCTCGCCGAGGGCACCGGGCTGGGTATCGCGGATCGCCGGGAAGATCGCAGGGGTCAGCACATACCGGCCCATGACGGCGAGATCGCTCCTGGCCTCGCCTGGGCGCGGCTTCTCCACAAGACCCACCACACGGTGGAGCTTGCCACGTGACTCACCGATCTCGGCACATCCGTATCT
>Ga0307374_10004059_pt1 | contig 24605 bp, 23 predicted proteins | sample OX3MG_FD_202532 | JGI IMG/M metagenome (GOLD analysis project Ga0307374, IMG submission 202532) | Soil microbial communities from Risofladan, Vaasa, Finland - OX-3 | ecosystem: Environmental > Terrestrial > Soil > Coastal area > Acid sulfate soil | place: Finland: Risofladan, Vaasa | collected... | reverse complement strand
CAACTGGGACAGTCACCGAGGCTTGTCCTTGCGTCCGCCCGTGAATGCCGCCTAGAGATTGAGTAGGGCAGGTGCATAGTGTGTGCGTTGAGCAGCCCTAAGCACCTTCGCTGGACCGAAGACTCGACCGCGAAGCGGCAGCGTACGGGCGGCGTGTGTGGCGCCACTATGCATGGTGCTGCATAGGGCAAAGCTGAGTAGGTCCCGAGAAAAAGCCCCGAGAAACGCCGATCTTCGGCCTCGGCCTGAACGCGAAACCGCTGGTCGGTCGCCTGTGCCCTATGCACGAGACCCGCGGAACAGCGTTTTAATAGTGGCGGGGGGAGGATTTGAACCTCCGACCTTCGGGTTATGAGCCCGACGAGCTACCAGACTGCTCCACCCCGCGGCGGAGAGGACATCCTACATGGACGGCCGGGCCTCCACCACGGAGCGCCGGGCCAGGCACGACCGCCCGGCCGGAAGCGCGTTACAGCGTCTGCGCCGTCGGCGGCGGCGGCGGCGGCGGCGGCGGCGGCGGTGAGGACGGGTCGGCCGCCTTGGGGGGCGGCGGCGGGGCGGGGGGCGCCGAGCCGTCGCTGGCGGGTGTCGCCGTCGGGGCGGCCGCGGCCGACTCGGGCGCCAGGGTGATCTGGCCGTGCTCGGACTCGTGCGCCTGCAGCGAGGTCACCAACTGCACGATTTCGCCGTCCGTGGCCGGCGTCGAGCGCCCCGTCTTGGTGGCGTAGAAAGCGGCGCCCAGATCCCGCAGCATGCCGTCCGCGGCCTTCTTGGCCTGGGCCTCGTTCATCTTGGCCTGGCCCTTGGCCGCGGCATCCTTTGCCATCTCGGTGGCCGCCGTCGCCTGTGCCTTGACCTTGTCGAGTAGTCCCATCGGAACACTCCCTTTCCTCGCCTCGCCGTCCATCATGCGACGCGCCGGCTCCGGCCGCAACCGGAATGACCAACCTCAGGTCTTGGGCGCCGCCGAGACCAGGGTCGTCGAGGTGGTGCTGGTGGTGTTCTTCGGTTCGGTGCTGGCCGGCACCGACGTCGTCGTCGTGGAGGCCTTCGTCGACGCATGCGTGGTCGTGGTCGTCGTATTCTTCGACGTCTTCCCCCCATTGGCCGCCGGCGCCGTCGTGGTGGTCGTCGCGGCGCCGGGTGTCGTCGCCCCGATCACCTGTTGCGCCTGGGTGATCGACGCCTGCATCTGGTTCACGTCGGTCTGGAACTGCGCCAGGTTGCCCGCCTTCAGCGCGGCCAGCGCGTTGGTGTAGTCGGTCTGCGCCTGCTGCAGGATGCCCGCCACCGCCGCTGGCACGGTTCCTGTCGACGACACGCCCCCCGACTCCGAAGGCAGTGACACCGTCGTATTGAGGAGATCGGACAGGACCGCCGACAAGGAGGTGTCGATCTGCACGTTCTTGCCGAGAACCCCCACGACGTACTGCAGCTGCGGCTGCGGATTCGTCGTGGGCGAGGCGTAGAGGGGGCGCAGATAAACCATGGAATTGGCGATCGGGACCATCAGCGTCTCCCCCAGCAGGACCTCGGAGCCGTGCTGGTCGAGCAGCGTGATGTCCGACGACACCTGCTTGTTGGCCGAGATCTCCGCGTCCGCGTTGGCCGGCCCCGCGGTCCCCTGTGGCACCTCGTAGAGGTTGAGTTGGCCGTACTGCCCCGGATCCGCCAGGCCCACCATCCACGCCGTCAGGTTGAAATTCTGGTTCGACCCGGAGAGGTTCGACTGCGACGCCGGGACGAAACCGTCCGAGACCGTGAAGACCTGCTTGTTCGAGTCGGTTCCCGGTAGCGAGTACACCTGGTACTGCGGTGCCATGCGGGCCGGCGTGGTGGACACGAGCTGACCCTGGTTGTTGTAGGTGTTCTGGGCCAGCAGGGCCTGCGACTGGGGCCCCGCACCGGCGGTGGGCGACAGCTGCCAGGCGTTGCTCGCCGCGTAGAACTGGCCCGGGTTGGTCAGGTGGTAGCGCCCGTAGATGGCGGACTGAATGGAGAAGATGTCCGGCGGGTAGCGCCGGTGGGCCTGCAGCGAGCTGGGCATCTTCGAGATCGGCACGAACATGTTCGGGAACGCCGCCGAGTATGCCTGCAGAATCGGGTCATTCGGATCGGCGTCGTAGAACGTCATCTTCCCCGAGTAGGCGTCGATGACGACCTTGACCGAGTTCCGGACGTAGTTGTAGCTGCCGGGCAGGCTGCTCCCGATCGCCACCTGTTGTGTGTCCGCGTTCTGCGAGTAGGCGTAGTTGGCCGTGGTCGTGTAGCCGTCGACCACCCAGTCGATGTGCCCGCGATCTGGGCCAGGGCCGCCATTGATCACGGCGTACGGGTTGTGGTCGAAGGTGAGGAAGGGCGCCGCCGTCTGCGCCATGGTCACCGGGTCCCGGATGAACATGATGCGCGACTTGTCGGTGATCTGGCTCGAAATGAGGAGGTTGAAGTCACCCAGCCGCACGGCGAAGGCGGCCCGGGTGAAGAGCGAGGACAGTTGCACGCCGCCAGCGCCCGTGTAGTGGCTCTCGACGTTCGTGCCGTTGTCCTTCTGGTAGTCGACCTCCAGCTGCTTCGAGTTGGCCACGACGTAGCCCGTTTCGCCCGAGCCGAAGTAGACGTTCGGTTGGGTGATGGCCGGCATGCCGTTGGAGGACGACGGCGGCACGTCTTGGACGGCGAACACGGGGTTGTTGGAGTTGGTCTGGTTGCTCAGCCCCACGGCGGCGCCGTTCCCATGCGTGTACTGCAGGTGCGTGTTCACCCACGACGCCGCCGGGACGCCGGCGGCATTGATGTCCCGCACGCCGATGAGGACCGGGGTGCGCGACCCGCTCAGCGTGTAACGGTCCACCCCGAGGGACGGGAAGGAGTAGTACGACTTGATGCCCTGCAGGCGTTGGAACGTCTGCAGCGAAATGGTCGGGTCGGGGTCCCACTGCCGGATGTTGTCGATGGTCGGCGCGGCCACCACCGTCTGGGCCGCGGTGATATTGGTGTTGGCGGGGAACTGGTGCACCTGCACGTTGTTGAGGTTGTACGCGTCGCGCGTGGCCGTGATGTTCCGCTCGATGTACGGCGCTTCCAGCGAGCTCTGCGCCGGCGTCACCTTCAGCGCCTGCAGCAGAGCCGGGTAGATGATGCCGACCACCAGCGCCACGAAGGCCCAGATGCCGATGGCCAGGACCGGGAGCGTCCAGCCCTGGCGGCGGATGTTGAAGAGGAGGATGACGGCTGCGAAGATCGACACGTAGATGAGCAGGGTCTCCGCCGGCAGACGGGCGTGCACGTCCGTGTACCCGGCCCCGTTGACGTAGCCGTCCTGTGAATTCACGAGCGACCAGCGCTGCAGGACGTATCCCGCCGCCTTGTCCAGGGCGATCAGGGCCAGCAACACCGATATGTGGGCCTTCACTGGGGGGCGTACCCGGGGCAGGCCACGCTGGGGCTGGATCCCGCCGTTGAAGTAGTGGAACACCAACGAGACGGCCAGCGTCACGATCAGGATGGCCAGCGTCCAGTCCACGATGAAGGTGAGGAACGGGAGCTTGAAGACGTAGAAGCCGATGTCCTTGTGGAACTGGGGATCGGTGACGCCGAAGTTGCCCCCGTGGCGGAAGAGGATCCAGTTGTTCCACTGCCCGACCGTGCCGGAGGCCCCGATCAGGGCCAGGACGAAGGCCAGGCCGACGTAGATCCGCCCCGCGTACGGCCGCACGAATTGCTGGTAACGCCGCACCAGCTCGTCCTCTTGGGCCAGGACGACGTCATGCCCCGCGATGCGGTCGCACACCACCAGGTTCACCCAGAGCACGGCGAAGAAGATCGCGCCGAAGACACCGAAGAGCCCGAGCTTGATCGCCAGCAGGGTCGAGAAGACATTGTGCAGGTCGACCGACGAGAACCACAGGCTGTCGGTGTAGAGCCCGGCCAGCGAGCGCAGCGAGATCAGCAGAATGATGATCACGACCACGAAGCCGATCAGCCACCACCGGGCCCGGTGACGACGGCGCGGCGCGGCGTCCGCGGTCAGATCGCTGGGGATGCGCACGAGGGGGAGCCTAACGTCCGCTGCGCCTCCCCTTCTGGGCAGACGCGGCGGGTCGATGTCCTGGTCAGTCGGTCGCCGGTGTGATCAGGCACCGGCAGCCCGAGTGCGCCGGCGGGTGGGCGTGCCCTGTCGGGAAGGTCTCGGAACCCCGTATCGCGCCGGCCAGCGCGTTGTCCTCGCAGTCGGAGCACCCGGTGGCGGTCGTCATCACCCAGCGCACCTTGCCGTTCGCGCTGGCCGCCGCCACCCCGGCCGAGAAGGCCTGCGTGGCCTGGTCACCCACCAGACGTTCGACACGCTCGCCCCGCCATTCCCGGAAGGCGGCACCGATACGGTCGGCCGGGTCGCCGGCGCCCTCGGACACCTGCCGGCGCAGGCTGGCCACCACCACGCGGGCGAGCCCCGTCGACGCCTGCTCCACCGCATCGCCGCGTGGGATGGTCGCCGCGCCGGCTCCGACGAACACCGTGCCGGCGGCGAACGCCTCGTCGAGATGGCTGCGCGCCGCCGCGGCGAAGGTCGCCAGGTGCTCGTCTTCGGAGCCCATGAGCTCGTCGACCTCGAGCGTCGGCGCGCTGCGCATGCGGTCGAGCAGCCGGTTCTGGTCGTCCCCCAGGTGGCGCTTGATGGTCCGGCTGAGCTTGGACGTGATTGGCGTCAGCAGCTCATCGCGGCGGGCGATGGTCGGCGCGTCCGGGAGCTCGGCCTCCTCCGCCGCAGGCTCCTTCTCGGTGGCTTCGTCCGCGGGAGGCTCGCCCGCGTCGGCGGCGGTCTCGGCTTTCACCGCATCGGCCACGGCGGCCTCGCTTCCCCGGTCGGCCTTGGTGGCGGATGCAGCCGCCGGTGGCGGCTCTGTCTGCGGCTCTGTCTGTGGCTCTGTCTGTGGCTTCCCCGCCGTGCCGGCCCGGATGCGGGCAAAGAGCTCGTCGACCGAGGGACCCGGTCCTTCCTCCCCCGCCTCGCTCCCCCCGGAGGGACCGCTGACGGCGGGGGTGGGCCCGGTCGGGGGTGCCTCACCGGTGACGTCGTCGGGTCCGTCCTGGTCATGAGGGAGTTCGGCCGTGCCAAGGCGGAATTGGTCGGCGACGCCCTGCGCCGCGGCCCGGGCCTGCTCGTCGGTGCGGTCCAGCTGGGCCAGAATGCCGTCGACCCGTTCGCGCACCCCGTGGACCGAGGCGGCCATCTCATCCCGGGCCGCCCGCAGCTGCTCGATCTGGATCCCGAGGCCGCGCCGCCTCGCCGCCAGGTCGGCCAACACCCGGCGTCGTGCCTCCTGGACCTGGTCGAGGAGCGCCCGTCCCTCGTCCTTGGCGCGGGTGATGATCGCCTCACCCGCGGCAATCGCCTCGGCGATGATCCGCTCACTCTCCACCCGAGCCTCCTGTTCGGCGTTCGCCACCAACAGCTCAACCTCGCCGACGCGCTCGGCCGCTGCCGTCTCGGTGCGCTCCTGCAGCTCGTCGACCTGGCGCTGCGTCTCCCGCAGCAGCGTGGCCGCCCCCTCCTGGGCCTGGACGACGATCCGGGCCGCCTCCTCATGGGCGTGGCGGAGGATCTGCGCGCTGTGCTGGCCCAGCGAGGCGGTCAGCGTCGCCTCGTCCACCACCGGGTGGGCCGCCCGCTCCTCGGCCTCGGTCAGGGCGGTCCGCAGCTCATCCTCGCGCGCCTCGAGCGCTTCGAGGCTGCGTGCCACCGACTGCAGGTAGGAACGGACCTCGTCGCTGTCGAAACCCCGGCGGACCACGGAGAAGGTGTGCTGCGCGACGTCGCCGGTTGCGACCCGGGACGATGAGATGGGTGGGCGCACTTCTGCCATAACCAGAGCCTACGGCGCCGCCTGGACCGGCACAGGCTTGGTCGGGACCTTTCCGCCGAGGCTCTTCAGAATCCGGAGCACCTGGTCCAGGTTGCTGACCGCGTACACGTGGAGTTGCGGGGTGGCCTTGGACTCGGCGGCCTTGTACTCGACCGAGGGCACGAAGAAGGCGGTCGCCCCGGCCCGCTCGACCGCGATCGTCTTTTCGGCCACGCCACCCACGTCGCCGACGTTGCCGTCCTGGTCGATGGTGCCCGTGGCGGCGACGATGCGATTGCCGGTGAGGCGCCCGCTGCTGAGCTTGTCCATGATGCCGAGCGTCATGGACAGACCGGCGGACGGGCCGCCGATGTTCTGCGTGTGCACCGTCACCTTGACGGGGAACTGCCAGTCCTGCTGCGTCTGCGGTTGAATGCCCAGGTACGCCGTCGGCATGGTCGGCGTGCCGCAGCCGGTGTCGGCCAGCCCTTTGGGTGGCGTGCCCAACGTCACCGACTTGGTCACGGTCGGCCCGCTCACGAACTGGCCGACGTCGTTGATGGAGGACTCTTCGACGGTCAGCGCCGCCTTCGTCCCGGGTTTCAACCCGTGCAACGCGTTGACGAGGGAGCAGTCGGTCGTGACCGGTGTGTCGTTGACCGCTTTGATCACCTGGGCCACGTGCAACGTCGAAGCCGCCGGCGAGCCCGACGCGATCCCGTAGATGAGCGCGCCGGCGTTCGTCGATGTGACGGTGTAGCCGAGGCGCGAGAGGGCGGCCGCCGTGGCGAACGACTGGGCCTGGGCCATCTGGAGGTAGCCCTGGTCCAGGTATTGGTTCGCGTTCACCGAGGGCCCGAGCAGCTCGGGCCCCGAGATCACCTCGCTGTTGGAGTCGAAGTAGGTGTACTGGAGCCAGCTGAACGCGTTGAGCTGGGTCAGGTAGACGTCGGTCAGCAGGATCTTGCCCGTGAGCGGATGGTTGTCCGCCACCGGCACCTCGATGTACTGCGCGACCGGCGTGGCGTCACCCGGCGTGATCACGTAGTAGTTGACCGAAATGCGGTTCAGAATCAAGACCGTCGCGATGAGCAGGACCGCGATGATCCCGAGCACGATGGGCCACCGCCGCCGGCGGACGACGACAGGCGGTGGTGGCAGCGGCGCGGCCCCGAAGGGACCGGCATCGCTCCAGGTGGGGTTCGCCGCGGCTTCCCCGTCGGCGCTCGCGTCAGGTTCGGACATACTCGGAAGGTGAGCGACGATGTTGCCACGGATCAGGACGCCGAAGGCCGCGCCGCCGTCCGGCGTCGTCGCGTCATCGTGGCCGGGCACAGGGGCGACGCCGACGCGGCCCGGCATGGTCTGGCCGATCCCGACCCCGGCGTGCAGGTTGCAGCGCTCAGCGCCCTGGCCCGCCTGGGCCAGGCGACGGCGGGCGACATCGGGGCCGCGCTGGCCAGGGGAACGCCGCCGCTCCGGCGCCGGGCCGTCGAGGTGGCGCTCACCGTCCGGGGCACGGGCTCCCGCTCGTCTCTCCCGCGCGCGGTGACGGCCGCGCTCGACGACCCGGACCCCCTCGTCATCGTCGCTGCCGCCTGGTTCGTGGCCGAGCGTCAGGTACACGCCGCGGTGCCGGCACTGGCGACCACCGCCACCGGGCACGCCGATGCCCGTTGCCGCGAGGCCGCGGTGGCCGCGCTCGGCGCCCTCGGCGATGCGGCCGGTCTGCCGGCCGTGCTCCAGGCGCTGCACGATTCGCCCACCGTGCGCCGGCGTGCCACCGTCGCGCTGGCCGGCTTCGACGACCCGCGGGTGACGCCCGCGCTGCGTGCGGCTACCGAGGACCGGGACTGGCAGGTGCGCCAGGCGGCCGGCGAGTTGCTCGACGAGCCCGCGCCCTGAGCCCTCGCCGGGTCAGTCGTCGTCGGTGAAGAGCCGCTTCAGGCGGTCGAAGGACTCCAGGCAGACACCCGCGCCCTGCACGACGCACTCGAGCGGCGTGTCGACGAGGTGCACCTGGACCGCCGTGGCATCGGCCAGGCGCTGCGTCATGCCGCGCAGCAGCGCGCCGCCGCCGGTCAGGTGGATGCCCTGGAAGATGATGTCCTGCGCCAGTTCCGGTGGCGCCTCGCCCAAGCACTCGGCGGCGGCCGCGACGATGGACGCCACGTTGTCCTCCAGCGCGCCGCGCACTTCCTGCGGCGACAGGACGACGGTCTTGGGCCGTCCGGTGGCCACCTCGCGCCCGCGGATCTCGGCCTGCTGCTCGTGGTCGTGGGGGGCGGCGGAGCCGATGGCCAGCTTCACCGCCTCGGCCGTGCGCTCCCCGACCGCCACGCCGTACTCGTGCCGCACGTAGTTCTGAATGGCGGCGTCGAAGTCGAAGCCACCGCAGCGCAGGGCTTGCACGGCGACCACGCCCCCCAGCGAGATGACGGCCATCTCCGCTGTGCCGCCACCGACGTCGACGACCATGTTGCCCACAGGCTCGTGGATGGGCAGTCCGGCCCCGATGGCGGCGGCCATCGGCTGCTCAATCAGGAAGCTGGCCGACGCGCCGGCGCGCCGCGCCGCCTCCTTGACGGCGCGGCGCTCGACGGCCGTGATGGCCGACGGGACACAGATGAGCACCTTGGGCCGGTTCAGGCGGCCGACGCCGACGCGGCGGAGCAGCACGCTCAGCATCCGCTCGGTGACCTCGAAGTCAGTGATGGCGCCGCCGCGCAGCGGCCGCTCGGCCACGATGTAGCCCGGCGTCCGGCCGATCATCTGCCAGGCGTCGGTGCCGATGGCGAGCACCTCGCGGCTGCGCGAATCGAGGGCGACCACGGTCGGCTCGTTGAGGACGAGACCCTTCCCCTTGGCATAGACGAGCGTGTTGGCCGTCCCGAGATCGATGGCCAGGTCGCGTGACATGCGGCCTCATGGTACGGCGGAGCGGTCGCCCGACGGCACTTTCCTGGACTTTCTCGGTATCGTCGCTCAAGTGAGTGACACGCCCGAGGAGCCCGAGGACGGCGCGCCGGGCCCGGCTGAGGGCGTGGGAAGCGGCCCCGACGAGCCGAATGCTCCGCTCCGGGGCTGGATCGATCCCGATGACCGCCTGTGGCGCCACCCCAGTGAGGTGGCCGGCCCGGGGCCCCCCCCGGGTGCCCCGGCGCACTTCCCTTCGCCGCCCCACCGCAACTACCGGGGCGCCGTCATGGTGCTGGTGGGCGTGGGCGCCGTCATGGCCGTTGTCGCCTGGGTCATTGTGCTGCTCTCCCCTGCCTCGGACCATCCCGTTGAGTCGGCCACGCACGACACCGGCGGCGGCGGGTCGTTGACGACGCTGGCCGGCGTGCAGAACGCGCTGCCGCCCGCAGCCGTCAGCGCCGGGCACTCGATGGTGGAGCTCCAGGCCACGACCAGCCGCGGCACGTTCCGGCTCGTCGGCATCGCGGTCGCCGAGGGCGGTCTCGTCGCCACCACCGCCGATCTCCTGGTCGGCCTGCGCCACCTCGACGTGGTCGGCCCCGGCGGCGCCCTGCAGGCGGCCTCCGTGGTGGCCGTGGACAAGACGTCCGACGTGGCGCTGGTCAACGTGCCCGAGGACCTTCCCGTGGCGCCATTCGTCGGCGACACCGGCCTCAGCAGCGGGGACGCCGATCTGGCCCTCACCTTCGTGCCCGCCGGGGGCCATGCCATCGCGCTGCACTGCACGCCGGGTGCGGTCACCGCCGTCGGCGCCGCCATCGCCAGCGGGCCCGCCACCACCATGCCTTCCATCACCTCGTCCCCGGCCACGCCGGCCGTGATCGCCGGCGAGCCGTTGCTCAACGCCGGCGGGTCGGTGCTCGGCATCCTCTACGACCCCGACCCGGGCACGGCGCCCGCCACCTTCCTCCCGAGCGACCTCGTCGTGGGCGTGGCCAACGACCTCCGGTCCCAGAACCGGGTGGTGCACGGCTGGCTCGGGGTGCAGGGCACCGATGCCCCGGGCGGCACCGGAGCCAAGGTGGCGCAGGTCCAGACCGGTGGGCCGGCCGCCGGCCGCCTGCAGGTGGGCCAGCTGATCACGGCGGTGAACGACACCCCGGTGCGCACCATGGCCGAGGTGCGGGCCCTGCTCTACGTCCTGCCCCCGGGCGCGCCGGTCACGCTCTCGGTGGCGCTGCCCGCCGGCACCAAGGTCGTGGACGTCACCCTGGGCACGTCCTCCTAGCATGCAAGGGTGAGCATGTTCGGTTCCAGCGACCCCGACAATCCGATGGGTGGCCTCCTCGGCGACCTGATGAAGGTGATCGGCTCGGGGCCCGGCGCGGGGGACAGCTGGTTCGAGGCCGCCCGCACCCTGGCCTTCGGCGTGGCCACCGACGGCGGCGAGGACGAGAACCCCGACCCTTTGGTGCGCATCGCCTTCGAGGAGCTGGCCCGCGTGGCCGAGCTGCACGTGGCCGAAGCCACCGGGATCGGGCCTGCCTCCGGTGTCGGCGGGGTGGCGTTCGAGGCCGTCGGCCCCGGACAGTGGAGCTTCCGCGCTCTCGAGGCCTACCGGCCCGTCCTCAAGTCGATGGTGGAGGCGCAGCAGCAGGGCGCGGCGGCCGTGCCCTCGTCCACGGACCTGAGCGAGCTCGACCCCGACGGTGCCGGCGGCCTCAGCGGGCTGCTCGGGCAGTTCGCCCTCACGCTCGGCCCCGTCTTCCTCGGCATGCAGTTCGGCTCGGCGGCGGGGCACCTGGCCCGGCGCGCCTTCGGGCAGTACGCCCTGCCGTTGCCCTGGCCCGAATCGTCCACGCTGCTGTTGGTGCCGGGCAACGTGGCCCGTTTCGCCGAGGACTGGAGCCTGCCGCTCCAAGAGGTCCGGCTCTGGGTCTGCCTGCGCGAGCTCACCATGCACGCCGTGCTGACCCGCCCCGGCGTGCGTGCCTCGCTCATGACGTTGCTCGGTGACGCCTCGGCCCATGCGGCGGCGGCGCAACGCTCCATCGTGGAGCGCCTGGGCGACGGTCTCGGCGACCAGGCCTCGCTCGAGGAGGCCCTGGGCGATCCCGAAGCCCTGTTGTCGGACCTCATCAGCCCCGAGCAGCGCAATATCTCGGCGACGCTCACGGCGCAGACCACGGCCATCGGCGCCTACGTGGACCACATCACCGCCGGCATCGCGGAGAAGCTGACCTCGTCACCCTCGGCGCTGCGCGAGGCCTGGTACCGCTACCGCATCGAGGAGGGGAAGGGCGAGCAGGCCTTCGCCGGCCTCTTCGGGCTCAACGTCGGCCAGGAAGAGGTCGACCGGGGGCGCACCTTCATCACCGGCGTCCTGGAACGGGCCGACGAGAGCGCGTTGACGCGGTTGTGGTCCGACGAGCTCGACCTGCCCACCCCCGCCGAGGTGGACGCGCCGGGCTTGTGGCTCGCCCGTATCGGGCTCTTGGACTGAACGCGTCCCGGCGCTTCTGTCGGCACAGTGCCGGCGGAACCGCCGTTCGCCAAGCGACGCGTCAGCCCGTCGTCCGGGTTGTCAGCCGACTGGGGCCGGCACGCGCACCGGACTGCGCCGACGCGCCATCACGCGCCGCCCAACCGTCGCTGCAGCGGCGACGCCACGGCTCTCGAGCTCAATGCGGGCGAAGGCCGTCGTGACCCGTCCTCCGAGGAGGAGCGTCTCGATGGTGCCGTCCCACCCCGGGGCGATGGCGTAGACGTACTCGGCCATGGCCTCGTCCTCACGGACGGTGCTCAGCAGGTCGACGAGGTCGAGCAGGTGCTCCACCTTGGCCGTCTCGGGCTGGTCCATCGGCGAGAGCGTGCGCACCAGCGCCGCCTCGTCCTCGGTCAGCGGTCCGAACCGCGCCGCAATCTCCCCCACGATCCCTGCCTGCTCCATGCTGTAAGTCACTCCCACCGTTTGCCCCTCGCTCGGGCGGACGTCCTTGTCCGCAACGTTTTGACAACAACGGGCAGATCGTTGCAGCGCGAAGGTGTTGCCGGGTGGCTCCCGGGGAGCGATTTGGGTGCAGGTTGTGAACGGGCGCTCGGCCCGGGCGGGCCTCCTGCCTGGCGCTCCGCGGCGCCCGGGCTCAGGCTTGGGCTTCCTCGCCCCAATCGAGCACCCACTCGAGCGCCAGCTGCTCGCGCTCGGCATCGCGCACGACCCGCTCACTGTTGCGCCGAAACTGGGGGTCATGCGGTGGAAGCAGCACCAGGCGGGCCAGGACGCGCTCGCGGAACTGGTCGATCACCTCGGGCGGCCCGAAGTCGGACTGGACCTCCCAGTGGGGGGCCACCGGGCCCAGGTAGACGACGCGCACGTGCCCGATTGGCTCGACCGGCTCACCTTCTTCGACTACTTCTTCCTCGGTGTCCGGGGACATGGGACCTCCTGGCATCGGCGTTCGGGGCCAGCGTAGCCTTCGGCCAGAGAGCGGCATTCTCCCTGGTAGAAGGCGAATCGGCCCTCGGATTCTTAGGAACTTCCTATCCCGTAAACCTGGCTCTGAACTGGGTGCTCCCGTAAAATGATGCGTGAAAAGGGAGCCGAACAATGACGACCGATTGGATGTCCGGGGGCAAGTGCAAGGAAGTTGCACCCGATGTCTTCTTTCCGAATGACGGCATGGGCGTGCTCATCGCGCAGCACATCTGCGCCGAGTGCCCGGTCTCGGAGGCCTGCCTCGAGTACGCGCTCGAGCACCACATCGACCACGGGGTCTGGGGTGGCGCCTCCGAGCGCGAGCGCCGCCGGATCCTGCGCCGCCGCCGCCTCTCACACGCCGTCGCCGCCAAGTAGGCCGACCGTCACCGGGGGCTCCTGACCCCGGGTGGGCAGGGCAGGCAGGCGTCGCCGCCCTCGCCCGACCCTCCGGCGTGCCACGCTGGCGCCGTGCTCCTCGAGTGCGTGGTCAACGTCAGCGAAGGGCGCGACGGGGCGGTGCTCGACGACCTGGGCGCTGCGGCGGGTCCCGCCCTGCTCGATACGCATCGCGACCCCGACCACAACCGCACCGTCTTCACCCTCGCCGGCCCCGCTGAGCTGGTCGAAGAGTCCTCGCGGGCCCTGGCCCGCGCCACCGTGGCCCGGCTCGACCTGCGCCACCACGCCGGCGCCCACCCCCGCCTCGGCGTGCTCGATGTGGTGCCCTTCGTCCCCTACGAGCCCGGCCGTGCCGCGCCCGAGGACCTCACGGCCGCCGTCGAGGCGCGCGATCGCTTCGCCCACTGGCTCGGCGCGGAACTGGGTGTGCCGAGTTTTCTCTACGGGCCCCTTCCCGGCGGCCGGGCCCGGACCCTCCCCGAGGTGCGCCGCCTGGCCTTTGCGCCGGCCCCGGACGGACTGCGCCCCGACGCCGGGGCGCCGCAGGCCGGCCCGCGTCACGGTGCCACCGCGGTCGGGGCGCGCCGGGTCCTGGTCGCCTACAACGTCTGGGTCTCCTCGCTCGAGGTGGCCCGGCAGGTGGCGCCGCTCGTGCGCGGCCCCGCTGTGCGGGCGCTCGGCCTGGCGGTGGGGGCGCGGGCCCAGGTGTCGTGCAACCTCGTCGAGCCGGACCGCTACGGGCCCGCCCGTCTCTACGACGCGGTGGCCGCCCTGGTCAGCGAGCGTGACGCCGAGGTCGAAGGGGGCGAGCTGGTCGGGCTCATCCCCGACGTGGTGCTGGCGACGGTGCCCCCCGACAGGTGGGCAGAGCTGGGCCTGTCGGAGACGGCGACCGTGGAGTCCCGGCTCCCCTCGCGCTAGGAAGCGCTGATCGCGATGTCCCGGCGGGCCAGGGCGCGTGCCCGGCGCAGGCGTCTGCGCTCCCGCTCGCTCATGCCGCCCCAGATGCCGAACTTCTCGCCGTTCGCCAAGGCGTACTCGAGGCAGTCTTCGCGCACGACGCAGCCACGGCAGACCTCTTTGGCCTCGCGGGTGGACGCGCCGCGCTCCGGGAAGAACAGGTCGGGATCGACTCCCATGCAGTTGGCCTGCAACTGCCAGCTTCGTTCTTGGCGACCGTAGAGCGTGGTGACTATGTCAACTGGCACTGGTTCGCCCCCCTTCTTCGCCTGGTGGCATCGGTGTAGTTACAGCGGTGTAGTTGTGTCATCTTTCACTACGTGGTGATGAGGCGCAAGAGGAAATCGCGGATCCCAGGCACGAAATTCGCGTTTTCGGCCGTCGGCTGGTGCCCTACGCCAGAAGAGAAACGCAGGTGGGAGGCGGTTTTTTCGTTCCACGACCGCGCCGAACGACTGTCTGACTATTTCGTCAGGAAAGGGCGATCGAGCCCGAATCAACTCCGACTGCGGAAAAATCGGAGGTCAGACGGTTGCGGCACCGCCGGAACGGCCAGGGCGGAAAGGGGCGGCCGGGGGCCCGGAAGGGCGGTCGATCCGCTGGCGCGATCCCTTAGCCGGCTGGGCGCAGCACACGCCGGTGCTGGAGGAAGTCGACCAGCACGTAACCACCGAGCGCGTCGGGCGTCGTGTAGAAGGTGCGGCCGCCGTTGACCCGGGCGATCTGCTCCACGAAGGGGTAGTGCGTGCGCTGCAGGTCGAGGGCGAAGGTGTTGATGACGATGCCGGCCCGGGTGCAGCGGATGACCTCGGCCATGGTGCGGCGCAGCGTCTCGGGGATGGGCGGGTAGTTGAACCAGACCTCGCCGGCGTCGTCGATGTGCGCCGTGGGCTCGCCGTCGGTCACGACGATGATCTGTTTGGTCCCGTGCTCGTGGGCCAGCATGCGCCGGGCCAGCGCCAGCGCGTGCTGCAGGTTGGTGCCGTAGACGTAGTCCCACATCGCCGTGGGCACCTCGTCGGGGCGAATTTCGCGGGCGATCTCCGAGAAGCCCACGATGCCGAGATAGTCGCGGGGGAACTTCGACGAGATGAGCGTCTGCAGGGCCATGGCCATGCGCTTGGCCGGGACGAAGTTGTCGCGCATCGGCATCGACATGGAGAGGTCGACGGCCAGCACGGTGGCCGAGCGGCTGAGCGCCTCGACCTCGACCACCTCGAAGTCCTCGGGCGTGAGGCGCACCGGCACGCCCGAGCCGCCGCGCCGCACGGCGTTGTGCACCGTCGTCGAGAGGTGCAGGTTCAGCGGGTCCCCGTACTCGTAGGCCTTGGTCGTCTCCTCGCGGTCGTGACCGGTGCCGGTCCGCAGTGCCGAGTGGTCGCCGATGCGGTCCTTGTTGATCTGGCCGAACAGGTCGGCCAGCGCCTTCTGGCCCAGGCGCCGCACGCCCTGGGGCGTCAGCTCAATGCGCCCACCGTGCTGTTCGATGAGCCCGGCGTCGGCCAGTGACTTGGTCAGGTTGGCCAGGCGGTCGAGCGCCCGCGCCGCGTCCTCGCCCATGTGCTGGCGCACCTGGTCCAGGTCGATCTCGCCCAGCGCCGCCGGCGTGGAGGCCGATTGGAGCACCTCTTCCATGCGGTCGAGTTGGCCCAGCTGGGTGGCCAGGTCGGTGGCCTGGCTCATGCCCATGGGGCCCTCGCCGCTGAACTCGTAGGACTTCTGCCAGCCGGCGTCGGGCACGGCGCGCTGGAGGTTCTGGGCCAGCCGCTCCACCTGCCAGCGCAGGTCCATGTCCTCGAGGACCGAGTCCATCAGGCTGCGCAGCTGGGCCTGCTGCTCGGGGCTCATGGAGTTCCACACGGCCTGGGCCGCCGCCATGCGCTCGGCCAGCTGCTCCAGCAACTCGTCGAGGTTCTGCGGGTTGCCGGGGAACATGTCGCCGTACTGCGCCATGAACTCCTCGAAGCTGGGGTCGAGGTCGTCGCCGCGCTCGCGCTGTTCGAGCATCTGGTTCAGGGCGTCGTAGGCGTCGCGCATGCGCTGCATCTGCTCGCTGTCCATGTTGGACAGGGCGTCCGAGGCGCCCTCGAAGAAGGTGTCCGCCATTTCACGGCGCAGCTCCTCGACCAGCTCCTCGAACTTCTCGCGCGCCTCGGACGAGACGAAGTCGTAGTGCTGCAGGCTTTTCACGCGCCCGGCGGGGTCGTCGGGCTGGAGGTCGAGGGCCATGCGCCGCTCGGTGGCGACGTCGTCGGTCACCTCGGACCGACGCTCGTCGCCCGAGTTGTGGGCGTCCTCGACGAGCTCGTCGATGGCGGCGCGCTCGTCCTGCTCTATGTCGTCGAGCTGGCGGGTGAGCTCGGCCATACGGCCGTCGGGGTCGCCCTCGGCCAGCATCTCGGCCCGGCGCCGCCGCAATTGGTCGAGCATGTCGCGCAGCCCGGGCACCTGCTCGCCGTCGGCATTGCGGAAGCCGCTGCGCAGCAGGCGCCGCAGCGCGTCGTCGAGGTCGCCCCCGGCCAGGAGGTCGTCGGTGAGCCCGGCCAGCAGGTCGTCGGGGTCGAGATCGGCGAACTGCTGGGTGCCGTCCCATTCCGAGTAGTCGTAGCGGGCGCTCATGGTCGTCGTGCCGTGCTTACTTGCGACCGCGGTACAGGGCGCGGGCCCCGGAGGCGTCCTTGTTCAGGCGCTTGGTGAGGTGCAGCCCCTCGAGGAGGAACTCCAGCGCGCTGGCCATGAGCGCGGGCGACTCGGCCTCGGCCGCCTGGGGGCCGGCCAGCTTGCGCGTCGGCGGCTCCAACTCGGGCACGTCGGCCAGGACGCCGAGGTAGGCCGACGACGGGAGGTCGTCGCCCACGTGGACGACGACCTGCTCGTGGAAGGCGGCGACGATCGACTGCGGGTCGTCCAGCGTGACGCGGCGGCGGAACACGGCCAGGGTGGCGGCGGCCACCAACTGGGCCACCACCTCGTCCTCGTGTCCCTCCTCCATGGCCTCGACCTCGATCTTCCCCTGGGTCGAGGGCACCAGGGCAGACAGGTCGCTGATGCGCGGGACCGCCACCGGCTCGCCGGTGCGCAGGGCGCGCCGCACCGCCGAGGCGACGAGCGTCTCGTAGTTGGCGATGGAGAGCCGGACCGAGACGCCGCTGCGCTGGTTGAGGTGCGTGCTGCGCCGGGCCAGCTGGCTGATTTCCGCCACCACTTCCTTCATGAAGGGCGGCACCGACACCGGCACGCCCCCCGTCGGCAGGTCGGCCTCGCTCTCCATGATCCGGACCTCGGTCATGGTCTCGTACGGGTAGTGCGTGCGGATCTGCGCGCCGAAGCGGTCCTTGAGCGGCGTGATGATGCGGCCGCGGTTGGTGTAGTCCTCGGGGTTGGCCGTGGCGACGAGCGTGATGTCGAGCGGCAAGCGGATGCGGTGGCCGCGGATCTGCACGTCGCGCTCTTCGAGGATGTTGAGCAGCCCGACCTGAATGCGCTCGGAGAGGTCCGGCAGCTCGTTGATGGCGAAGATGCCGCGGTTCACGCGCGGGATGAGCCCGTAGTGCAGCGCCAGCTCGTCGCTCAGGTAGCGACCCTCGGCGATCTTGATGGGGTCGACCTCGCCGATCAGGTCGGCGATGGAGGTGTCGGGGGTGGCCAGCTTCTCCCCGTAGCGCTGAGAGCGGTGGACCCAGGCGACCGGCGTGGCCTCGCCCAGCTCGTCGACGCGGTCGAGGGCGTAGCGGGAGACCGGGCTGTAGGGGTCGTCGTTGATCTCCGAGCCGGCGATGATCGGCATCCACTCGTCGAGCAGCCCGACCATGGAGCGGATGACCCGCGTCTTGGCCTGGCCCCGCTCGCCCAGGAGGATGATGTCGTGGCCGGCCAGGATGGCGTTCTCCAACTGGGGCACAACCGTGTCCTCGAAGCCGAGCACGCCCGGCACGAGCGTGTCGCCGGCCGCAATGAGCTTGGCCGTGTTGCGCCGCATCTCCTCGGCCACCGGCACCGACTCCCAGCCCGAGGCGCGCAGGTCGGCGATGGATCCGGGGAGATCGGTGGGGGGCTTGGTGCCGCCGGGCAGCGGTGTCGCGGAGGGGTCGGGAGAGGAAGAGCCAGCCATGGACGAAGCCTAAACCCGTGACTCCGGAGTCGGTGCGGCGGATCCGGGCGGCCGCCGCCCCAACAATTGCTCGGCCAGGGCGCGGGCCGGCCGGGCCAGCGCGCGGTCGCCCCGCTGGGCCAGCGCGACGGTGCGACTGAGTGTGGGGGCCGCGAAGGGGATCCCGACCAGCGATCCGTCAGCGGGCAGCGCAATGGCCGGGACCACTGCGGCACCGAGCCCGGCCGCCACGAAGGAGAGGACGCCCGCCATTTCGGCCCCCTCGCTGACGAGATGCGGCTCGACCCCCGCCTCGGCGCAGGCCGACAGCGTCACGGCCCGGAGGTCGTAGCCCTCCCGGAACATGACCAGGTCGAGCCCGTCGAGATCGCGCACCCGCACCCGCCGGCGGCCGGCGAAGGGGTGCGCCGGCGCAGTGGCCAGCACGAGCGGGTCGTCGAAGAGCGGCGTGGTCACCACCAGCGGGTCGGTCACGGGCAGGACGACGAGCGCCAGGTCGACCTCGCCCGCGGCGACCTGGGGCACCAGCTGGTGCGAGCCCGCCTCCACCACTGACAGGTCGATGCCCGGGTGGCTGGCGTGGAAGGCCACCAGGGCCGGCGCCAGCGCGCTGGTGATGAGGCTCGGCGTGGCACCGACCGAAAGCCGGCCCCGGGCCATGCCCGACACCGCGCGCGCCTCCGCTCCGGTCGCTTCGATGTCAGCCAGCACGCGTTGCATGAAGGGGAGGAGCGCGGCGCCGTCGGGCGTGAGGGTGACGGGACCCTGCCCGGGGCCCCGGTTGAACAGCACCACCCCGAGCTCGTGCTCGAGCAGGCGGACCTGGCGCGACAGCGAGGGCTGGGCCAGGTGCAGGCGGGCGGCGGCCTGGGTGAAGCTCTGCTCCTCGGCCACGGCCACGGCGTACGTCAGCTGGTGCAGCTGCACAGTTCCAGAGTGTATCGATTCAGAGCCTATCGCTCTGATCTTCATGCCCTTTATGTCTTTGACGCGTGGGTGGGCGGACCGTAGGGTCGCGGCGTCGCGCCGCCGGTCACAGGCGTCGGCGCGCCACACCCATGGAGCAGGCACTGAGGAGGTGCGAGTGACGACGACGGTCGACAACCCGACCACGACGCCGGTGGTGATCGGGGCGCCCCGGGGCGGTCCCGACGTGCCGACGCTGCGCAAGGACGGCTGGTGGGTCGAGCCGGTCATCACGGCCTCCATCCTGCTGGCCTTCGTCATCTACTCGACCTGGGCCGCCTTCGTCGGCAAGGACTACTACGCCGGCGTCCCCTTCGGGCGGGACCTCATTTCGCCGTTCTATTCGCCCTGCATCGCCAACAGCTGCGTGCCGGGCAGCCACAGCTTCGGGACGCTGCCCTTCTGGAACTACTCGCCGGCGCTGCTGATCCTCATCTTCCCGCTCGGCTTCCGCCTCACCTGTTACTACTACCGCAAGGCGTACTACCGGTCCTTCTGGCTGTCGCCGCCCGCCTGCGGCGTGGCCGACGCCCACGGCAGCTACACCGGCGAGACGCGCTTCCCGCTCATCCTGCAGAACATCCACCGCTACTTCTTCTGGATCCTGCTCATCTTCAACTGCATCCTCACCTACGATGCCATCCTGGCGTTCCGCCAGCCCTACCTGGTCAACGGGGTCGAGCACACGCACATCGGCATCAGCGTGGGCACCGCCGTGCTCTGCGCCAACGCCGCCTTCCTGTGGCTGTACTCGCTGTCGTGCCATTCCTGCCGGCACTTCTGCGGCGGGCAGGTGAAGTCCTTCGCCAAGCACCCGACCCGTCACAAGCTCTGGAAGTTCGTCACCCCGCTCAACGCGCGCCACATGCGCTTCGCCTGGATCAGCCTCTTCGGCGTCGCCCTGTGTGACCTCTACGTGCGGCTGGTGGCGAGCGGGACCATCCACGATCCCGGCTTCCACTTCTAGGCCGATGTCCACCCCCGCACCGACACCCACGGCCACACCCACGGCCACACCCACGGCCGACTTCGAGACGTTCGACTACGACGTCATCATCATCGGCGCCGGCGGCTCCGGCCTGCGCGCCGCCATCGAGGCCAAAGAGCGCGGCCTGCGCACCGCGCTGGTCTGCAAGTCACTGCTCGGCAAGGCGCACACCGTCATGGCCGAAGGTGGCATGGCGGCCGCCATGGGCAACGTGTGGAAAGAGGACAACTGGCAGGTCCACTTCCGCGACACCATGCGCGGCGGCAAGATGCTCAACAACTGGCGCATGGCGCAGATCCACGCCCAAGAAGCCCCCGACCGGGTCTACGAGCTCGAGCGTTGGGGCGCGCTGTTCGACCGCACCCCCGACGGGCGTATCACCCAGCGCGACTTCGGTGGCCACCGCTACGCCCGCCTGGCCCACGTAGGAGACCGCACCGGGCTGGAGCTGATCCGCACGCTGCAGCAGAAGGTCGTCTCCATGGGCACCGACGTCTTCATGGAGACCAAGATCCTGCGCCTGCTGCCCGATGCCGAAGGGCGCATCTCCGGTGCCGTGGGCTACCGCCGCCCGACCGGCGAGATGGTCCTGTTCACCGCCAAGGCGTTCGTCCTCGCCACGGGCTCCATCGGCAAGTCGTGGAAGTACACGTCGAACTCGTGGGAATCCGTCGGTGACGGCCACGCCATGGCCATCTGGGCCGGCGCCGACGTCATCGACATGGAGTGCGTGCAGTTCCACCCGACCGGCATGGTCTGGCCGCTGTCGGTGCGCGGCATCCTCGTCACCGAGGGCGTGCGCGGCGACGGCGGCGTCCTGCGCAACTCCGAGGGCAAGCGCTTCATGTTCGACTACGTGGCCGACATGTTCCGGGCCGAGACGGCGGAGACCGAAGAAGAGGCCGACGCCTGGTACGACGACCACATCAACTACCGGCGCACGCCCGACCTGCTCCCCCGCGACGAGGTGGCCCGCGCCATCAACTCGGAGGTGAAGGCCGGCCGCGGCAGCCCCCACGGCGGCGTCTTCCTCGATATCGCCTCGCGCCGCACCCCCGAGTACATCCGGCGCCGGCTCCCGTCCATGTACCACCAGTTCATGGAATTGGCGGGCGTCGACATCACCGCCGGCCCCATGGAGGTCGGCCCGACCTGCCATTACATGATGGGCGGCGTGCGCGTCGACGCCGAGACGCAGGCCGCCACCGTCCCGGGGCTGTTCGCCATCGGCGAGGTGTCGGGCGGCATGCACGGCGCCAACCGCCTCGGCGGCAACTCGCTCTCGGACCTCATCGTCTTCGGCCGACGCGCCGGCATCGGCGCGTCGGACTTCGCGGAGGGCCGCACCGGCACGCCCAGCGTCGACCCGGCGGCGGTCACCTCGGTGATCGACGAAGCCTTCGCGCCGTTCGGACGCGAAGAGGGGTACAACCCCTACGACGTCCACGAGGAGTTGCAGGAGACCATGCAGGCGCTCGTCGGGATCATCCGCACCGGGCCCGAGCTCGAAGAGGCGCTGGTGAAGCTCGAGGAGCTCAAGGACCGCACCTCCAAGGTGCAGGTGAAGGGCGGCCGGGCCTACAACCCGGGCTGGAACCTGGCCACCGACCTGCCGTCCATGATCACCACGTCCATCGCCGTGGCCCAGGGCGCCCTCAACCGCAAGGAGTCGCGCGGCGGGCACACCCGGGAGGACTTCCCGGGCCCGGACCCCGAGATGGGCAAGGTGAACTTCGTGCAGCGGCAGACGGGCGAGCACGGCTACCTGGCCCCGATCGCCATCGGTCCCGAGCCGCTGCCCGAAATGCCACCGGAGCTGCGCGCACTGTTCGAGGAGGCCCCCAAGCCATGACCGACACCCAGACCACGCCGGCCGCCGGTGCGGCTCCGGCCGCCGGCGAGAACGCCACCGTCACCATGCGGGTGTGGCGGGGTGACGACGTCGGCGGCGAGTTCACCGACTACGTCATGCCCGCCGTCGAGGGCGAGGTGGTGCTCGACGTCATCCACCGCATTCAGGCGTCCGACGCGCCGGACCTGGCCTGTCGCTGGAACTGCAAGGCCGGCAAGTGCGGGTCGTGCTCGGCTGAGATCAACGGACTGCCCCGCCTCATGTGCATGACGCGCATGGACACGCTCCCCCCGGGCGAGCCCGTCACGGTGGCACCGATGAAGACGTTCCCGATCATCCGCGACCTCGTCACCGACGTCTCCTTCAACTACGAGGTGGCCAAGACGGTGCCGGCCTTCGAGCCCGGGCCCGAGCCCGAGGGCGGCTACCGCATGATGCAGGTCGACGTCGAGCGCGGCCAGGAGTTCCGCAAGTGCATCGAGTGCTTCATGTGCCAAGACATCTGCCACGTGATCCGCGACCACGAGGACAACAAGCCCAATTACGCAGGGCCCCGCTTCTTCATCCGCTTCGCCGAGCTCGAGATGCATCCGCTCGACGTCAACGACCGCCGCGAGCTGGCGCACGACCGCGGCCTCGGCATGTGCAACATCACCAAGTGCTGCACCGAGGTGTGCCCCGAGCACATCAAGATCACCGACAACGGCATCATCCCGATGAAGGAGCGCGTGGTCGACGCCCGCTACGACCCGGTGGCCTGGCTTGGGCGCAAGATCACGGGCCGCAAGAAGAAGACCGCCGAAGAGGCATCCGCCGGCTGAGCGGGCGGGCACCGGCGTCCGGCGGCCCCTTGTGGGGCCGGGCCGGCGTCGCACCCACATGCCGCCGCCGACGGGAGCAGACTCTCACCATGCCCCGCTACCTCTCGCCCGAGTGGGTGGAGACCTTCGATGCCGCGCTGGGCGTTCTCGACCTGCGCGATGCCGTCGCCGCCGCGGGGGCCGGCTCGTTGGCTGCTGCCGACGGCCGCTTCAGCGTGGTCCAGATCGTCACCGGCGTGCCCGACGACGTGCAGGCGGGGGGCGGCGACGTGCACCTCGTCCTCACCGTGGCCGACGGGCAGGCCCGCCTGAGGCTCGACCCGGCCGGAACGACGGGCGCCACGGCGACCATCGTGCTCGGCTACGCGGAGGCGTTGGCCATGGCACGCGGCGAGCTCGACCCGGCCGACGCCCTGGCGGGCGGTCGCGTGCGCGTGCGTGGCGACCTGGCGGCGCTGGTGGCCGGCCAGGACGTGCTGACCGATGCCGCGGCACGTCTGGGCACCGAACTGGAAGAGCTGACGGACCCGCCGGCGCCGGCGCCCTGACGCGGCGCCATGGGCTTCTCCGGCTTGTCCCCCGAGTCCCGTCGCCCACCTGATTTCGGCGGGCGCTACCAGGACCTGGTGGCCGTGGTCACCGGCGCCTCCTCCGGCCTGGGGGCGCAGCTGTCGCTCGACCTGGCCCGGGCAGGCGCCACCGTGGTCGGGCTGGCCCGCACGACCGAGCGGCTCGAGAAGCTCGCCACCGACCTGCGCACCTTCACGGCGGCCTCGGGGACCATCACCTGTGACGTGGCGGACACCGGCGCCCTGCAGCGGGCCCTCGACCAGGTGGTGGCGGCGCACGGGCCGGTCGACCTGCTGATCAACAACGCCGCCCAGGACCCCGGGGTCCGGCTGGTCGACATTTCCGAAGCCGACTTCCGGCACACCTTCGACGTCAACTTCTTCGCTCCGGTGGCGGCCACCCTGGCCGTGCTGCCGGCCATGCTCGACCGCGGGCGGGGCACCGTGGTCAACGTGTCCTCCGACGGCGGGCGGCTGCCCTCTCCGGGCCCAGGCGCCTACCCGTCGTCCAAGGCAGCGCTGTCCGCCTTCACCGAGTCGATCTCGTTCCGCCTGGGTCCCAAGGGGGTCCAGGTCCAGGTCGTCTACCCGGCCTTCATGGCGACCGAGCTGGGCGAAGGGGCCCTGGCCCGCGGCCTGCGCCGGCCGCCTCGGCTGACGACCCGCAGCGTGGAGACTGTGTCACGGAGGATTCTGGCCCGGGCCGGTGGCCCCTCCCTCGAGATCAGCGTGTCCGGCCTGATCGACGCCGCCATGGTCTTCCGCTCCCTCATGCCCCGGACCTACCACCGCCTGCGGCGCCACTGGTAGGAGGCGGCGGGCGGCACAACTGCGGGCCAACGGGGCCGTCGCTGCGGTGCGCACGATCCACCGCCCGAGCGCACCACGCGTGACGGCGGTACTGTGGCGGCACCGGCTCGCGAAGGTCGGGCCGTTGGTAGGAGGACGACGTGCATCAGCCGATCGACGACCACTTCCTCTTGAAGTACCGGGCCCTGTTGGACGCCGAAGACGTGGCGTTCGACGAGCTCGAGCACGCATGCGAAGACGGTGACCGCATGCAGTTCGACAAGGACATGGTGGATTGGCAGAACGCCCTCGAGCACAAGCTCGTCTTCCTGGCCAACGCCGGGATCGAGGTCAAGCTGCCCGTTCCGGGCTGACGGCCGGGCGCCCGCCGTCGGCGCGGCGGGCAGTCTCCACCACGCTGGACCATCACCCGCCCTGCAACGTGACGAGACCAGGATGGTGGAGTGCCAAAGTCATCTGAGAAGAACGCTTCGTCGGGGCTGAACGGAGTGAGCGCGTCCAAGCCGGCCAAGCCCCCCGCGGTGCACGCCCCCTCGAATCGGGTGAACATCGCGTTCCCGTTCTCGGAGATCAAGCTGGAGGAGCCCAGCAAGGAGCTGGCCGAGTTGGCCGCCCTCCTCTTCGATCTCATCGGGACCATGGCCGAATGGGTCCCCGAGGACCGGCTCGAAGAGCTGCGGGCACGGGGGCTGGCACTGCGGGACGCGCTGCGCTGAGCCCGTCCTCGGGCTGACGTCCGCCGCCGTCGTGGCAGCGCACTCCTACACTTAGCGAGCGATCTCAGACCCCGGATCATCGTCAGGGTGAGTTCACGGTTGTCGTCCGCCGGCTTGGTCTGAGTTCGCTCGCGGCAGGGCGGGCTGGGTTCTTTTCGAATCGGTCCGGGCCG
>Ga0307374_10004058_pt1 | contig 24606 bp, 23 predicted proteins | sample OX3MG_FD_202532 | JGI IMG/M metagenome (GOLD analysis project Ga0307374, IMG submission 202532) | Soil microbial communities from Risofladan, Vaasa, Finland - OX-3 | ecosystem: Environmental > Terrestrial > Soil > Coastal area > Acid sulfate soil | place: Finland: Risofladan, Vaasa | collected... | reverse complement strand
GGCGAATCTGGCGCAGGTCGGGCCGTTTCAGCTTTTCTTCAAATTCCGGCTGCCCGGAGAGCACGATCTGGAGAAGCTTGTCTCGAGGAGTCTCCTCATTCAGCAGCGTGCGGATCTCTTCCAGAACATGAAGCGGCAGCCCTTGTGCTTCGTCGATGATAAGCACGGCGTTCGTCCCCATCCGGTAACAATCGACCAGCCACTGATCTAGATGCGCCAGGCGGCTGCTTTTCGAGCGCGAATCCGATGGAATCCTGAAATTGGCAAACATCAAATCGAATAGCTCGTTCACCTCAAGATGAGGGTTGAAAATGAACGCGGTAGGGGTTCGCTGTCCTTGCAGCCATTCCCTCAAGCGGTTCAACAGTGTTGTCTTGCCCGTGCCCACTTCGCCGGTGAGCACGATCAGGCCTTTCCTCGCCTGAATGGCGCTCGTCATGTCGTCGAAAGCGTCTTGGGTTCTTTGGTTCAGAAATAAAAATCGGGGGTCCGGGTTTATGTTGAAAGGATTTTCTCGAAGTCCGAAATATCGTGAGAATGTAAGGTGCATAGGGTGGCGTTCCCCATGAATACCGGGAATAAGCCCGTGAATGAGAATGATGGGCAAAAATCCGGGATCGGACAATACAGAGTTCTACTGGCGAACATGGGTGCTGCACGTAGGGGCGCATTGTTGCCATTCGCCCTCGGCGCCGTTGTTTGAGTCGCTGGAGATGGCCCATCGCATCTCCTACAGCCTGCTCCTCGAATCAGCCCGCAACGATAAACTACGAGTCCGTCAAACATAACGCCCTCCCCTGGTTTCCGAAGCTTTAAAAGGCCAATCTCACGGGGCTTGGGAAGGTGCAACTGGGCCCATTGCCCGCATTTTGAGAAGGCTGGATTTTATAGCGTGGTGAGGGAGTAATCGCGGACCGAGGGGAAGACTCTCGCGCAGGGTCTGTCGAAATGCGAACCCTGCGCGAGAAACGGCTGCTTCATTTCAAAATCAAAGCGTGGCGAGACACTGCCATTCTCCGTCGGTGGACTTCAATTGGCGGACCTTCCCGTCGTCCGCATGGAGAAAGTACGTCCCGTCGGGAATAAAATGTGCGTGAGAAGAACGCACCGAGCACTTGGTCCACTTCATCGTACTGGCAGCAGGGGCCCTGCCGTGTTGGCGAATTTCCACGGTCAACTTGATTGTGTACTCAACCTGGTACTGCACACCGGTTGGCCGCGTGGGCACCAACCGTCCTCGGCCTGTCTCTATTTCGAGGCTCATGGCTGCGCGTGTCCTTTCAGCATGGAAGGCAGGAAGCCCAGCGAGCACGGGCCACTGGGGGGTGGTTCCTGCCGATCTTATTGATTAAGCTAAGGTTATTGCACCTGCGCTTGCAGAACCTCTCCCGGAAGCCGGGGCATCCTGCCTGCGCAAGCTGATTGGATGCGCTCAGCCTGCTCCGCGTCGCCTCGGGCACTGGGCCGTGCCGGTGGGGCATCCTCCATTCGCATCCTCTCCATTTGGATGCCAAGCGCGCGTTCCAGTTGCAACAAATCGGATCGTTGGTCGCGCGAGAATAAGGTGGAAGCTATTCCCCTCGTTCCTGCGCGCCCGGTTCGCCCGACGCGGTGAATGAAGTTCTCGGCGAGATCGGGCAGATCGTAGTTGATGACATGCGCGATATCCTGCACATGAATGCCACGCGAAGCTAAATCGGTGGCGACCAGAACCCTGTAACGCCCCTGCTGAAATCCCGCCAGTGCCGCGGTTCGCTGGGATTGCGAGCGGTCGCCGTGAATCATTGCCGCCGTGAATCCTTCCCGGGCGAGGCTCTTGGCCAGTCGCTCGGTACCGCGCTTCGTGCGCGCGAAAATCAGGCAGCGTCCCGTCTCGCCGGCAAGTAAACGCTGCAGTACATCCTGTTTGCGGTCGGCCGAAACTTCGAGGGCCTGGATCTTCACGTTTTCCGAAGGCTTCAGCGTGGAACCGAACGCGAGGCGCACCGGATTATTCACGTAATCGTTCACCAGGTGCGCCACCGACGCTTCCAGAGTCGCGGAAAAGCACATCGTCTGACGCGTTTTGGGTAGCGCGGACGCAATGCGGCGAATCGCTGGCAGAAATCCCATGTCCAGCATGCGATCCACTTCATCGAGGATGAGCGCGCGCAGCCCGCGGAAATTCACCAAACCGCGTCCGAGGAAATCCTCCAATCGGCCGGGAGTCGCCACAACCAGGCGGGCGCCCTTGCGCAAAGCGCTGAGCTGCAATCCTTCGGACAAGCCGCCAACGACAAGAGCCGCCGGCGCCAGGCGCTTTCCCGCGAGTGCGGCATATTGTTCCACCACCTGCATGGCGAGTTCGCGCGTGGGAACCAGCACCAGCGCCGCCACTCCGGGAGCGCGCAGCTGGAGCAGTTGCTCCGTCACCGGGATCAAAAACGCCAATGTCTTGCCGGTTCCAGTCTGCGCGGTGGCCAATATATCCTTGCCCTGAAGCGCCTCTGGAATCACGGCCGCCTGCACGGGAGTAGGCGTCGAGAAGCGAGCCAGCGACAGTCGCTCCTTCGTGTATTGCGAAATCGGTAATTCTGAAAAACTTTGCATCTCTCTTTAGCCTTTTTGTCTGGCGGGAACAGTTGCGATACTGTCCGCGAATTGCGAAGCAGACTCCACGCACTGCATGCCAGTTCTTTGAATTACGCCGAAAACTTACGGAGGGAATCGAGGGCGGGTCCACTCAGATCAAGAAACTCAACCGAAGCCACCGCACAACACAACCGCGGTATTAAGCGCAACCGGAGTATATCATGGGCGGCCTCCGCGGCCTAACTCTTCATTTGAGAATGCATAAGAATAACGGCTCTTTCCGGCTTTATCTAAGTTAACCGGCATTACACTACCCCAAATTGACGGCGAGTTTCCGTAATTCACCCTATTGCCGCCGCCGGACGATCGTCGTTTACTCGCACTTACGGTTTTTTTCGCGGTCATGAATGTAGTCATGAATACTGTCCTGTAATTCAACGGCCCAGCATTACACGAAGATAGGAGAAACCACGGTGGAGCAGATCACGGGAAACGCAGTGCCGGCTCGGATGCAAATCGCGCCCATCATGCAGGCTGCGCGCACTCAACCTAGAAGAAAACGCGCTTGGATGTCCGCCAATGTTGAAGAGCCGGGTCTGGCCTTTTGGATCGCCCAGGTGACGGATTCGTTTTTCGTTTTCGCGAGAGAGGCCCGGAAACTCGAGCGGCTGTCGCGAAAAATGAGGAGCCCTCTCAGCTCCGATGGCTACAATTATTTGTTGGAGCGGCAGGTTGGATTGGTCCACTGCACTTTTGCCGCCTATATGAAATCTCGGGAAGAAACGTTCGCATACATCAAGTCTCACTACTGGCGCTCCCGGTTCTTCGGACGAAACCGCGCAATCCAACCGGCCGGGAGCGGGAAGGAAGAGGAGATTGACGAACTGATCGTCAGGGCTTCCTGACGGTTCGCCCTTCGGCCGGAACCGAGCTTTTTATGCGCGGGCATTTTTCGGCGAAGCGCTAAAGCCATTTCCCCTCGATCGCGCTATTTGTGCGCGAACGTGGGGTCGGCCGGAAAGCCGGCGGAACCATCGTCGACGGGTACCGCCGCCGTGATGTAAGTCTGGGAGATGCGATCCTGCCAGCTGAAGTGGTCTTCATCCCACACGGCCCAGAGAATTCCGAGCATCATCGTGGCGCCCGATAGCAGGTACCCGAAGCTGCGCCACAAGAGCTGCTGTATGTCGGGCAGCGTGCCGTCGAGCCGAACGATCGTAAGGCCACGGAACTGCATCCCCGGAGTCGCTCCCGCGAACGTCGTGAAAAGGGAAAAATACGACCCGTAGAGCAGAAAGAGCACGGTGAAGCAGACCACCGCATCCATCTTCGCGAACGCAATTTCTCCCCCCATAGAATGAAACAGAACTAGGAATCCCGCGCACGAAAGAACCAGGAAAAATGCGTCGAGCGCGCCAGCCCAGCGACGTTCGGCAAGGGTGGCAACCGGCACGAGAGCCGTCTGAGGATGCGCGCGGTTGTCGGGAGCACTCGAGAAATCCAATTCAGGCTGGATGCGGATTTCCACCCGTTCTGTTTGCCGCTGGCGGTGAGTGGGACGAGTGCGCGGGCGCTCGCGGACCCTTTCCTTTTCTTGGAACTTGGCGCCCTCATCGATTTGCGGCACTGTGCGAAATGGAAGCCCCGTCTGGAGTTCGTCCGGATGCAGCCGCTGGCGGCGTGCGCGATATTCTCCGAGACGCCGGGCGACCTCGCGGTGCCATTCCGGCTCGTCTGATTCCGGAGGCTCTGCGAGCGCGGCCGCGCTCGCGCGGATTGGCCGAGCCGTTTGGTCCGTGTCATCGGGAATGTCACAGAAACAACATTTGCTGGCGTCCTCAAGCAAGAGGGCGCCACACTTCGAGCAGATTCGTATCACTGGTCCGTTTTGCGCTGCGGAAGTTCCAGTGGGGGAACGCGAACGAGTGTAGCATGCGTGCGAAAATGAAAATGCGCAGATGGAACGCGAATGTCGCGAATCAGGCAACCCTCGCGAGAGTGGTGGCCCAAAGGCCCCAGCTATTGCCTGCCGGGCGGACCAACTGCTAGACTATCGCCGCAAGAGTTCGCTGTCGCTCCTGCCATAACTTCCGGTAAAGGGTTATCTATGTCTGGACACTCAAAATGGGCCACGATTAAGCATAAAAAAGCGGCCACTGATGCTCGCCGCGGGAAAATTTTCACCAAGCTCATCCGAGAATTGACGATTGCGACTCGCGTCGGCGGCGCCGACCCGGACACGAATCCGCGCCTGCGAACAGCCATCCTGGCGGCCAAGGGCGAGAACATGCCCAACGACAACATCGAGCGCGCGATCCAGCGGGGCACGGGAACGCTCGAAGGGGAAACACTCGACGAAGTGACGTTCGAAGGGTACGGCCCCGGAGGCGTCGGGGTGCTGGTCCAGGTGGTGACCAGCAACCGCAACCGCATCGTGAGTGAGATTCGGCACATGTTCTCGAAAAACGGCGGCAACATGGCCGAGTCGGGTGCCGTCGGCTGGATGTTTCACCGCCTCGGCGACATCGTCGTGGCCAAGGATCAGGCGAGCGAAGAAAAGATGATGAGCATCGTGCTCGACGCCGGCGCCGAAGACGTGCGCGATGACGGCTCGTCGTGGGAAGTGATCACGCCGCCCGAGGCGATGGAGAAGGTTCGCGAAGCGCTGACGGCTGCGGGGATCACGCCATCCTCCGCCGAGGTGGGATGGCTGCCGCAGAACTACGTGAAGCTGAGCGGGCCACAAGCGCAGCAGATGCTGCGAATGGTGGAAACGCTCGAAGATCACGACGACGTGCAGCACGTTTACGCGAACTTCGATATTGACGAGAAAGAAATCCAGGCTGCGGTTGCCGGATAGGTTTTTGAAGGCTCGCTCTGTCCCCAACAGGTCAGCTTGTGCTTAGCGGCAATCCTTGCTGTGCCGATTCGGTTCAATTCACGATGCTCCGAGCAAGCGATCGTTTTATTCTCGTCGTGTTTAATCGAAAAACCACTTTCTTCCGCTCCTGGCGTGCACGTACACTTGTGCAGCCGACATGTCTTCTAATCGTGCAACCCAACCCGTCACGAATGGGAAGAAGCTGCGTGTGCTAGGTGTGGACCCGGCAGTGGCGGGAGCGACTGGCTACGGAATCGTCGAATTCGAAGGCGCCCGGCCACAACTGCTGCGATTCGGGGCCCACAGGCTCCCGAAGCGAGCGACGTTTGCCGCCAGGTTGAGGGAAATTCATCAATTGATTTCCGGATTAGTGGAGGAATTCGCTCCAGATGCGGTGGCGGTCGAATCGGTTTTCGCGGCGCTGAACGTGAAAACCGCGTTGCGGCTGGCGGAAATGCGCGGAGTGGTGCTGCTGGCCGCCGCGCAAGCCCAAATTCCCGCGCATAGCTATTCGCCGCGAGAGGTGAAGGCCAGTGTTTCAGGATTCGGTGGCGCATCCAAGCAGCAAATGCAGCAAATGGTAGGCTCGCTTCTGGGGCTTTCAGAATTCCCTGAATCCACCGACGCCGCCGACGCGCTGGCCGTAGCCTTCTGCCACGCGCATGCCGCACGCGCTCGCGAGCGCATGGCGGCAGCAACAGCCGACGGCGAGGCTCGGGCTCCACATATTCTCCAGGGCCGATGACACAAGACGCGCAACGAGACACGCAATGAACTTGGGCAAGACGCATCCACGACGGCTCATGCTGGGCCTATTGTGTTGCGCGATGCTACCCTGGGCCGTGGCAGTCCAGGCAGAGCCGGCCATCGCGGCGGTGGTTTCCTTTCCTGCTGCCTTCAAAACCCCTGCCCAATCGAGCGAAAGACCCAACGGATCTGCGGATGCGACCGTCGGAGCGACGATTACGTTCCGCAAGATTTTTAAATCCAGTTACCCGGAATTTGTGGAGATCGTACTGAATCAGAGCGGCTCGGGCACTTACGATATCCGCCAGCTCGCAGATGCCGCCAATCCGCAGTCCTTTACAGTAGGCCCGCCGCTGACGCAAAAGATTTTCGACCTTGCGGGAAGGCTCCATGATTTCCAGGGTGTGGACCTCGAAGTCCACAAGCGAATCGCGAACCTCGGTGAAAAGAGCTTTCGTTATCAGAAGGGCGGTGAGGCACATGAAGTTTCCTTCAACTACACGCTTGATCCCAATGCAGCGCAACTGGTGACGATCTTCGAAGGGCTGACGCGTCAGGAGACGGACCTTTCCGACCTTCAGCGCACCATGCGCTACGACCGCCTGGGCGTGAACGACGTGGTGATTCAAATCGAGGCGGATTACAACAATAAGCAGCTTCCCGAGCCAGAGCAGTTTCTTGTCCTGCTCGATCAAGTTGCGGCCGATGCGAAATTGATCGACATCGCGCGCGATCGCGCCCGTGCGCTTGCCGGTCGCATTCGGTCCTCTCACTAAGCTAGACGGATTCTCGAGGACAATGCCGTCCTTTGGAGCTTTTCGCAAATGCAGGGGTTATTGCTAACCATCCCATGGAACTCCAGTGGCATCTCACGGTAACTATATGAGGGGAATGATGAGCCGACGAGCCAAGTACCTGTTGCCGATTTGCTCCTTGCTGGCCTTTGCTTTTGTTTCTCTGATTGCGATGCGGGCGTTTGCGCAAACCGGCATCGCCCAAAACCGCATTACCCAGCCGGTGAATGAGACGAAACTGGCTGTGCTGCAAGGCAACGTCCACCCATTGGCGCGGGCGCAGTTCGACCGCGGCGCCGCGCCAGCCAGCCTGGCCATGGACCACATGCTGCTCGTGTTGAAGCGCAGCCCACAGCAGGAAGCCGCGCTCGAGGTGCTGCTGGCACAGCAGCAGGACAGATCGTCGCCGAACTACCACAAGTGGCTGACGCCGGAGCAATTCGGGCAGCAGTTTGGCCCCTCCGATCAGGATATCCAGAAGATTAGTACGTGGCTCGAGTCGCATGGCTTCCAGATAAACGAAGTTTCCAAGGGCCGCACGACCATCGATTTTTCGGGCAACGCCGGGCAGGTGCAGCAGGCTTTTCACGCGGCCATTCACCGCTACGTGCTGCCCGACGGCACTCAACACTGGGCCAATGCCAGCAATCCGGAGATTCCGGCGGCGCTTGTTCCAGTGGTGGCGGGCGTGAATTCGCTGAACGATTTTTCCAAGAAGCCTATGAGCCATACCTTGGGCGTTTTCCAGCGGTCGAAGGCCACCGGGAAAATCACGCGGGTGAACCCGCAGTTCACGTACGCCGGGGGATGCAACGACAACCCCAACGCTGGAGTTACCGGCACGAATTGCTTCGCGGTGGGTCCCGCGGATTTCGCCAAGATTTACAACGTGCCTTCCACTGTTACCGGAGCCGGACAAACGATCGCCATCGTAAGCGACACCGATATCAATGAGTCGGACGTAACCAATTTTCGATCTTTTTTTGGCCTGCCCCCTGTTAACTTTCAGCAGATTGAAACGGGAACCGATCCGGGCGTTGTGGCCAACGGAGACGAGGGCGAGGCCGTGCTCGACGTCGAGTGGTCGGGCGGAGTAGCGCCGGGCGCAAACATTGATCTGGTGGTTTCGCCCTCTACAACAAGCACCTTTGGCGGCGATACATCTGCTCAATACATTATTAATTGTCAAACCACTGGTTCCGGCTGTCCCACTGCGGTGCCAGCTTCAATCCTGAGCTACAGCTATGGCGAGTGCGAATTGTTTCTGGGTACTAGCGGGAATGCGTTCTATCAAAATCTATGGAGCCAGGCGGCTGGAGAAGGTATCACCGTCCTGGTTTCCACGGGGGACAGCGGCTCGGCAGGCTGCGACGCATATAGTTCCACGAATACCAGTCCCGTGCAGCCGGCTTTCGACGGCCTGGCGGTAAACGGAATTGCCTCGACTCCCTTTAACATCGCGGTGGGGGGCACGGATTTCAATGACTTCAATTCTCCATCCCAGACGAACATCTATTGGAATTCAACGAACGCCTTACCCTCGCAGGCTTCGGCCAAGGGATACATTCCGGAGATCGCTTACAACGATTCGTGCACGAATTCCCTCATCTATACTGCATTTAGCGACACCAGCGCTGAACAAGGATGCAACGACCCGAGTGTTCAGAGCGTAACGAGTCCTCCTCTTGTTACCACCTTTGGCGGTTCGGGCGGCGTGAGCGATTGCACTATAAACTCAACGATCTCCAGTACGCAGAACCCAGACCCATCCACTTGCAGCGGAGGATATGCGAAGCCGTCCTGGCAGACCGGTCCCGGCGTTCCCAATGACAACAAGCGGGACATCCCCGATGTTTCGCTCTTTTCCGGAGATGGCACGATCCAGAATTTTTATGTCGTCTGCCAGTCCGATCAAATCGCTTCTGCCGGAAACGCCGCGTGCAGTTTGACCGGCCCGTCTACATCCTTTCTCGGTGCGGGCGGCACGTCCGTCGCGACACAGGCTTTCGCCGGAGTGATGGCGCTGGTTGACCAGCAGCAGGGCCGCCAGGGAAATCCAAATCCCGAGCTGTACGCGCTGGGGGCAGCGCAAGCGGCATCGAGTTGCAACGCAACAGGTTCAACCCCCCCGGCGAGCACCTGCGTGTTCAACGATGTGACCACAGGAACAATTGCGATGCCCTGCCAAAAGGGCAGTTTCAATTGCACCACGCTCACCCAAGGTGATACGGTTGGCGTGCTAACTGGGTTTGACGCGGGCACGGGCTACGATCTGGCAACCGGACTGGGATCGCTGAACGTCGGGAACCTGCTCGGCAACTGGAAGCCGAGTTTCTATCTTTCCGCCTCCAACCCGTCGGTGACGATCGCGAGCGCGGGCGGTTCGGGAACATTGGACGTAACCGCCTATGCGGTGGGCGGATTCACCGGGACGGTCAATCTGGCGTGCTCGGGATTGCCGGCAGGAGCGAGCTGCAGTTCCAATCCGTCGTCTCCCATAACACCCACCTCAACGGGCACGCCGATCACGCTGACGGTGAGCACAGGCGCTGCCAGCATGATGGCCCCGGGGGATATTTACAGCCGGCGCAGTCCGCCGATAACCATCGGAGAAATCATCGCAGCCCTGGGTCTGTTCTTGGCTATGTTGCTCGCGGGATGGCGTGATAAGCAGCTTCGGTGGAGCGCGGCGCTGGCTCTGGTGACTCTGGTACTGCTGGCGGCGGGCATGGAGGCATGCGGCGGGGGTTATGGCAGCGGGAATCCGGGGGGGGGCGGGGTTCCGGCCCCGCTAGTCAACCTCAGCCCCAAAAGTCTGACATTTTCCAGCCAGAATGTCGGAACTTATAGCAAGACGCAGACCGTCACCCTAACGGATATAGGCACGGCCAGCATGAGCATAGCCCGTATTTCAGCTTCCGGCGACTTCAGTGAGTCCAATAATTGCGGGACGACGCTCGGAACCGCTGCCAACTGCCCGATCCAGGTGTCGTTCAGTCCAACAGCCACAGGCACTCGGTCTGGCACGCTGACAATTCAGGACAGCGCTGCGGGCAGCCCGCATACGGTGCCTCTGAGCGGCACCGCGGTTTCTTCCGGCGGCGCGGGCAACGGAGGAACGCCGAGTGGGACGAGCATCGTGACCCTTACGGGGACAGCCAGCGGCGGTTCCCCCACGTTCTCGATGAATTTCACGCTGACCGTGCAATAACCGGAATTAGCGGATGAGGATGCCGGCGTAGCCGACGACTTCGTCGTGGTCGCCGTTAATATCGCCGGAAGTTGCGTAGCGAACAAGCTTCGCTTCGCTGGCCTCGAGTTCCAGCATGGCTATGAGCATGGCCACGGTGGCGGCATATCCGCACATAGTAATACCCTCCGAACGCACGACGTCGTAAAGGCCGCGGGGATCGAGCGCCAGAATACGGCCGATGGCGCGCGCATCCTTTGTACGCGTAATCGCGTCGCTCTCATAGTGATTCATGTCTGAGCTGGCAATGACGAGCACTGGCTCCGATTGTGCCGCAACCACACGGGCCACCGCGCGCCCCAGATCTTCGAGAAGGGGATACTGGTCCGCCGCGACTACCACGGGAACAAACCGAAAATCTTTCGCCAGCGTTTGCAGGAAGGGAAGCTGCACTTCGAGCGAATGTTCGCGCTCGTGCGCAACAGCGTCCTCCTGAAGATGCGGGCACGCGCGCGCCAGTTCGCGAGCGAGCGCCGAGTCGACCGGCGCTTCGCCGAAAGGCGTCCTCCAAGTTCCCTCGGTAAGAATGGCCATGGGTGCGCCGCGCGGAAAATGCCGGGGCCCCAGCAGAATGCAGCGTGAGGGAATGCGGAGCGAGGAATAGACGGCTCCCGCAACGTGGCCGGAATACATGTACCCTGCGTGCGGCACAATGCATGCGCGTGCCGCGATTTTTTCCGTCTCAGCGGGGCAGAATTGGCGGATTTGGCGGGCGAGCTCGCGGGCGTCGGAACTGTAAAAGCGCCCGGCAACGGCGGGAAGACGAACCATAAAGGCTAGTCCCGGATCACCAGATCAAAGGGCTTTCGAAGGCTTGCCGCGAATCTTCAGCGCTACGGTTTGTCCGTGGACACAGAGTATCCGCACTTTATCGCCATATTGATAGCCGCCCGCATCCATAATTTTTTGCATTTGCGGCTGCAGTCTCTGTGAATAGGTGAAGGTATGGACCATGCGGCCGTTGCCTTGTTCCTGAACCATGATGGAGTGCCTGTCCGCGCGAATCACTTTTGCGTGAAGCCAGGCGGCCTTGGTGGAAACGCCGGAATTATTGCGGACAACAACGGGCGCGGAGGGATTCATCTGCGCACGCGCTGGCGCACAGGGAAATGCGATTGCAGACAGAAGGGCCACGCAAGCGAAGATTCTAGAGTTCTTCATCAAAGGAAATCTTCAGAGACTTCAGAAACTTGATATCTTGTGGAGTAATTTCAAGCTTGGCTTCGGTGGCTTCGTCTTCTTCGTCGAGAATCTCCTCGTCGACGCGAATGTGCAGGGATTCCAGAAAACGGCGGTCCTGCGGCGTCATGGGCGAGTCCTGGGCAGTGCGGCGCGCGAGTCCAATGGTGGCATCGAGCTTCAGAACGATATCAAAGCCAGCGGCGCGAACGCTGGAGATTGCATCCGCGATGCGCTCGGAGTCCGACACGCTGTCGTTGATGGCGTGCCCGAGCTCCCGCAGCAATTGTTTCATCCGGTCATCAAGTTGCAAGGGCGTTACCTCCCGGGTCAAAAGCCCTTTCTTATACCAATCTTAGAACTGCGGCAAGCACCAAGCAAGGCTCACATGAGCTGCGAGAATCGCGTGGGTTACCTGTCCTCCGGCATGGGCGGGAATGACGCCGGGGACGCAATCTATAATACAATGGCCGCTATGCGGGCGAGCCTGATTCCGGCCTTGTGGCATTCCATGAAAGTCACCCTCCGCGTCCTGTGGCGGGTGACGCGGCAGGTGTTTCACGAGGCTACCGGAGCCCTATTCGGATTATTCGCCGCCTATGGAGCGCTGCTCGCCTGGAGACAGTGGCGGCATGGCCCCATTCTGTGGCTGATAGGATTCGCCGTCGCGTACTCCATTATGATGGCTGCGTTTGCCGTAGGCTCGTTTCGCCGCGCGCGACGAGTCCGCTGAATCACGCCACGGCGCCCATTCACTCCGGGTGGCCGCGTCGTTTGATTTTGTCGTCATGACTGACAATATCCATAAGCGATCCACACTCTCCGACAAAAAGTCCGCATCGACAACCGGCCTGCCAATGGAAGTGGTCGTAACGCCGGAGGACGTGAAAGACTGGAACCCCGAGCGCGACCTGAACTATCCGGGGCAGTTCCCGTTCACTCGCGGCGTTTATCCCACAATGTACCGCGGGCGCCTGTGGACGATGCGGCAATACGCCGGCTTCGGAAGCGCGGCGGAATCGAATCGCCGGTATCGCTATCTGCTCGAAAAAGGGCAGACGGGACTTTCCGTTGCGTTCGATTTGCCGACGCAGATCGGCATGGATTCGGATCATCCGCTGGCGCAGGGCGAGGTCGGCAAGGTGGGTGTGGCGATCGACTCGCTCGAGGACATGCGGATGCTGTTCGAAGGCATACCGCTCGAACGTGTGTCGACGTCAATGACGATCAATTCCACGGCGGCGATTCTGCTGGCGCTATACGTGGCGGTCGCCAAGCGGCAGGGAGCGGATCTGGCGCGGTTGGCCGGCACCGTGCAAAATGACATCCTCAAGGAATACATCGCGCGGGGAACCTATATTTATCCTTTGCGGCCGGCGATGCGGATTGTGACCGATATCTTCGCATGGTGCCTCCGGGAAATCCCGCACTGGAACGCGATTTCGATTTCGGGCTACCACATTCGCGAGGCCGGCTCCACCGACGTGCAGGAAGTGGCCTTCACGCTGGCAAATGGGATTGCCTACATAGAAGCCGCTCTCGCGGCCGGGCTGCACGTGGATGAATTCGCGCCGCAGCTTTCGTTTTTCTTCAACGCGCACAACGAACTCCTGATGCAGATCGCGAAATTCCGAGCGGCGCGGCGGCTGTGGGCGCGCACGATGCGCGACCGCTTCGGTGCGCGCGATCCCCGGTCGATGATGCTGCGGTTCCACGCGCAGACGGCGGGATCGGCCTTGACGGCGCAACAGCCGGAGAACAACGTGGTCCGAGTGGCGCTCCAATGCCTCGCCGCCGTGTTGGGGGGGTGCCAGTCGCTCCATGCCAACGCACTCGACGAGGCGCTCGCACTCCCCACGGAAGAATCGGCGCTGCTGGCCTTGCGCACGCAGCAGATCATCGCCCATGAAACGGGCGTGGTAAACACTGTCGATCCAGTCGGCGGATCGTACGCGATCGAAAAATTGACGGATGAAATCGAAGCTTCCGCGCGGGAATATATCTCCAGAATCGATGCCATGGGCGGCATGCTGCGCGCAATCGAGGCAGGGTACGTGCAGCAAGAAATCCAGAAGTCGGCGTACGAATACCAGGCAGCCGTGGAGCGAGGAGAACAGATTGTCGTGGGAGTGAACCGCTATCAGAAGGATAAGGAGCAGCCGATTCCCATGCTGCAGATCGACCCGGAAATCGAACATACCCAGGTGGCTCGCGTCCAGGCGCTGCGGGCACGTCGTGATTGTGCCAAGGCCAGCGCCGCACTCGGGGAAATCGAGCGCCGCGCCGGCGGGAATGAGAATCTAATGCCTGCTATTCTTGCGGCGGTGGAGGCGTACGCGACGGTCGGCGAAATCTCCGATGTGCTTCGCCGCGCCTTTGGGGAATATCAGGAATCCGTGATTATTTAGCAGGATCTCGCGGAATCCTGAAGAACGGTCTCCCATCGCCATTGGGATCAAATCCAATGAGTTTTCTTGGCAGCAAGTCCCCAAGAGCGGTTCTTTACGCCGTCAAGCGGCCCACATAATGACGGTGGCCCGTTTCATCGAGATTCCAGCAAACCCAAGGCACCCGTACTCAGGTGGGGCATACTCAAAGCTATGAAGTTGATTCTCGCGTCAGCGTCGCCACGACGAGCTGAAATTCTGCGCAATGCAGGCTTCGCTTTCGAAGTCTATCCGGCGGGCGTGGATGAGACGCGGCTCTCAGGCGAAAGCGCGGAGAATTATGTGCTGCGGCTTGCCCATCGAAAGGCCCGGAGCGCCGCGGAATGCGCCGCGCGAAAGAATGACCGAGCGATCGTCATTGGCGCGGACACGGCCGTTGTGGTGGCGGCCCAGATTCTCGGCAAGCCGGCCGACGTCGAGGACGCCCGGCGCATGCTTCGGCTGCTAAGCGGCCAGACGCACGAAGTTCTGACCGGCCTATCCTTCATCGCCATACCGGAGGGTCCGGAATCCTCATACGTGCAAACGACCCGCGTGAGCTTCTTAGCGATTTCCGAGGAGGACATCGACAAATATCTGAATACGGGAGAACCGTTCGATAAAGCGGGCGCTTATGGGATACAAGGCATCGGCGGCCGATTCGTTTGGCGAATCGAAGGGTGCTACTTCAACGTGATGGGTCTGCCGATCTCGCGGGTCTGGTCCACATTACACACATTCGGCTGGGACGACATGAAATGAAACCGGGCACAGGATCGGTTTCGGGCAGGCCTCTGGTGAATTACCAAACCACAACCTCGGCCTCGTTACTTTTTCTCTTCTGTCGGCGTGGTCACGACTGGCGGATTCACGGGCTGGCTCGGCGAAACTCCCGGCGCGTCGCCGCGCATTCCGTCTTTGAACTCGCGGATCCCTTGGCCGAGACCTCGCATAACGTCGGGAATCCGGCGGCCGCCAAAAAAGACCAGTACGATCAGCAGGATGATTAAAAGATGTGGAACACTTAGTGCTTCCATTCTGTGCCTCTCTTCAACGCTTGGACCGCATCGGTATGGCTAAATTCGATCCGGAAAGAGCGTCGCCCGATAGATGTAAGTATAACACGCTCCTTCCCTACCGGCGAGTCACGTGCTCACAGTCCAGATATTTCAATCTCCGCGCGTTTGAAGTCGCTCCATCGGCGGCTAGCGACCTCGGCGGACTACGGAAGAGATTTCTTCTCCGATCGCGAGGGCTGCCTTTCGAGGATTCGGCGCCGCGGTGATTGGCCGCCCAATTACAAGGTAGTCCGCACCGGCGCGCACAGCCTCGGACGGAGTTGCCACACGGGCTTGATCGTTCGTGGAGGAATTCGCCGGACGGACTCCGGGAACAACAATCAAAAATCCAGGACCGCATGCTCGCCGGATGGCTCGAACCTCATGTGCCGAGGCGACGACGCCATCAAGCCCGGCTACCTTCGCAAGACGCGCCAAGGCTACGGCTCGGGAAGCGGGTAACCCCGCGAGCCCGATCTGGCGCAGTGCTGTGGCATTCAGGCTGGTCAAGATCGTAATGCCCAAGAGAGCAGGGCGGGTCTTCCTGGCTGCTATGGCATTCCGCGCGGCCCGCATCATCTCGATACCGCCGGCGGCATGAAGCGTAAGCATCTTGATGTTGGGCAGCTCGGCCGCGGAAGCAACCGCACCGGCGACTGTGTTGGGAATGTCGTGGAACTTCAGATCGAGAAAAATTTCAAATCCAAGACCTGCGAGCCTCTTCACTGCTCGCGGGCCTTCCCCCGTGAACAGTTGGCTGCCCACCTTGAGCAATCCAGCCGCTCCCCGAAGCTGGCGCGCCAAGGACAGTGCTGGCCTAAGTTGCTCAACGTCAAGAGCGACAATTAGTTGCGATGATCCGAAGCGGACCGTGCCGGCACCTCGAGAAGTTCTAACCGGACCTTGGCAAGACCACTTTCGTCAAATCCAAGCCTCCGGGCCACCTCGTATGATACATCGAGCTCGCGTCCTTCGACATAGGGACCGCGATCATTTATCCGGACAATCTGGCTGCGGTGATTCCTAGGATTGATAACTCTGACGATAGAGCCGAGGGGCAAAGTAGGGTGGGCGGCGGTCGTCGCGAACATATCATACGTTTCCCCGTTTGCAGTCGTCTGTCCATCGAACGATTCCCCATACCAGCTGGTAATACACTGCCATACCGCTAAGGGCTTTCCGTGACCCTTCGTGACGGAGTCTGCTTGGGGATCAAAGGGTGCATTCTGCAAGGATGTTTCAAGTTGGGCCGAACTGATATCTCTCCCGAGGAGCGTTGGGTTGACGGATGGCGTGAATACTAGCAAGGCTACGCCTACAGCAGCGCACTCCAGACCAACCAAAATGATCTTTGCTCTCATGGCACCTAACCTTTTATCGATCAGCATATTGTACGTTTCGCAGCGAACGATAGCAATCGATTCACAACTGCAGGAATCCGTTCAAGTTGCTGATTCTATTGACATTTTCGTTTTGGCACCACATCTCGAGCCCGCCCACGAGCGCCTCCGACGCCCGCGGATCTATGAAGTGAGCTGTTCCTACTTGAACCGCTGAAGCTCCAGCGAGCATATATTCAGCCACGTCCGTTGGGCTCTCAATACCGCCAAGCCCTAAGATCGGGATTTTGATCACCCGACTTGCCTCGTAAACCAGCCGGATGGTTATAGGCTTTATCGCAGGTCCAGACAATCCTCCCGTCGTACTACCAAGACGAGACTTTCGACTGTGGCTATCCAGACACAAAGCCGGGTATGTGTTAGCGATTACCACTGCATCGGCTCCGGCTGATTCAGCTGATTGTGAGATAAGCCCAATTATTCCAACAGTTGGAGAAAGCTTTACCCAAAGAGGCCGGGTGGATGCCTTGCGCACTGCTGCTACTACCTCCGCAGTAAGGGCAGCGTCGGTACTGTATTCAATCCCGCCACGTTCCACGTTAGGGCAGGAGATGTTGAGCTCATAGGCGGTTATTCCCTGAGCATCTTCGAGGATACGTATTACCTCCACGTATTCCGAGATGTTGTGTCCGAAGACGTTGGCGATGATTGCCGTATCGTACTGGCGAAGTTGAGGAAGTTTTTCGGCGACGAAGGCACGCACCCCGACATTTTGCAGCCCGATCGCGTTAACCATGCCGCTCGCGGTTTCACACATGCGAGGTGGCCGAGCCCCGCCCATGGGCTCCACGGAGAGGCCCTTGACTACAAGTCCGCCAAGGCGATTCAGATTAAGCAGGTGGGCGAACTCCACGCCATAGCCAAAAGTACCACTCGCAGCAATGACGGGGTTTTTCAAGCGGACTGCGCCGACGGAGACTCGGAGGTCAACCCCCGCAGGCGGTTCGGGAACGAGTGCCGGCTCGGTCGAGCTCACTGCGCGACAGTCTAGCACGACGGTCAATATTCGGCATTCGCCGTGTTCTTGTGGCTGCCTGTGTGGCTGCGAACTCACGGCGGTCTATGCTAGGATGAGGCGCCCAAATGCAAGTCGTCGAGAAAAGAATGCTGATGTCTGCCGCGGAAATCGACCGAACGCTTCAGAGACTGGCTCATGAAATCGTGGAAAAGAGCGGCGGCGCAAAAGACCTTGCTTTCGTGGGAGTCCGGCGGCGCGGGGTACCTCTGTCTCAAAGGCTTGCGAAATTGATTCGGGAGTTCGCGCATATCGACGTCCCCGTGGGCACGCTCGACATTACGCTCTACCGAGACGACCTCTCGACGGTGGGACCGCAGCCAATCATCCAGTCGACGGACATTGATTTCGCCGTGGACGACCGCGATTTGGTCGTGGTGGACGACGTTCTCTTCACGGGCCGAACCATCCGCGCCGCTATGAATGGGCTATTCGATCTGGGAAGACCGAAACGGATTCGCTTGTGCGTCTTGATCGACCGCGGGCATCGCGAGTTGCCGGTCGAGGCCACGTTCGTCGGAAAGACCGTTCAGACAAGCGACTCCGAGATCGTGGAAGTTCGCCTCCAGGAGCTTGACGGCGAGGAACGAGTCATGTTGGTCGACCGGGTTTCCTGAATCGCCGGCAATCTGCCAGGAAAATTTCTAAAGGGAAACAGTGCTCGAGCGCCTGCAACATTTACTGGGGATGGAAGGTCTCAGCCGCGAACAAATCCTATTTATTCTCGACCAATCCAAGCCATTTCAGGAATTTCAGCGGCACCCGTTGAAAAAGCTTGCCACGCTTCGCGGCAAGACGGTCGCCGTGGCGTTTTTTGAGCCGTCGACGCGCACGCGCATCAGTTTTACCACCGCCGCCGCGCGCCTGGGCGCCGACACCATGAACCTTCAGGCCGAATCTTCCAGTCTGAAAAAAGGCGAATCGCTGATCGACACTGTCCGCACGCTGGAAGCGATGCGGCCGGACGGAATCGTGATGCGGCACAGCTCCTCGGGCGCGCCGGAATTTGTGAGCCGCAGGCTCGGAATTCCGGTGCTTAACGCCGGAGACGGCACCCATGAACATCCAACGCAGGCGTTGCTCGACGCGCTGACCATACGCGATCGTAAGGAAAAGCTCGATGGCTGGAACGTGACCATCCTGGGCGACATCCTTCACAGTCGCGTGGCACGCTCCAATATCCATCTGCTCAGTAAATTCGGCGCGCAAATCACGCTCTGCGGACCGGCGATGTGGATTCCTCATGAACTTGAATCGCTGGCCCCGGGCCTGCGCCGCACGACGCGAATCAAGGAAGCGCTCGACGGCGCCGACGTCATCATCGTTCTTCGCGTGCAGACGGAGCGAATCCACGAACCGCCACTGGCCGCGGAGGAATATATTCTGAGCTATCAGCTCACGACGGAACGCCTGCGACTGGCGCAACCGGATGCGCTGGTGCTGCATCCTGGCCCCATGATTCGCGGCCTCGAGATTGACCCCGCCGTAGCTGATGGACCGCAATGCGGCGTACTGGAACAGGTGACGAACGGTCTGGCGGTACGCATGGCCCTTCTCTACCATCTGATGGGCGGCGCACCCACCGACGCTCCACATCCTGCAAAGGACCGATCGAATGCTGATGATTAAAAATGGCCGCGTGCTGGATCCGGCAACGAAGACGGACGCGGTCCTCGACGTATTGCTCGACGGGGAAAGCATCGCCAGGACTGGCGAAAATCTTTCCGCTCCAGACGCAGAGATTTTTGATGCGACCGGCTTGATTGTCGCGCCTGGCTTCATTGATCTGCACTGCCATCTGCGCGAGCCGGGCCAGGACATCTCGGAAACCATCGAGACCGGCACGCGATCTGCGGCGCGCGGCGGATTTACAGCCGTGTGCTGCATGCCCAACACCGTGCCCGTGAATGACAATGCGTCGGTAACACGCGGGATCGCTGAGCGCGCAGCCGCCACCGCGAGCGTGCGCGTGTGGCCAATCGGGGCAGCGTCGATGGGAAGCAAGGGCGAAGCGCTGGCGGAAATCGCCGCAATGAAAAATGCCGGTATTGTTGCTGTGAGTGACGACGGCAAGCCCGTGGCCACCGCGCGCCTGATGCGGCAGGTCATGGACTACTGCAATGCGCTGGACCTTCCTGTAATCGATCACTGCGAGGATCCCTCTCTATTTGCCGGCGGCGTGATGCGGGAGGGAGCACAATCGATTCGATTGGGGTTAAAGGGCATTCCGGCACAATCGGAATCAATCTGCTCGGGACGCGATGTCGAAATGGCCGGCCTAACGGGAGCGCGGCTGCATATCGCGCATATGTCCACCCGCGGGTCGCTCCAATACGTCCGCGCAGCCAAAAAGGAAGGCTTGCGAGTCACCTGCGAAGTGACTCCGCATCACTTTACGCTCACCGACGAGGACGTCCGATACGATTCGCACTATAAAATGAATCCGCCGCTCGCCTCGCGTGCTGACCGCGATGCGCTTATCGAAGGACTGGCGGACGGTAGCGTGGACGCCATCGCGACCGACCATGCTCCGCACCATCCCGCGAGCAAGGAGGTTGAATTCGACCGCGCGCCCTTCGGCATCACCGGATTCGAAACGGCGCTTGCGCTGGGATTGGATGAGCTCGTTCATCCGGGCCGGATTTCGCTCCTGCGGCTGGTGGAGCTTTTTACAACAGGCCCGGCGAAAGTTCTAGGAATGAACAGAAAGATAGCGCCTGGCGAGCCTGCCGACCTGACCATTTTCTCGACCGATCATTCATGGACTTTTCGTGCCGCGGAATCCCCCAGCAAATCCCGGAACACGCCCTTCGATGGCCGTGCCTTTCACGGCGCACCAATGGCCACGATCGTGGCCGGCCGCATCGCCTTTCGGCGTTAAGACCAGATCGCCGAGTCGATTATAGAAGCCGGTGCGTTGAATTCCTTGCAGCACACAGGAACGATGCCATCCTTCGACCCCAGACGACGGAATTTCCGGCAAGCCCAGCAATTACTCGGTCGATGTGACGATTGAGAAGCTAGAAGGAATTCTGCAAGCAAAAGGCGTCACGATCTTTGCGGTGATTGATCACAGCGGTCAAGCACAGAAGGCCGGGATGAGAATGCCACCCGCAAAGATCGTGGTCTTCGGCAGTCCAAAAGCGGAACGCCTTTGATGGTCGCTTCCCAGAGTATTGCCACCGATTTGCAGCTGAAGATACTTTCGTCTCGGAAGACACGAATGGATAGGTATGAGTGTCCTATGATGTACCAGTATACTAGAAGTAACTTCACAAACTACCGGAAGAAGTTGGTTCAGAACATCGCGATTGTGGAAACCGTTGCGACGGAAGGCCAGCGGGTGCTGCTTCACTCTGCAGGCTCTGCTAACTTCGTTCTTCCGCGTTTAATGAGTTGCGGGTTCAGCGGCGGGATGCATGCCGTGTTGTGGAACTTCGTGGACGCCGCGAGCCGGCGGCTCCTGATGGAAGCGAAAGAGCTGATTGATCGGCCCGGCGCCTTTGCCGATTTGATAAGACTTTTCAATGGCTTTGGTGACGTATGCCTTGGCGAGAATAACCGCTTCGCGCAACTGCTGGCCACAAGCTAGCTGCGCCGCGATAGCCGAAGAAAACGTGCAGCCTGAGCCGTGGATGTTCGGGTTCTTCACGTGATCGCCGCCGAACGTCTCGATCTCCATTCCCTCGCACAGCACGTCGATCGGCCTGTCAAGATGGCCGCCGGTAACGATTACGGAGCGTGCGCCCATTTCCAACAGCTTTTGTCCCGCGGCTTTCATCCCGTGGAGGTCCTTTACTTCCATGCCCGTGAGCAGCTCCGCTTCGGCCATATTGGGTGTGATCACGCTCGCGCGCTTGAGAAGATCATCTCGCACGAACTTCAAACCCGCTGCATCGAGAAGTTCGGCATTGCCCGCCGTGGACCGCGAAACCGGATCCAGAACGATATGCGCGAATTCATGGCTGTCGAGAAAATCGGCAATCGTGGCCGCATTCGCCCGATTTGCGAGCATTCCGATCTTTATCCCGGCAAGGGTTACGTCTTCGGCAAGCGCATCGAGTTGTGCGCGCAAAGTTTCGGAAGGAATGGGATGCACGGCGCGCACGCCCTGCGTCGATTGCACGGTCACGGCCGTGATGGCCGCTATGCCATAGCAGTTGTGCGCTGCGAACGTTTTCAGATCGGCGGCAATGCCTGCGCCGCAGGAGGGATCGAATCCGGCAATGGTGAGAAGGATGGGCGGCGTCTGGCTGTTGTTACTTGTGTGGTTGCTCAAAACGTCCGGCCCTCGCAACAGGCACAAATGCCGGCCACACCCTGCAGCAAGCGTGCCAGCAAACAAAAATGTAACCGCGTTTGCACGTCGCACGCAACAAGAATTTCATCACAGGACGAAGCAGAGCTGCGAAAAAAAATGAGGCCAGCGAAAGTTACGGGAACAGGCCGCGGACCAGCGTGGCATCGGCCACGCGGCCGACGGCAAGAGCGTATGCTCCAGTGCGCATGTGGGTGCGATGCTTTCGCGCCATCTCGTGCACTTCCTGGAATGCGCGCCGCATCACCGATTCGAGCTTGGCATTTACTTCCGATTCCGACCAGAAGGAGCTTTGATCCTGCAGCCACTCGAAATAGCTGACCGTCACGCCCCCGGCATTGGTGAGAATATCTGGCAACAAGGCGATGCCGCGCCGCGCAAGAACTTCATCCGCATGCGGCGTGGTGGGACCGCTGGCTGCCTCGGCAACGACTTTCGCTTTGATCTGATCGGCGTTATTAAGCGTGATGGCATTTTCGAGCGCAGCGGGAATCAAGATGTCGCATTTCATGGTCAGCAGGTCATCGTTGGAGATGCGCGAAGTGCCCGGCATACCCACGACCGTGCCGGAACGCTCCTTGTAGCGCATAGCCTTGAGCGGATCAATGCCGCGCGAATTGAACACACCGCCGCGAGAATCGCTGATGGCGATAATGCGTGCTTTTTTCTCCGCGAATAGGCGCGCTGCCAAGGAACCGGCATTACCGAATCCCTGGATCGCGACGCTCGCGCCGCGTAGGGACATTTTTTTCACCTTGCAGGCTTCTTCGGCGACCACGAGACATCCGCGCGCCGTCGCTTCTCTTCGCCCCTCGGACCCGCCAATTGATACGGGCTTGCCGGTGACGGCGCCCAGCGCGGAATACCCCTTCGCCATGGAATAGGTATCCATGATCCAGGCCATCGTTTGTGAGTCGGTATATACATCGGGAGCGGGAATATCTTGCTCGGGCCCGATAATTGGCAGAATTTCGGATGCGTAACGCCGCGTCATGCGCTCCAGTTCGGGCTTGCTCATCCGTTTTGGATCGCAGATTACGCCGCCTTGACTGCCGCCAAAGGGGATGCCGACAGCCGCCGTCTTCCACGTCATCCAGATCGCGAGCGCCTTGACCTCGTCGAGCGTGACGTTCGGGTGATACCGAATCCCGCCTTTTGCCGGGCCTCGGACGGTGTTGTGTTGAACGCGATACCCGGTGAACAACTTAAGCTGGCCGTTGTCCATCTTGGTAGGAACGGATACCTCAAGGACGCGCTTGGGCGTGCGCAGGATCTGGCGGATGCCGGGGTCGAGCTTCAGATATTCCGCGGCAATATCGAACTGAATTTGCGCAATGTGGTATGGGTTCAAATCCTCGCGCGGCGCGATCCGTGGCATTGGCTGCGGGGCCGGCTTTGGAGCTGTGGCCATCGTCCCTTCCTCCCTGACGTGTATCTCCTGGCGCCGAAACTTTTCTCAAGCCTAAGGGGGTCCGTAAGTTCTGAGAGAATCGAAGTTTAGCCAAGCTGAGGCGGATGTCAATCGAAACTGCCACAAATCGTCAGAGTGTGTGCTTAGAGATAGGCATGCCTGTCAGGTGTCTGGAGTCTGTAAGTGCAGGTTAACTTACTGCATACACAGTAATTAGTCTTTGCCATTCCGGCCGTGTGCTGCGTAGATCGCTACAGCTTTGCACGAACGCAATAATCAAGTTGTTGAAGTATCATATTTGTATTACGAAGTCGAAAAGCCCCGACTTGGCCGTTGAGCACGGTCGGTTTTATTGGAACTCATCGGTCTGGCCGAAATGACCGCATTCCAGCATATAAGGGTGATATTTCGAAAATGCCTCTGAGCAAAATGCGTCCGGGTGCATGATCGTGTGAGTCGTGGCGCTGAACGCCAGCAGGGCTGCATCGGGTGGCGCGATCACCAAGCCCGTTTCCGGCGTGATGTATTCGCAGCCGATAAAGATGAGCAGCGGATCGTACGTAGTTAAGCGAACAGCTTTATAGACCAATGCCGTCGCTAGAATTTCGCTGTCTTTCGATTTCAGCCTATGCGCTTGGTCTTTGGGTACGCCAGCCTTGATCGCTTTTTCCTTGAAATCGAGAATCTGACGCTCATCGAACCTGAACTGAAGCGTTGAACTCTTCAGCGCCACCTCTTGCACCGGCGCAAGCCATTCCACAAATGGATTCAACAAAAACTCTTGCACCTTATCGTGCCCGGGCTTCCCCTTACTCAGGAATACGATTTCAGAAACAGTGCCACTGGGGATTCCCAAGATTGCGGTGCCGGTTTCAAATCGCTGGATGTCAGCAAGCAAGCCGGGAAGCTTGTCTTTCTCGACATTAAAAAACGCCAATTATGCAGCAAGAGTCCCAAACTTCTAGCGGGAGCTTCTTACTCGGCATCGCGCAAGCCTCTTACAAACGATACTGAGTCTTGGCCTTCGGGAAGATGTATTAAGCCCACTAAATCAGCGAGTCTCACCGACGGCTCTGTCGGCAAGCGCTTGATGTGATCAACCTCGGCGGAATATGGCCATGCTTGGCCGGGTTTGTAGCGTAACTTGCCCTCAATTTCCACCGTACCCTCGAAGCTGTCGCCCAAGGAATGAACCAAGCCTGCATCATGATAGATACATTTAACGGGGAGCGATGGCGCGGTTGGCAATTGCAAGCTGAAGGTTCTCTCCTCAGGACGCCAACTGTCGAGAACTGCCAGCCGCCCGCGAAGGGTGCCATGCGAAACATATTCTCGTCGCGGCGCGTGAGGCAGTTGAGCAGTCGCCTGTTCTACTCGCTTTTGCAGCAATGCCGTCACGGCGAACTGTTCGTTAAGTCTCCCATTTCCCATGGATACGATCGTGGCTGGCGAAACGCTAAACACGAAATCCCGCAGCGCAGAAATTGACTCTGGCGTGAATCTGCCCGAGGGTTTTCCCGTGCGTTCGATCTGTCGCAAACCAGCTTCCCAGTTTT
>Ga0307374_10004057_pt1 | contig 24608 bp, 21 predicted proteins | sample OX3MG_FD_202532 | JGI IMG/M metagenome (GOLD analysis project Ga0307374, IMG submission 202532) | Soil microbial communities from Risofladan, Vaasa, Finland - OX-3 | ecosystem: Environmental > Terrestrial > Soil > Coastal area > Acid sulfate soil | place: Finland: Risofladan, Vaasa | collected... | reverse complement strand
CCAGCTGCTCTACGAGATCGGCGGCCCGCGGTACCTGAACCCGGACGTGACGGCGCGGTTCGACACGATCGCCCTCGAGCAGGTCGGGCCTGACCGGGTCCGGATGACCGGCGTGCGCGGCGAGCCGCCGCCCGCTGACCTCAAGGTCTCGCTGAACTACGCGGGCGGCTACCGGAACTCGATGATCCTGGCCATCGAGGGCCTCGACGTCGCCGCCAAGGCCGACCTGGCCGAGCAGGCGATCTGGGCCAGGGTCGATGGCGGCAAGGACGCGTTCCAGACCGCCGACGTCGAACTGGTTGGCTCGGACCCGGCGCTGCTGCGGATCGCCGTGCTCGACCAGGACAAGGCGAAGGTCGGGCGGGCGTTCTCGGCCGCCGTGGTGGAGACGGGGCTGGCCAGCTATCCCGGCTTCTACGCGCTGACCCCGCCAGGCGATGCCTCGATGTACGGGGTGTTCTGGCCGAGCGCCGTTCCCGCCGGCCTGGTGAGCACCCGGGTGATCCTCGACGGCGAACCAGTCTGGACGGGCCCGGCTCGCGCCGAGCCGTCCGGCTCCGCGTCGCACGCTACGAGCGGCGTGGCTACGGCGGGCGGCGCGATGGCCGAGCCTGCAACCGCCGGACCGGCAACCGCCGAGCCCGCGACAGCCGGGGCTTCGCCGCCGACCGCCGGGCCGACCAGGCGGGTCCCGCTCGGCGTCATCGCGGGCGCCAGGTCCGGCGACAAGGGCGGGAACGCCAACGTGGGCGTCTGGGTCCGCACCGCGGCCGAGTTCGCCTGGCTGGACAGCTTCCTCACGACCGAGCGCCTAGCCGAGCTGATACCGTCGGCGGCCGGCCTGCGGATCGAGCGGTACCGGCTGCCCAACCTGCTCGCGCTCAACTTCGTGATCGTCGGCCTCCTCGGCCGCGGCGTCGCGGCCAGCACCAGGCTCGACCCCCAGGCCAAGGCGCTAGGCGAGGAACTCCGCGCGGCACTCGCGGACATTCCCGCCGAGCTTCTGCCGGCCGGCGCGCGCTGACCGCAAGCCCGTGCGCTCGCGGCCACCGCGCGCCGGTGTCCCGCTTTCGCCCGGGTCTGCGCTGGCGCGGCTGACGGGGCCCGTCAGGAAGGCCTCAGGTTCCGTCCAGGCAGCCTGGAGGTTCGGGTCCTACGCTCCTGGTCCGTAACATAGCGCGAGGCGCGATGGGCTGAGAACGGATCCACCTGAGCGGGAAGGGCCGCGAACCGTGCATGAGGAAGTGATCATCTCGCACCGAGGGGCCAGGTACGAGATCGGGCGAGGGACCGGCTTCTACGGCATCTGGCCCGCGGGAGGCACGCAGGCGCAGCCGCTGGAGTGGTGGCCGGAGAACCCCGAGGGCTGGCAGGCCGCGTGGTCCAGGTTCACCGAGATCGAGGCACGGCGCTCGATCGTCCCGGTCAGCCAGCAGGCCGCCCCCGCGGACCAGCAGCCCGGGCTGGTCGCCAGCCGCAGGGGGCGCGGCGTGGTAGCGGCGGCGCTGCTCGCCATCGGCGTCGCGGTCGGCATCGCCGGGCTGTTCCCCGGCTATTTCGGCAGCGTGGGCCTGATCCGGCAGTCGGCCGAGGTCGTGCCCCATGCGATCTACCTCGCCGCCTGGGCCGCTGCCGCCGTGCTCATCCTGCTCGGCGGCGCCCGGCAGCGGACCGGCGCGCTCCTGGCCGCCGGCACGAGCATCGTGACCTCGGGCCTCTTCCTGGCCGACGCTGGTACCGCCATTACCGGGGGCGCGCACCTGTTCGGCACCGGCCTCATGCTCTCCCTGATCGGCTGGCTCGGGTGCGCGGCGGGGTCGGCGCTGGCCCTCTGGCTGAGCCCGACCGGCGCACCGGGCCGGCCACGGGGCCTGGAGACGACGCTGACCCTGACCCTCGCGGCCGTCGCCGCGCTCGGCACCGCGATCGCCTTCGCGCCGTCGTGGGATAGCTACGTCCTGCGGACCGCGGCCGGGGCAACGCAGTCACTGACCGCGGGCAACGCGTTCGCGAATCCCGCGCTGGTGATCGCCGGCGATGTCGCCGTGATGGTCGCCCTCGTCGCCGTGGTGATCGCAGCCGCCGCGTGGCGCCCGGCCAGGTACGGGGCAGTGCTGCTGGCCGGCGCGATCGTCCCGATGGCGGCTCAGGCGATTTCAGCCCTGATCCAGGCCGGCCAGGCCGCCTCACCCCTGCAGTTCGGGATCACGCCGGGCCAGGCAGCGCGGGCCGGGCTCACGATCAGTTCCGGCCTCACGCCGGCGTTCTGGATCTACGGCGTGTTCGTCGTCGCGCTGATGCTGACCTGCGCGCTGATGCTCAGCACCCCCGCGCCACCGCCCCCGCCGCCCGCCCGCACGGTCCCGCTGGATGCCACGTCGCCAGCCGCGGAGGCGGTCGGCTAGCACAGCCGCGGAGGCGGCCGGCTAGGCGTCAGCGGAGGCGGCCGGCTAGGCGTCAGCGGAGGCGGCCGGCTAGGCGTCAGCGGAGGCGGCCGGCTAGGCGTCAGCGGGCGGCCGGCTCGCGACAGGCAGCGGCGTCAGTTGCCCCGGCCGACCGGCTTGCGCCTGGACCACACGGTGAAGCCCGCGAGCGCGCCGATCATCGCGCACGCGGCGCCGCCGAAGAGAAACCACTCGCCGCCGCTGCTGGCCGTGACGATGACACTGCCGCCTTTCGTCCCCGAGGCCAGCACGAACGCCGCGATGAACCAGCCGAGAGCGGGCAGGAACGCCGCCGCCGGCCGCTCGGTTCCCCACGCGGCCAGCAGGCACGTGGCGAGGATGGCCAGGTCGAATCCCAGCGATGCCAGCGGCGGCGGCCCGGAGTTGTAATAGAAAGCGCCGAGAACTCCCTGCGCCACTCCGAACAGGAACAGCGTGAGGTAGGTGATCGTCGTCAGGCCGCGGGTCACGGTCGGAGACTAGTCAATTCCGGCGAACAGATCGGACTCCCAGCCATGGCTGCCGGCGCCGGGGCCGTGCGGCCCGGCGAGCAGCGTGTAATACTCGACGCCGAGCGCACGCTGCCCGACCATGTCGGACAGCGCGAAGAACGGGCTGTCGACGGCGATCTGGCTGGCATGCGCTCGCATGGCCGCGAGCTTAGCGTCCAGGAAGCCGGTCGCGTCGATCTCGGTGGTCACCTGCTCGTCCGGCACGCCGAACGGCAGGTCGTCGACGGACTCCACCGCCAGGAACCCGGCCCCGGCGGACGACTCATCCGGCCCCGCCGATCCGCCGGACGCGCTGGACGTGTTGCCGCCCATCAGCTTGATCCCCTCGGCGATCACCGACTTCGGGATCGCTGTCGCGTAGAACTTGCGCACCAGCCCGTCGGCCAGCTCGAAGGCCCGCCACGCGACCCGGTGCGCCTGGATGTGATCGGGGTGGCCGTAGAAGCCGTTCGAGTCGTAGGTCACGAGCACCTGCGGCCGCACCTGCCTGATGATCTCGAGCAGCTCGCCGACCGCCTCGTCGACGTCGGCACGCCAGAACGCGCCGTCCCAGTCGTTCGACGGCATGCCCATCATCCCCGAGTCATGCCAGCGGCCCGCTCCGCCCAGGAAGCGGTGATCGGTGACCCCGAGCGCGGCGCAGGCCGCGGCCAGCTCGCCGATCCGGTGCTGGCCGAGCTTGTTCTCCCGGTCCCAGGCCAGGTCCGCCAGGTCCGGCGGGATGATCTCGCCGAGCTCACCGAGCGTGCAGGTCACCAGCGTCACGTGGGTTCCCTGCGCGGCGTACCTGGCCATCGTGGCGCCCGTCCCGATCGACTCGTCGTCCGGGTGGGCGTGCACGAGCATCAGCCGCCTGCCGTCAACCTCGTTCATGCGGTGAGGATAGCTAGCCGCCGCTCCTCCGCCGGCGCCGGCGCGGCCTGGCAGGATCTACTGTCATGACCGACACCTTCCCGCGCCAGCAGGCCAGGACCCGCAACTTCAGCCTCGGCGCCCCGCGCTCGTTCCAGATCTCGGCCGACGGCAGCAGGCTCGCCTTCCTGCGCAGCAAGGGCGGCAGCGATCCGGTCACCTGCCTGTGGGTGCTCGACCTGCCCGCCGATCCGCAGCGCCCGGACGGCGGGTCTGAACGCCTGGTCGTTGATCCGATCGCGATCGGTGCCGGTAAGGACGAGCCAGAAGAGGAACGGGCTCGGCGGGAGCGATCTCGTGAGCAGGCTGGCGGAGTGGTGGCATTTGCCACGGACGCCGGCTTCACGATGGCCGCGTTCGCCATCGCCGGGCAGGTCTACACGGCGCAACTGACACCGGACGGCCACGGTCCGCGGCAGGCCGGCGCCCAGTCCCCGGCGATCGATCCGCGGCCGGACCCGGCGGGCCGGCGGGTCGCCTACGTCTGCAACGGGGCGCTGCGGATCACCGACCTCGCCAGCGGCACGGACACCGAGCTGATCGGGCCGCACGGCGAGCACCGCCCCGGCGACGTCACGTTCGGGCTGGCCGAGTTCGTCGCGGCCGAGGAGATGGGCCGGATGCGCGGGTACTGGTGGGCTCCGGACGGATCAGCCCTGCTGGTCGCCAGGGTCGACAATTCCGCCGTCCACCGCTGGTTCATCGCCGATCCCGCGAACCCCGACCGGCCGCCTGCCGAGGTCGGCTATCCCGCGGCGGGTACCCCGAACGCCCTCGTTGAGCTAATGATCGTGAACGTGGACGGGAGCTCGGTTCCGGTCCGGTGGGACGCCGACGCGTTCGGCTACCTCACCACGGCCAGCTGGGACGCCGGTGCGCCGCTGATCGTCGTGCAGTCCAGGGGCCAGCGCCGGATGCGGCTCCTGTCCGTCGATCCGGAGACCGGCGCCACCTCGGTACTGCGGGACGACTCGGACGCGTGCTGGCTGGACATCGTTCCCGGCGTCCCCGGCAGGCTGGCAGACGGCCGGATCGTCTGGACCGCGGACGCCGATGGCGCGCGGCGGCTGCTGGTGGCCAGTGAGCGGCAGCTGTCCGACGGCACCGCGGAGCCAGTCACCCCGCCTGGCCTGCAGGTCAGGGCAGTCCTGTCGGTGGACGGCGATACCGTGCTGATGTCCGGCTCGGACGGCGAGTCCATGGAGACAGGAGTCTGGGCCTACGGCCAGGACGGCCTGAGGCGGGTCTCAGGGGACTGCACCGTGCGGCCGGACGGGACGGTCAGGCGGGACGGCACCCAGGCGGCACTGCACGGCCACGGGGCCGCCGAGCATCGCGGCGTGCACGGAGCCATCCGGGCGGGCGGCACGACCGTGCTGACCAGCCGGTCGATGGCCGGTCACGGGCTGACCGTCACGGTGCTGCGCGACCAGCCGGCCGGGCCCGCCGTCGCGGCGACGATCGGCTCGCTGGCCGAGCAGCCCGCGTTCGGCGGCCTGCGGGTCGAGCTGCTGCGGGCCGGACGGCGGGAGATCCGCACCGCGCTGCTGCTGCCGTCCTGGCACAAGCCGGGCTCGGCGAAGCTCCCGGTCCTGATGGATCCGTACGGCGGGCCGCATGCGCAGCGCGTGCTCGCCAGCGCCGATGCCTACCTGACCTCGCAGTGGTTCGCCGATCAGGGCTTCGCCGTGGTCGTCGCCGACGGCCGGGGCACCCCTGGCCGCGGTCCGCAGTGGGATCGCGCCGTGGCCGGCGACCTTGCCGACCCCGTCCTCGATGACCAGGTCGAAGCGCTGGCCGCGGCGGCCGAGTTCAGCGCCAGCCAGCACGGGTCCGATCTCGACCTGTCCAGGGTGGCGATCAGGGGATGGTCGTTCGGCGGGTACCTGTCCGCGCTGGCGGTGCTGCGCCGGCCCGACGTGTTCCACGCCGCGATCGCCGGCGCTCCGGTCACCGACTGGCGGCTGTACGACACGCACTACACGGAGCGCTACCTGGGGCACCCCGGCCACAATCCCGCCGCCTACGACCGGTCCTCGCTCCTCGCCGACGCGCACAAGCTGTCCCGGCCGCTGATGATCATCCACGGCATGGCCGACGACAACGTCGTCGTCGCGCACACGATGCGGCTGTCCTCGGCGCTGCTCGCCGCCGGGCGCCCGCACCAGGTCCTGCCGCTGTCGGGGGTGACGCACATGGCCTCGCAGGAGGAGGTCGCCGAGAACCTGCTGCTGCTCCAGGTCGACTTCCTGCGCCGTGCTCTCGATATCGGGGCCTCGGTACCGGGGCGCCCGGCACCGTGCCGGTAACGGCGACCATGTAGCGAGAGTCACACCGGCAGAAGTTACACCCAGGTCGGCATGATGATTACCGTTGGAATAAGGTTCTGTGGGCAACGCAGGCAGCGCTGCGTTTACCGGCCCGGGACGATCCGCCGGACGGACAGCGCGCGGGCGATGACCCAGTGCTACGACACTGGCCGATCGACTTCAGTTTCAACGCGGAGGCGTCGATGACGCAGGTAACGCAGGCGCCGGCCAAGACCAGGGCGCAGATCGCCAGCAAGACGCTGCGCCGGGATCCGTGGTGGCGCCAGCCGGCGATTACCGCGACCTTCCTGGCGATCGTCGTGATCTACCTGACCTGGGCATCACTGATCAACAAGGACTACTTCTGGGCGCCCTACATCTCGCCGCTCTACTCGCCGTGCCTGGCCACCACCTGCGCGAAGGGCTCGGGTTTCCATTGGATCCCGTGGCTGACCGCGCTGACCCCGGCCATCATCATCATCGGCGGCCCGATGGGCTTCAGGTTTACCTGCTACTACTACCGCAAGGCTTATTACCGCGCCTTCTGGCAGGCCCCGGCGGCCTGCGCCGTCCGCGAGCCGCACGCCAGGTACACCGGCGAGACCCGGCTGCCGCTGATCCTGCAGAACGTGCACCGCTACTTCTTCTACGTCGCGCTGATCTTCAACGTGATCCTGACCATCGACGCCGTGCTGGCGTTCAAGAACCACCAGGGCCAGTGGGGGCACATGGGCCTCGGCACCCTGGTGCTGATCGTCAACGCGGCGCTGCTCTGGCTCTACTCGCTGTCCTGCCATGCCTGCCGGCACGTCACCGGCGGCAGGCTGAAGCATTTCTCCAAGCACCCGGTCAGGTACAAGGCGTGGACGCTGGTCTCGAAGCTGAACGGCAGGCACATGCAGTTCGCCTGGATCTCGCTCGGCTTCGTGCTCTTTACCGACCTGTACATCCGCCTGGTCGCCAGCGGCGTTTTCGCGGACCCGCGGTTCTTCTAGACTGAGGCAGAAGGTGCCGAACCTGTCATGACTGACATCACCAGACTCCCCTACGACGTCGTAGTGATCGGCGCCGGCGGCTCCGGGCTGCGGGCGGCGATCGAGGCCCGCCTGGCGGGCAAGCGAACGGCGATCATCTCCAAGTCGCTGTTCGGCAAGGCGCATACCGTGATGGCCGAGGGCGGCGCCGCGGCGGCGATGGGCAACGTCAACCCGAACGACAACTGGATGGTGCATTTCCGCGACACCATGCGCGGCGGCAAGTTCCTGAACAACTGGCGGATGGCCGAACTGCACGCCAGGGAGTCACCGGACCGGATCTGGGAGCTTGAGGCCTGGGGCGCGCTCTTCGACCGCACCAAGGACGGCAAGATCAGCCAGCGCAACTTCGGCGGCCACGAGTACCCCCGGCTCGCCCATGTTGGTGACCGCACCGGCCTGGAGCTGATCCGCACCCTGCAGCAGAAGGTCGTCGCGCTGCAGCAAGAGGACGCCCGCGAGCACGGCGACCCCGAAGCCATGATCAAGGTCTTCGCCGAGACCACGGTCACCAGGCTGATCAAGGACGGCGACGCGATCGCCGGCGCGTTCGGCTACACCAGGGAGACCGGCCAGTTCGTGCTGTTCGAGACGCCTGCCGTCGTGCTGGCGACGGGCGGGATCGGCAAGACTTTCAAGATCACGTCCAACTCCTGGGAGTACACGGGGGACGGGCACGCGCTGGCGCTGCTGGCGGGCGCGACGCTGCTCAACATGGAGTTCGTGCAGTTCCACCCCACCCACATGGTCTGGCCGCTGTCGGTGGCCGGACTGCTCGTCACCGAGTCGGTCCGCGGCGACGGCGGTGTACTGCGGAACTCCGATGGCAAGCGGTTCATGTTCGGCTATGTCCCTGACGTGTTCCGCACGATGTACGCGGAAACCGAGGAGGAGGCCGACCGCTGGTACGCGGACCAGGCCAACAACCGGCGCCCGCCCGAGCTGCTTCCCCGCGATGAGGTGGCCCGCTCGATCAACTCCGAGGTCAAGGCCGGGCGGGGCTCCCCGCACGGCGGGGTATTCCTGGACATCGCCTCCCGGCGGCCGGCCGAGGAGATCCTGCGCAAGCTGCCGTCCATGTACCACCAGTTCAAGGAACTCGCCGATGTCGACATCACCAAGGAGCCAATGGAGGTCGGCCCTGCCCAGCACTATGTGATGGGCGGCGTCGAGGTCGACGCCGACACCGGCGGGTCGTGCGTCCCCGGCCTGTTCGCGGCCGGCGAGGTGTCCGGCGGGATGCACGGGTCGAACCGGCTCGGCGGGAACTCGCTGTCCGACCTGCTGGTGTTCGGCCGCCGGGCGGGGATGGGCGCGGCGGAGTACGTGGACGCGCTGGGCGACAAGCGGCCCGTGGCCGGCGACGGCGACATCGCCGCGGCGCGGGCCGAAGCGCTCGCCCCGTTCGAGCGCGCGGTTGGCGATAACCCGTACGCGGTGCACGCCGAGGTCCAGCAGACGATGAGCAGCCTGGTCGGCATCATCCGTAAGGAAGGCGAGATCAAGGCGGCCCTGGCCGAGCTGGAGAAGCTGCGCGAGCGCGCGGCCGTCGTCCGCGCCGAGGGTGGCCCCGCCTACAACCCGGGCTGGCACCTGGCGCTCGACCTGCGCAACATCATCCTGATCGCCGAGTGCGTCGCCCAGGCGGCGCTGGAGCGGCAGGAGAGCCGCGGCGGGCACACCCGCGACGACTTCCCCGGCATGTCGCCGGAGTGGCGCAAGGTCAACCTGATCTGCTCGCTCGACGAGGACGGGCAGCAGGTGGTGCTGAAAAAGCAGCCGATGCCGCCGATGCGGGAGGACCTGCTCGTGCTGTTCGACCGGGCCGAGCTGATGAAGTACCTGACCGAGGAAGAACTGCCCCAGGAGCCAGCACAGCCCCCGGCGCAGGAGACGGCCGCCGCGGGCGAGGAGACGCACTGATGGGCGCGAAGGTCAAGCTGAAGATCTGGCGCGGCGACGCCGGCCAGGGCGAGCTCGTCGACTATGAGGTCGAGGCCAACGAGGGCGAGGTCGTGCTGGACCTCCTGCACCGCCTGCAGGCCACCCAGGCCGGCGACCTGGCGGTCCGGTGGAACTGCAAGGCGGGCAAGTGCGGCTCCTGCTCGATGGAAATCAACGGCAAGCCGCGGCTCGCCTGCATGACCAGGATGTCGCTGTTCGAGCCGGACGAGACCATCACGGTCACGCCGATGCGGACCTTCCCGGTGATCAGGGACCTGGTCACGGATGTGTCGTTCAACTTCGAGAAGGCGCGCCAGATCCCGTCGTTCACGCCTGACCCGGCCGTCGGGCTCGGCGAGTTCCGGATGCAGCAGGAGGATGTCGAGCGGTCGCAGGAGTTCCGCAAGTGCATCGAGTGCTTCCTGTGCCAGGACGTCTGCCACGTGATCCGTGACCACGAGGAGAACATGCCGGTCTACGCCGGGCCGCGCTTCCTGATGCGGGTCACCGAGCTAGAGATGCACCCGGCCGACACCGCCGACCGCCGCGAGATCGCGCAGGACGACTTCGGCCTGGGCCTGTGCAACATCACCAAGTGCTGCACCGAGGTCTGCCCGGAGAACATCCACATCACCGACAACGCGCTGATTCCGCTGAAGGAGCGCGTCGTGAGCCGCAAGTACGACCCTCTGGTCTGGCTCGGCAGCAAGATCGGCAGGCGCGGCCGCAGCGACACCCCGAAGGTTCCCGGCAAGCAGACCTGACGCCCCGGGGGTTCCCGCCCCCGGGGGGGTGCCGCCGGCAGTCCCGACGCTCGGGCCGCTGGCCGGCTAGTTAGCCCTGCGACTTAGCCCTGCGACCGGTGGCTGGTCCGGGTCTGCGAGACCTGGCTGGCGGCCGGCTCCGGCGGGGTCACCTGCTCCGCCTGGCCGGGCTCATGGTGGGGAGCCTTCCTGTTGCGGAAGAACTCGATCACGAGCGGCAGCAGCGAGACCACAATGATCACCGCGATGATCGGCAGCAGGTACGTGTCCACGCTGCTGATGGTCGAGCCGAGCCCGAAGCCGATCATGGTCACGCCGACGGACCAGATCAGCCCGCCCACGACCTGCCAGATTGTGAAGGTGCGAGCCGGCACGTCCAGTGCGCCGACCATCGGGTTGAGCACCGTCCGGACAACCGGAACGAACCTGGCGAACACGATGGCCTTGCCGTACCCGTACCGCGACAGCAGATGCTGAGACCGCTCGGCACCCCTGAGCAGGAACCTGTTCTGGGTGCGGCCCAGCCACGCCCTTCCGCCCTTCCGCCCGATCACGAACCCCGTCTGCGCGCCTAGCAGCGCGCCTCCCGCCGCAGCGAGCAGCACCAGTGGCAAGGACAGCTGAATCTTGCTCGAGGACGAGCTCGCGCACAGCAGCCCGGCCGTGAACAGCAGCGAGTCGCCAGGCAGGAAGAACCCGATCAGCAGTCCGGTCTCGGCGAATAGCGCCAGGAAGACGCCGAGCGCCCCCAGGCTCGCCAGCAGCGAGATCGAGCTCAGGGGGTTGAGCGCCACCGCAGGGTGCAAGCCGGCCAGCTGCAACATCGCTCGTGTCTCCTTCATGGGGCCCGTGTCACCCCGGGTTCCCGTGCGACACGGACTACCCTCCCCCGTGATAAACGAACGAGCTGACTTATTAATCTCTGGTTAAGGGCACCGGCCCTGCTTCGTGCGCAACGGCCCGCCAGCGCGGGCCGTCCGACTATGTCGGACAAGATCACGCACTGCCTACGGTGAGTTGACGGCAAGGTTGGTTTGGCACGAATATCCTTGCTGGCGCGGGCGCACGCCGGCCCGCCGAGCGAGAGGCTGACATGACACACCTGACCTTTGCCGAGGCGATCATCGTCGGCCTGATTCAGGGCACCACCGAGCTATTCCCTGTCTCCAGCCTTGGCCACAACGTGCTGATTCCGGCGCTCGTCGGCGGCAGCTGGGCCAAGGACCTGAACGTGTCCAAGCCCGAGTCGCCGTACCTGGCCTTCATCGTCGGCCTGCATGTGGCGACAGCCATCGGCATCACTGCCTACTTCTGGCGCGACTGGGTCCGGATCATCGGCGGCTTCTTCACCTCCTTCCAGCCCAGCATCCGGCGTCCGCTCAAGATCACGAGTGCTGACCAGAAGCTGGCGTGGATGATCATCCTTGCCACCATCCCGGTCGGCCTCGTGGGCCTGGCGTTCGAGCATAAGTTCCGGGTGATCTTCGGCGTCCCGAGCCGGGCAGCGATCTTCCTCGTGGTCAACGGCATCATCCTGTTCATCGGGGAGCGCTTCAGGCCCCGCAAGTCACGGGAGGCCGACGAGCAAGTGCTCCGAGATCGCGAGGCCGAGTTGGTTGGCGCGGGCCGGGTCGGCGGCGCGCACTCGTCGGGTCAGCGGGCCATCCGCCAGCAGGAGATGGCCACCGCGATTCAGGCCGACCGCCGGCTGACGTCGTTCAGCTACTGGCAGGCCATCATCATCGGCTCCGCCCAGATACTCGCGCTGCTCGCCGGCATCAGCCGGGACGGCGTCACGATGGTCGCCGGAATGTTCAGGGGCCTGTCCCGTGAGGACGCGGCACGATTCGCGTTCCTGCTGGCGACGCCCGTGATCCTGGCCGCGGGCGTGCTCAAGATCCCTGACCTGTTCGGCCCGCTCGGCAACGGGATCCGGCCCCAGATCCTCGCCGGAAGCATCGTGTCCGGAGTCGCGGCCTACCTGTCCGTTCGCTTCCTGATGAAGTACTTCCAGACCAGGACCCTGACGCCGTTCGCCATCTACTGCGTCATCTTCGGCCTCGGCGCCTACATCTACCTCACCTTCAAGTAGCGGGTCAGCTACGCTGCGCGGCGCCACCCTGCGGTTCGGCGCCACCCAGCGGCAAGGCGCCACCCAGCGGCAAGGCGCCACTCAACGGCAAGGCGCCACCTCGCCGCATCCCGCTAGTCTCAGGCCTCGCGGCTGGTCCTGGCCCGCTTCCGGCCGCGCTCCTTGGCGTCGAGCACGGTCTTGCGGAGCCGGATCGCGGTCGGTGTCACCTCAGCGCACTCGTCGTCCGCGCAGAACTCGAGTGCCTGCTCCAGGCTCAGCATCCGAGGCGGAACGAGCCGCTCGAGCTCCTCACCGGTGGACTGCCGCACGTTCGTAAGCTTCTTCTCGCGAGCGATGTTGACGTCCATGTCGTCCGAGCGGGAGTTCTCGCCCACGATCATGCCCTCGTACACCTCGGTGCCGGGTTCCACGAACAGGGTGCCGCGCTCCTGCAGCGAGAACATCGCGTACGCGGTCGCAGCCCCGGACCGGTCGGCCACCAGCGAGCCGGACGCGCGCATCCGCATCGGCCCGGCCCAGGGCTCGTACTTCTCGAACACGTGGTGCGCGATGCCGGTGCCGCGCGTGTCGGTGAGGAACTGGGTGCGGAAGCCGATCAGCCCGCGCGCCGGAACCATGAAGTCGAGCCTGATCCAGCCCGTCCCGTGGTTGGTCATCTGCTCGAGCCTGCCCCTGCGGACCGCGAGCAGCGTGGTGACGGCGCCGAGATACTCCTCGGGCACGTCGATGGTCAGCCGCTCGACCGGCTCGTGCAGCGTGCCGTCGACCTCGCGGGTCACGACGGTCGGCCGGCCCACCGTCAGCTCGTAACCCTCCCGCCGCATGGTCTCCACCAGGATGGCCAGTGCCAGCTCGCCGCGGCCCTGCACTTCCCAGGTGTCCGGCCGCTCGGTCGGCAGGACCTTGATCGAGACGTTGCCGACCAGCTCAGTCTCGAGCCGGTCGAGCACCATCCGGGCGGTCACCTTCGTGGTTCCCTTGCCGGTCGGCTTGACCGTGGCGCCCGCGGCGCCGACCGTGAAGCCGCCCTTGCCGACAAGCGGCGAGGTGTTCACGCCGAGCGTCATCGAGATCGCGGGCTCGTCCACGGTGATCAACGGCAGCGGCCGCGGGTCATCCGGGTCGGCCAGCGTCTCGCCGATCATGATGTCGCTGATGCCGGCGACCGCGATGATGTCCCCGGCCGACGCGGTGGCCGCAGGCACCCGGTCGAGCGCTTCCGTCCGGAAGAGCTCGGAGATCTTGACCCGCTCGATGGAACCGTCGCGGCGGCACCATGCGGCCTGCTGGCCCTTGCTGATCTCGCCGGATTCGACCCGGCACAGCGCGATCCGGCCCAGGTAGGCCGAGGCGTCGAGGTTGGTGACGTGCGCCCGCAGCGGCGCGCGCGGGTCATAAGACGGCGCGGGCACGAACTGCCTGATCACCTCGAACAGGGGCTCCAGGTCGGCCGAGTCGGGCAGCGTGCCGTCCTCGGGCATGGTCAGCGACGCCCGTCCGGCCCGCGCCGACGCGTAGACGATCGGGAACTCGATCTGGTCTTCGGTCGCGTCCAGGTCCAGGAACAGCTCGTAGCAGGCGTCGACGACCTCGGCGATCCGCGCATCGGGCCGGTCCACCTTGTTGATCACCAGGATCACCGGCAGCTTGGCTTCGAGCGCCTTGCGCAGCACGAACCTGGTCTGCGGCAGCGGCCCCTCGCTGGCGTCGACGAGCAGCAGCACCCCGTCGACCATGGACAGGCCGCGCTCGACCTCGCCGCCGAAGTCGGCGTGCCCGGGCGTGTCGATGATGTTGATGGTCAGGCCGCCGTGGGTCACCGCGGTGTTCTTGGCCAGGATCGTGATGCCCTTCTCCCGCTCGAGGTCACCGGAGTCGAGCACGCGCTCGGCGACCTGGGCGTTGGCGCGGAATGCCCCCGACTGCCACAGCATGGCGTCGACCAGCGTCGTCTTGCCGTGATCGACGTGCGCGACGATCGCCACGTTGCGCAGGTCATCGCGGGTGGCGACGTCGGCGGCGAGCTCGGCCGGGCTGACGGGCATGCGAGAAGGCTCCAATTGGCGAACTGGGGAAGCGCCGGAGTGACGGCCCGTTCAGTCTACTCGCAGCTTCATTTATAACGAAAACCGTCACGTGCACCGCCGCACCAGGCCAGCCGGTCCGAACCGGGATCCGAACACGGCGGGACGACTGCTGGATGCCAGGCCAGCGGCCCGCGCCTCGGGCCGCAGACGGCCGGACGACTGCCTCCGTAACGCAGGCCCGCCATGCCTGCCGACCCGGTAACGCAGCACCCCCTTGAGCCGCTCTTGGTGGTCCCTTAACGTATTTTCCGGTTTTCTTAGCGCCCATGAAGCAACGAGATCGACTCAGCGCGCACCGGGACTATGGCTTGCGCAAGCTGTCGACGATGACCTGGCGGGCTACCCTCCTGAGCGCGGTCGGCGTGGTCGGATTCATGAACCTGTTCAACCACTCGGCCACGACGGCCACCACGGTGTCGCAGTCAGCGCCTGCCTCCCCGAGCGCCGGCAGCAGCTCTGGCGCCGCCGCGAGCGGCAGCGCCAAGCCGTCCCCGAGTGCGAGCAAGAGTGCGCACAAGAAGGCCAGCACGAAAGCTTCGCCGAAGGCGAGCAAGCCGACCAGCGGCGCCCAGCCAACCGCTCAGCCGAAGCCGACGACGAGCAAGGCGAGTCCCCAGCCGCCGCCAACCCCGCCGGCCCCGAGCCCCACCGCGTCCCAGACGACCACGAGCGGCTCGAAGTCCGGAGGCTGACACCCCCCGGATGGCCGTTCACCCCCCGAACCCCGAGACCCCTCACTGATCACATGACCTCACAGGCCCCTGTTAATCCTGCTAGTAACACATCCTCTACGTCGGCGATTACCCTCGGCCGCCCGGCTGTGCCCGCCGTCGCAGGCCGCACGACCAAGGCGCTCGGCACGTTCTGCTCGGTCCTTGTCACCATGCCCGGCGCGCTCGACGCGGCGCGGCAGATCCTGTCCGGCGAGCTCGCGGCGATCGACCTGGCGTGCTCCAGGTTCCGGCCGGACTCCGAGCTGTCCGCGGTGAACAGGTCAGCGGGCCGGCGGGTCGCTGTCAGCCCGGTGTTCGCCCGGGCACTCGACGTCGCCCTGCGGGCCGCGGAGATAACCGACGGCGATGTGGACCCGACCTGCGGCCGCTCGCTCGTCAGCCTCGGCTACGACAAGGACTTCGCCGAGCTGGCCGACGATACGTCCGCCCTGACGCAGCCGCCCGCCCCCGCGGCCGGCTGGCAGTGCGTGGACTTCGACGCCGAGGACCTGACGGTCCAGGTGCCGGACGGCGTGCTGCTCGACTTCGGTGCCACCGCCAAGGCGCTCGCCGCGGACCTGGCCGCCGATGCCATCAGCGAGCAGATCGGCTGCGGCGTCCTGGTCAACCTGGGCGGCGACATCGCCGTCGCCGGTCAGGCTCCGGAGGGCGGCTGGCGGATCGGCGTGGACGACGGGGTGACCGGCGCCCCGGCCGCCGAGGCGGCCACTGTCGCCGGCGCCCCGGCCGATGCCGCCGCCGCGCCCGTCGTGGCCATCGAGGCAGGCGGCCTCGCGACGTCCTGCCCCTCGGTCCGCGGCTGGCGCCGCGGCGACCAGGCCATGCACCACATCGTGGTACCGGGCACCGGTCAGCCCGCGGAGATCTACTGGGCCGCTGTCTCAGTCGCCGCTGCCACCTGCGTCGACGCGAACACGGCGAGCACGGCGTCGATCATCCGCGGCCGGCCTGCCCAGCAGTGGCTGCAGAGCCTCAGCCTGCCGGCCAGGCTGGCCAAGCCGGACGGACGGGTGGTAACGACGGGAGGCTGGCCCCAGTGAGCACCTTCCTGCACGGCCCGTTCCTGTGGTACGCGACGAGGGCCGCCGGCCTGGTGACCCTGGTCCTGCTGACGGCGGCCATGGTTCTCGGCATCCTGAACGCGGGGCGGTTCGCCAGCCGCCGCTGGCCCCGGTTCCTCGTCCAGGGGCTGCACCGGAACCTGTCACTGCTGGCGCTGCTCTTCCTCGCGCTGCACGTCGGCACCACCGTGATCGATATGTACACCTCGATCGGGCTGCCGGACGCCATCGTGCCGTTCCTGTCCTCCTACAGGCGCTGGTGGCTCGGGCTCGGCGCGCTGGCCTCCGACCTGATGATCACGCTGGCCGTCACCAGCCTGCTCAGGCAGCGGATCGGGCACCGGCTGTGGCGCCTCGTGCACTGGGCTGGCTACCTGTGCTGGCCGGTGGCGATCGCGCATGGACTGGGCATGGGCACCGATCACAGCGCGCGCTGGGTTCTCGCCCTCACCTTCGCCTGCATCGGTGCCGTCCTCGTGTCGGTCGGCTACCGAGCGGTCCAGGCGATCCCCGCGAGGAGGCTGGCCCGATGACCGTCGTCGCGACCACCAGGCGGCAGGCCTACCCGGCTCGACCGGTCAGGCGGCTGCCCCGCCTGCTCGCCGGACTCGCCGGCGGCCGGCCTGCGGGCCTGAATCAGCATGAGCACAGCTACGGTCCGCTCCCGCTGCCGGAAGCCGCATGGAGCGGAGTCGAGGGCGCCGCGCGCCGCGCCGCCACCAGGCTGATCGACGTCGTGGAACGCTCCGGCCTGACCGGGCGCGGCGGAGCGGGATTCCCGGCCGGCCGCAAGCTGCGCTCCGTGGCCGCCGGCCCGGGTCCAGCGGTTGTCGTCGCCAACGGCTCGGAGGGCGAGCCTGCCAGCCGCAAGGACAGGCTTCTCCTCAGCCGCGCACCGCATCTGGTGATGGACGGCATCTCGCTGGCCGCGTTCGCCGTCGGAGCCACCGAGGCCTACCTCGTCGTGCACGGTGACGACGCCAGGCTGGTGGCGAGCCTGGAGGCAGCGGCCCAGGCCAGAGAGGTGGCGGGGATCGACCAGGTTCCGATCCAGGTCGTCGGCATCGAGGGCCGGTACGTCGCCAGCGAGCAGACCGCGATCGTTCAGCACCTCAACGGCGGACCCGGCCTGCCCACCTTCGCCCCGCCCCGGACCCATGATCGCGGCGTGGCCGGCCGCCCGACCGCGGTCAGCAACGTCGAGACGCTCGCCCATCTGGCGATGATCGCCAGGTACGGCCACACCTGGTTCCGCGAAGCGGGAACGCCGTCCGCGCCGGGCACCACGCTCGTGACAGTCAGCGGCGCGATCGCGCGGCCCGGCGTCTACGAGATCGAGCTCGGCACGCCGATCGGCGAGGTCCTGATGCAGGCGGGAGGGCCAGCCGAGCGCCCGCAGGCGGTGCTGGTCGGCGGGTACTTCGGCACCTGGCTCCCGGCCGAGGTGGCCTGGCCGGTATCGATGTCGCATCCAGGGCTCCGCTCGGTCGGCGGCGCGATGGGCGCGGGGATCCTGGTCGTCCTGCCGGAGTCATCCTGCGGGCTCGCCGAGACCGCGCGCGTGGTCCGGTATCTCGCCAACGAAAGCGCCGGCCAGTGCGGGCCCTGCATCTTCGGCCTGCCTGCCCTGGCTGACGCGCTGGCCGACCTGGCGTACTACGGCGGCCGCGGCGACGCGGTCGACCGGATCGCCGGCCTGATTCCGCTGATCGAGGGCCGCGGCGCGTGCCGTCATCCCGATGGCGCGACCCAGCTGGCCGCGAGCGCGCTGGCGGCGTTCAGTCACGACGCGCGCTGGCACGACGCGGAAGGGCCCTGCTACGGTGTGCGCCAGCCGCCGCTGATGCCGGTCCCCGGGGATGTGGAGTACTGGTGAGCGAGCGGCTGAGAGTGAACCCGATCACGTGCACGGCCCACGGCATGTGCGCGGAACTGCTGCCCGAGTTCATCACCCTGGACCCGTGGGGCTATCCGATCGTGCCTGACGAGCCGGTGCCCGACGAGCTGATAGGTCTGGCCAGGAAGGCGGCCGCCGCCTGCCCGACGCTGGCCCTGGTGGTTGGCAAGCGCCGCCGCCCCTGAGCCAGCCTGGCGGCTCGCAGGCTGGCTCAGCCGTCGGCTACCGGCTCACTCCGCGGTTGGCCTACTCGTCGTGCTGTGCGCCGCCCCAGCTGTTCGTTGACACGTGCGGAGTCGGGACTCCTGAGCTGCTGCACGTCACGCGCAGGACAACTTCGCCCGAGTTACTCGAGAAGGTCACGCTGGCAACCGAGCTCGGGCCGCGTACGAAATCATGGGTCTCGAAGCCCTGGGCGGGGCTCCAGTAGAGTAGGTAAGCGCCGGCCTGCCGGCAGGAGGCCACGGCGGTGCCGCCCGCTGACGTCAGCAGCTTGCTGGCGTTTCTCGTCACCGGCTTCGCCGCCCGGTGCGTGGTCGCAGGCCGGACCTTATGCGCGGAGTGCGAGGCTCTGGGGGTAGCCGTCGGCGACGGGCTCGGCGTCTGGGCCGGCCTGCTGGCGCCGTCCTGGGCCAGCTCGGCGTTGACCATGGCGACCGACACCTGCTTGGTGTGCTGCGCGAACAGGCCCTGGCCGAGCTGGTCGACCGCATACAGGCTGCCGGCCGTCGCCGAGACGGCACCGAGCAGCCACGCGCTTGCGCCGATGAGCAGCCTGGAACGCACGGTTAGAGACTTTCTCGAATCGAGTTAAGCCATCGTAAAGGATTCCTCAACGTCACGATCTGCCTATGACGAGCACCTGGCAGTCCTGGCGGAGGATCCGCCGACAACCGGCGCGATCCGGGACTTAACTAGAGACGATCTTGCACAGTGAGCCGGCCGCAGCCGATACGTTCATAGGATGGCACAGCTGCTGCTCGTAGAGGATGACGCCGCGATACGCGGTGCGCTGATTCGTGCGCTCACCGACCGGGGGCACGCTGTCTCGAGCACGCCGACGGCCATGGAGGCGCTGCAGCTCGTGCTCGACTGTCCGCCCGACCTCGTCATTCTCGATCTTGGCCTGCCCGACCTCGACGGCTACGAGGCGCTGCGGATGCTGAGGGCGATCAGCAAGGTTCCGGTGGTCGTCGCAACCGCCAGGGACGACGAGGAGGACATTGTCCGCGTGCTCGACGCCGGAGCCGATGACTACCTGGTGAAGCCCTTCGGTGTCGGCCAGATCGAGGCCAGGGTCAGGGCGGTGCTCCGACGGGCGGCAGCCGAGGAGGACAAGCGCACCGAGCCGGTGATTGTCGGCGGGCTCCGGCTGGACGGCGAGGCGCACGAGGCGGCACTCGACGGCCGACGGCTCGATCTGTCCCGGCGAGAGTTCGACCTGCTGTACTACCTGGCGGTCCGGTCCGGGCAGGTGGTCACCAAGCGGGAACTGCTCACGCACGTATGGCGGATGCCGTACGGCGGCGCTGACAAGACAGTGGACGTCCATGTCTCATGGCTCAGGCGCAAGCTCGGGGAGAGCGCTCAGCAACCCAGGTACCTGCATACCGTCCGCGGTGTCGGGATGAAGCTCTCCGCGCCGTCATGAGGCCGCGCGGAGCGCTCGCATGAGACTCCGGGTCATCCTTCTGGTGCTGGCGATCGGCTCGCTGATCCTGGTGTCGTTCATGCTGCCGCTCGCCCTGCTGCTGCGCACCTTCGCCGCCGACAGCGCGGTATCGGGTGCGACGATTCGCGCGCAGTTCATGGCGCCGCTGGTAGCCACGCTCCACCACACGTCCGATCTGCAGGTCGCCGTCGACCAGGTGAATCAGCAGAACCCGAGCGAGCCGGTCACGATCTTCATGCCGTCAGGGCAGCGGATCGGCGCCAAGGTGCGCGTCTCACCGGGCGTCCGGCTGGCCGAAACGGGCAAGAGCTATACCGAGGCGGCGCCGGGCGGAGTCGCGATCTTCGTGGCCGTGTCCGGCATCGGCCCGAAGCAGGGAACAGCCGTCGTCAGGTCCTTCGTTCCCAACTCGCGGCTGCGGCGCGGCGTGGTCCAGGCCTGGCTGCTGCTCGGCTTGGTCGCCGTCGGCTTGCTCGCGATGGCCGTCATCGTGGCCGCCCAGCTGACCAGGACCCTGGTCCGTCCGCTGGGAAACGTCGCCAGTGCCGCCGAGCAACTGGCCCAGGGGGACCTGACCGCACGCGCGCCCGTCGAGGGGCCGCCGGAGATCCGCCAGGTGAGCAACGGCCTCAACCGGCTGGCCGCCCGGATCGGCGAACTGCTGGCCCACGAGCGCGAGACACTCGCCGACCTGTCGCACCGGCTGCGCACTCCGCTGACGGCGCTGCGGATCGACGCGGAGTCACTCAGCGACGACGAGGAAGTGACGACCCGGGTCATCGGCGATGTTGACGCGCTGACTCGCACGGTCAACGAGATCATCGCCCAGGCCAGGCGGCCGGCCGCGGACGGCGTGGCCGCCGCCTGTGACGCGACGGCCGTCGTGGGCGAGCGGGCCGCATACTGGCGCGCGCTCGCCGAGGACCAGGAGCGGTGGATGACCGTCGAGCTCCCGCCGTTCAGCCTGCCCGTCCGGGTAGCCGAGCAGGATCTGGCCGCGTGCGTGGACATCCTGCTCGAGAACGTCTTCGCACACACCCCGGACGGCACCGCGTTTTCCGTCCGCGCCTCCCCGCGCACCGCCGGCGGTGCGTGGATCGTGGTCTCCGACAACGGCCCGGGGTTCTCCCATCCGGACTCATCCAGGCGCGGCCTGTCGAGCGCGGGCTCCACCGGGCTCGGCCTCGACATCGCACGCCGCATCGCCGAGGGATCCGGCGGAACCCTGACGCTAGGCCGGTCGCCGGGCGGAGGCGGCGCGGTCACCATCGGACTCGGTCCGTCGGCGCGCCAGGTCCGCGAGCCGCGACGGCACATCAAGACCAGGCGGCCGCACCGCAACTCCCCGGCCGACGATGACGAGCTCTTCGGCCCCCCGGAGCGGTTCCGCGCGGGCTGACCCGGACCGCCGTGCGACCCCGCCCGCGCGGCGCCGCGGGCCGTGAACCGGTTGCCCGCGTCCGATCCATCGGGAAACTGGCGCGATGGCATGACCTCGATGCGAGCCCGACGTTCGCCGAGGTGCTGAAGGTACGCGCGGATCGCATGGCACTGATGCGCGGCATCGTCGACGGTCTCACCGACGCCGCGCTCGAGCGGATGTGCGGGCGTGCGCCAGCACCCGGTTATCCCGACGAAACACGCTCGGTCGGCGTGGTGACGCAAGAGGAGTGCGAGCACCACCGCTTCGCGGTGCGCGACCTCGAGGTGCTAGAAGCGCGCTGAAACCCGCAGTCTGAGCGCAAAATCACGAACACGTCTAGAACATGTGTTCGATGACAAGCTATTCTGTTGTCATGACAGGATTCGTACCGCCTGGCTGGCCGACCGGCGTCCAGCCGCCGGGCAGCCCGGATTTCGAGCGGTCAGCAGTGACCTGGCTGCTCGAGGTGATCCCGTCTGACTACCTGCTGCATGGCGTCCTGAGGCGTCACCCGATCGCCCTGGCGGCCCTCGCCAGGCATCACCTCGGCGCCTCCGTCGAGGGCGCCAGGAGCGGGTACCGCACGGCCAGGTCGGAGCTCGGCCCGCACCTGCCTCCCAGCGCCGTCGAGGCGGTACTGACCGCCTACCGGAGCGAGGGCAGCAGGCTGGCTACCGCGGCGCGAGCGGCAGATCTGGTCGAGCGGGCACTGCACGGCGAGGTGTTCGTCCGCCAGCTGAGCGGAGGAGCGCGCTCGGCGTCGCCGGCACCGGGTGGCGTTGGTGGCCAGCAGGCAGCGCCCGATCGCCTCAGGAGTCGCGATCGGTCAGCAGCGGCTCAGGGATCGGCTCCTCCGACGGCGCCGGGGTCAGCAGGAACTCAGCGAGCGAGGGCGCGTCCGCCGGTGAGGGACCAGTCACCGAGCACCCCGAACCCGACCGGGTCCAGCCGGTCTCCGGGTCGAAGCCCTTGATGACGCGGGCGGGCACGCCGGCCACCACGCACCGGTCGCCGATCTCACCCCGGACCACGGAGCCCGCGGCGACGACGACATTCCTGCCGATCATCGCGCCGGGCAGTACGATCACGCCCGTGCCGAGCCAGGTGCCGGCTCCGATCCTGACCGGCGCGTTGACCGGCCACTGCCGCCCGATCGGGAGCTCCGGGTCGGCGTAACTGTGGTTCTGATCCGTGATGTAGACATAGGGCCCGGTGAAGACGTCGTCTCCGATGTCAATCGAGTGGTGCGCGACGATGTGACTGCCCCGGCCGATCACGCACCGATCGCCGATCCGCAGGACCGGGTCCGGCCCGAGGTCGTGGCCAGGCATCATGCCGGCGCAGACCGAAACCTGCTCCCCCAGCATGGTGCCGTCGCCGATCGCGATCCACTGCTCGCCGTAGACGGTACCGGCCGGGAAGGCGATCAGGGAGCCAGGGCCGAACGCCGCGAACCTGCGGCCCGCTGCGGTATCCGCCGTGATGGTTCCGGCTTGCTGGATGCGGCGCCAGGCAGAGTGAATTACCCGGGCGGCGACCTGCCTCCGCCAGCGGCGCCAGTTCCCCAATGACGGCATTCCAGACATTGATCATCACAGTAGCGCCACGGACCGCCTGCTCGCGCGGATCTCGGCGCGCCAACGGCCCACGCTAGGGCCGCCGTCTCGACTTCTCATGAGTCTGGCGGCGTCTGAAAATCGCACCAGGGACGAGTCAGGGCGTGATCATGACGCCAGCTCGTGAAAGGTCGCACGAGGCGGGTCTAGCCACGCAGCTTGAGCTCGGTTCGCGGGCGGCCGGGGTGAACGCGCCGACCGCGCAACAGGGGGCGACTCCCGTCAGGCCGTCACATCCGGACCGGCGGCCGCCAGCTCGCCACCGACGGGTCAGGCAGGCAGATCCCGGCCGGCGGCGGCGAGCTGGCCGCAGGCTCCGTCGATCTCCCTGCCGCGCGTATCCCGGACGGTCACCGGAACCCCCCGGTCGGCGAGGCGGGCCTCGAACTCGGCCGCAACGCCCGGATCGGACGCGGTCCACTTCGAGCCGGGAGTCGGGTTCAGCGGAATGAGGTTCACGTGCGCAAGGCGTCCGGCCAGCAGCCTGGCCAGCGCATCGGCGCGCCAGGCCTGGTCGTTGATATCGCGGATCATGGCGTACTCGATCGAGACCCGCCGCCCGGTCGCCGCCGCGTACCCCCACGCCGCGTCGAGCACCTCGGCGACCTTCCAGCGCCGGTTGACCGGCACGAGCTCGTCGCGCAGCTCGTCGTCGGGCGCGTGCAGTGACACCGCGAGCCTGACCGATAGCCCTTCCGCGGCGAGCTTCCTGATCGCCGGGACCAGGCCGACCGTGGAGACGGTGATCGCGCGCTGGGAGATGCCGAGCCCGTCAGGGACCGGGTCGGTCAGCCGGCGGATGGCGGCCAGCACGTTCGCGTAGTTCGCCAGCGGCTCGCCCATGCCCATGAACACGACATTGGAGATCCGCCCTGGGCCGCCGGCCATCTCGCCTCGAGCCAGCCCGCGGGCCCCGTTGAATACCTGAGTGACGATCTCTCCGGTCGACAGGTTCCTGGTCAGCCCTGCCTGGCCGGTGGCGCAGAACGGGCATGCCATCCCGCATCCCGCCTGCGACGAGACGCACATCGTCACCCGGCCGGGATAGCGCATCAGCACGGACTCCGCGAACGAGCCGTCGGCCGCGCGCCAGAGCGTCTTGCGGGTCAGGCCGCGGTCGCAGGTCAGCTCGCGGGTCGCGGTGAGCAGCCGGGGCAGCATCGCCCCGACCAGCGTGTCCCGCACCCCGGCCGGCAGGTCGGTCATGTCGTCCGCCGACTCGGTCAGCCGGCCGAAATAGTGCCGCGACAGCTGGTCGGCCCGGTAGGCCGGCTGCCCGAGATCCGCGACGGCGGCACGCCGCTCCGCGGCATCGAGGTCGGCCAGATGCCTGGACGGACGCACGCGAGCAGGACGGCGTGTCCCGATCTCGACGAGTTCCAAGCAAACCCCTCACAGTATCCGGACAGTTGCCACGTGATCCGCAGAATGCGGATAGATTTCCCTACCATGCAGACCATGCGCGGCAGGGCAGGCCAACCCAGGATATCCGCCAAACCAGGACGGCCTGCGACGCTGCTGGACAACGAGAGCCCGTATGGCAGCAGGCGCCTCGTGGTCGAATACGACGGCTGGACCACCGCGGCGTACATGCACGACACGAACGACCCGATCGCCGCGACCTGGCTCGCCAGCCACCGCAAGGCGCCGGCCGACATCGACCTGGCTCTGCTCGACGCGGGCCAGGCGCCCGAGATGCCGGATGGCTACACCAAGCACCCCGAGGGCAGGCCGCCGCTGGATCCTGACTCGCTGCGCGCGATCTGGTTCGAGGAGGGCGACGGGGTCGCGATCTTCGAGAGCGGCGAGCTGCTGGCCGTCATCCCCGGCTGGTCGGACATGTCGAAGGGGATGCCCGGCTACAGCCGGGACGTGATCGGGCAGACGCCGTTCGGCTGGTCACTCGATGACGCGATGGAGGGCCTCGGCCCGCGCGTGAGCGAGGCATCGGACTTCTGGCGGTGGCGGCTCGACCCGCAGGCCTGGGCGCAGTTCCAGCAGGGCATGCTCGGCCATCTGCTGGCCGGGCTCGGCCCTGGTGCCCGTTACTGGGACGTGTCGGGTTCCCGGCAGCCGCTGGTCGGCGTCTCTGAGCGGCCGCCAG